>Ga0209380_10000259_pt1 | contig 36485 bp, 42 predicted proteins | sample HubBroMetageWFT6_FD_188347 | JGI IMG/M metagenome (GOLD analysis project Ga0209380, IMG submission 188347) | Warmed and freeze-thawed soil microbial communities from the Hubbard Brook experimental Forest, New Hampshire - Hubbard Brook CCASE Soil... | ecosystem: Environmental > Terrestrial >... | reverse complement strand
CATTTGAGGTTCTAGGAGGCGTGTTTCCTCTTGCTCTTTGCAATCTTCGCGCTCTAAGTGTTTCAAAGCAAGCGCGAGCATATTCGGTATCCTGTACACGCCAGTTTCCCACCGGATCACAGTCACTCGATTCACACCCAACTCAAATGCAAGTCTCTCTTGTGAGAAATTAAGGCGGGCGCGAGCCTCCTTCAATTCACGTGGTGTCAATTTGGGCTTCTTTCTCACGGCGCTGATGCCCATCTAGATTTTCTACCAGTCAGTAGCCAGAAATCTTGAACAAGTTATAGAAAGTATCGAATGGGTTACATATCAAACCGAGACTAATTTGTGTTATTGGTCTGGGTGGGCTTTTCTTGAAGCGCCAGCTGAGCAATGATCCCTGTGTCTACTTTCTGCTGAATTGCCTCCGGAACTTGTTCATGTTCGAAGAACGTCCAGCTCCAACGGAGGCCCTTCGGGCCATCGATCCTGATAGCTAGTGCCGGGAAGTCTAGCGGTTGGTATACAACAACACTCCATTCCCCGACTCTCTCACCAATTCCGTTGCGGATGGCCTTGTTTACAGATTCACGCACTTCGGGGGATAGAATATTGTTGGAGACGATTGTGCACGACATTCTGAAGTTCCTATGAAGTAGTCATACTAGCTGTAAAAATTGCCAACTTCAATTCCGTAATCTACTGAACTCTTCGGCCACCACCATTCCTCCGTATACCCATACTGGGGGGACTGAATGGTCCAATAAGGGGCACCCCCATCCAAAATAATGCGAGAAGGGATTTGCTGACTGGCCTGGTGCGGAGGTTAAATCTGGGGTTATCGTGCGCACTGCCACAACCACATAGCTCAGCAACAGTCCGGGAACCACCCAAACCCAGACCTTTGATCGGTGCCTGAACCGAATACCAAGCAGCCACCCCCAAAAGAAGCCTAGCCCTATTTGCACCGGGAAATATGGTGTCTCGGTCAATATCCAATGGACGAAACGCATCTGGACGGGTAGCCCGATCTGACCAAGAATCTCAAACACTGTAGTGCTCAAGATTGATGCGAAGACAAAGACACCTCCGGTGCTAATCACCTGATGCATTAAGAAAATCAGCCCAGACTTCAACCGAGGTTTCGTCAGAACGCGATTCATTCCATGAGATTTCGGACGGATCATACCACTCCTATAACAGCGCAGTGCGCCCCGAAAGTGAGTGCTGCGGTAATGCTTCTCGTGCGCTCTCATTCGAGCCTGGTTCAGGTGATTGTTACCGAGGATTTCAGTTGTCTGCGCCAAGTCCTGATAAGTCAAGACCGCGCTACTCTCCCACGAGTCAGCATTGACGGCAATTTAGTTGTATCCACGGCAGGAGAAGCGTAGGATGCGCGAAACAGAAGTTTATTTCGGAAATTCCGGCCAGAGCGTCGGCAATATGAGGTCCGTTGTCTGACGCAGACGTCAATTTCACATCAACTGAGGAGGTGTACCGTGCGAAAGCGAGTTGTAGTGGTCCTTGTCTCGCTGGCGGCACTATTGGCCGCAAGCCCCAATGCCCGAACCCAATCGACCGATCCTTGGATGGGAACGTGGAAAGTCAATCTGGCCAAGTCGACCTATAAGCCCGGCCCGAAGCCAACGGTAGCGGGAACAGTCAAGATGGACCCGATGGCGGGCGGCTTCAAGACTACTATTGACGCTACCAATCCGGCGGGCCAACCAACCCACACCGAAACCGTCGGAAAGTTTGACAGCAAGGACAATCCGGTTACAGGTGCTCCGACGCCTAACACGACAGCGGCCTACAAGCGTATCAATGGCCGAACGTTTGAAGTCATGGGGAAGGTAGATGGCAAGCCAACAGTTACCACCAGGGTTGTGGTCTCGGCGGATGGCAAGTCACTGACCGCCACTCAAACCGGCAAGAATGATCGAGGTGAAAACGTCAATAACGTGATCGTGGCAGAGAAACAGTAGCGGACTGAAGAACGCTGGGCGAGGTTCCTAGGACGTAGCAGGGCCACCTTCCGATAATCCCGTTTTAAGAATGTGGGATTCTGCGGGGCGCGCCGTTTTTTCTGCGGAAAAATGGGGACCCCCGGCGTTCTAACCGGCCTGCGCAAATGCAAATATTTCTAGAACCTGGAAACAAGGCCCAACATAGAAAATCTCGGGTAACTGCCTGAAGCGCTATCTTGACACGGCGGTTGGGCGCCTTTCAGTATCCCGCGAATTTTCATACAACTAGACGCAGTTTGAGTCATTTACAGGAAATTTGTTACTCCATGCTCTTCGCCCAATTTGACCGGTTCTTGTTCCTTAACGGACTCTAATCGGACCCCGACCGTCTATCCGACATGCCAACCGCAGATGTCTCATCGTAGTTGAAAGTGACGGGAGGGGCCAAATACGTTTTGCTGTTGCCACTGTTTGCATAGCTCTTCGTTCTAAGCCGGTTGAGCTGATCGTACGTCATCATGGTCGTTACAGTGACTGAAGGGCTGTTTTGAGTTGGTTTCGGCGACGCACGTTGACAGGGAAGAGATGCCCTTAGAATGGATCCATAATTACGCGTACCTTGAAACAGATATCAAGGAGAAAGGGCTGGACCCGTTATAGACTCCAGAAAGGATCCGGCAATGCGTATCGAACCCTGCACACGCTTTACCACTGAAAGAACAAACTCTACAGCGCATTCGTCCTGAATTGCTTGTGTTTAGCCTTGCGTTGTCAGCCGGGGGATTTGCTCAGATGGCAGCCGGACAGATTCCCGAGACTTTGGAAAGCACGATAGGTTGATAAGGAATATTGCCACACACAACTCAACGACTTGGAGCGTCAATCCCTCGTGGTCATAGCCAGAACCCGGCTGATCACGCCAACCGTACTCGCCAATGGGCCCATCATTCCAAGAAAGAAATTTAGTGCCGAAGCTACTAAGCTCAACACGCCCCAGCTCCGGCAGTGTTCGGGCTTGACATAAAGCCTAACCGTGCCGGCCAGAATGGCGATTCCGTCGAAGACGCCAACCCAGGGCCAACATACTCCAAAGCTCCTCATTCCTCGGCCCCACATCCAACCCCCCATGATGTAAGAAAATGAAACACCGGACGGTCACTGCTACACCTACAGCCATCCTCATCACGGCAATCATTCGCACGAGGTGTAACTTGGTGGCCAGAACGCGGAGATGTCAGGGCCGAATCGATCCTCGAAACCGTCGCTTGCGGAGCCGAAATTCCCAAGCGTCCGCACGAAGACTTTCGCTTCCACCCATATAGCGATCGGACGTTTTTCGATCTGTGGGCACAGGGCGCGGACCGTACGGTCGACGTGGAACGTGAGGATCTGGGGGCACCCGTACGGGCTATACCGGCGGCCACAGTGTTGACATTTCCGTGGAGACTGCCGGCGATTCGGGGGGCAGCGCGCGCCCGGAGCCGTTCATGTTATGGTGTTGCCATGGAGCTGGACGCCCCCAGTGGAGTGCCCCTGAGTGAAGTGAACCCGAATCACATCGTACCCGTAACGAACTTTTCGGCGGATACCCTGTGGAGCATCATCGCTCACATGGAGGTTTCCACTGATTTTGAGCATCTGGTCTACCGCGAGGCCGAACTGGATGCCATTTGGTCCATCACCGGATTCTTTCTGGTGACCGATCCGAATTCGAGCCAGCTCGAAGCAGTACGCCAACTGCGCGCGGGCGCCCATAAGGCGCATGATCTCGTAGCGGATCGCCGCCCTGCGGAGGCGGCCGTGGTTCTTCGAAGCTTTCTCTAATTGCGATCTGGATGGTGGGACTATGCTTTCAAGAGAAGAGAATGAACTGCTGACTCAGACAGATGTGGGGTCTCCCGCAGGCAAGTACTTCCGCCGATTTTGGCTGCCTGCCTTGCTGGCGTCGGAGGTTCCGACCCCCGATTGTCCCCCGGTTCGGATCCGCCTACTCGGGGAAGATTTGATAGCGTTCCGCGACACGAACGGCCAGGTAGGGCTGCTTGAAGAGGCCTGTCCGCACCGGCGGGCCAGCCTCTTTTGGGGACGTAACGAAGAGTGTGGTTTGAGGTGCGTGTATCACGGCTGGAAATTCGACGTGAACGGCATCTGCGTGGACATACCGAATGAACCGCAAGAGTACCGACTCGAAAGCAAAGTGCGCACCGTGGCGTATCCTACTCGTGTGTACGGGGGCCTTGTCTGGGTTTATATGGGCCCTCCAGAACTCCGGCCTGAATTGCCTAAGCTGGAATGGGCACGCGTTCCCGAGAGTCACCGCTACATTTCCAAACGTTTGCAAGAAACAAATTATCTGCAGGCCATTGAGGGCGGGATCGACTCCAGCCATTCCAATTTCCTTCACGCCAGCTTGGACGCGTTCCGTCTGACCGATTCATACGTCGAGAAGGTGAAAAACAGTGACAATCTCCGAGCGAAATATCATCTACTGGATAAGGCCCCTTGGTTCACTGTAAAGAAAACGGACTACGGTCTAGTCATTGCCGTGCGCCGGAAAGCTGAAGAAGACCGCTATTATTGGCGATTGACTCAATTCCTTGTCCCCAGCCATACTATAATCCCGTATCAATCGGGTCACTCGATTCACGGACACTGCTGGGTACCTCGTGACGACCAGTCTTGCTGGGTCTGGACGATGAGCTGGAATCCTAACGCGCCGCTTTCCGAAAACGACTGGGGGATGATCCGGGATGAAACCTTCGTGCATGCGCGAGTCGATCCCGTCACTTTCAAGTCCGTCCGCAATAAAGAAAATAATTACAAGGTGGACCGCGAACAACAGCGGACTTCGACGATGACCGGCATCCACGGCTTCGCTTCCCAGGATCAGGCCATTCAGGAAAGCATGTCGCCCATCGTCGACCGGACGCGAGAACGGTTGGGCACCAGCGACACGGCAATCATCGCCATGCGCCGCCTGCTACTCCAGGAGATCCGGGAGCTCGCACAAGCGCACGAACCGTTCGCCGCTCAGCATGCCGACGTCTATTGGGTTCGTTCCGCCTCGCTGCTCTTGAAGCGGGATGTTGAATTCGAGGAAGGCGCGCGGGATCTGATGAAGGCCGAGGTGTAGATGAACGCGGCAGCTTGGACCAGGAGCGCTTGAAAATCCTGCAGGAATATCAACTCGGTGCCATAAACCGGAGCCCGAATCCAGAAGGGCTCGCTCCTCTCCGGCCTGAAATTTCTCAACACGCGTTTACCAATAGGCTTCTCGCGGATTACCGCCCGCGATGCCGCGCCGTAGATCACCGAATCCCTATCAGCGGCCAATACAAAGGAACAAGCAGGAGGAGCACCAGCGATTCGACCACGGTTAGACAGATTCCTACTCGTAGCAAATCCACTGCTTTGAAGTAACCATACGAGTAGCCAGTTACCATCACTCCCGACTGATAAACGAATATCTTGCCTCCAGAGGCGAAGGCCCAAACCATCGCAATCGGCAGGGGATGAATCCCGCTGGATTCGGCAAAGTTCAACAACGGAGGCATCGATGTGGCGAGCATCGAGATTTCGTTGCCCAAAAAAATGTGGTAGCAAAATGCAGTCCAGTACGGTACCAGAGCGATCGAATATACATTGGCAACCCACGGCCGCATCCAATCGAACATGATTGCAGTCATGGCGTTGAGGGCCTTCGTCTGAACCAAGACGTTGCCCATTCCGATCGCGGCGGCGGTGAAGAAAACCGGGAGATAGTTCAGGCTCTTCAAATCCTCCTGGCCCAGGACTCCCAATCCCGGCACAGTTGCCAGCAAACCGATTCCAATCCCAATGATGGCCGGAGAAATGTGGTGGATCAAATCCGTGGACCACAACGCAATGGCTATAAGCATAAGGACCATCGATTTTTTTTCATCCCGGCTCCAGGGACCCATCTTCGCGAGAGACTCCCGCAGAAACTTTGTCCCGCCTTCAAGCGCCTCCTTTTCGGGTGGGTACATCCATACAACCAAGCGCCAGGTAAATAAAATCGTGACTACAGCACAGGGTAAGAAAGCCAGGAGCCACTGGCTCCAGTACACTTGAATACCCGTAATTTTCTCGATTATGCCGCGTCCGAGAATGGAGGTCGCACCGGCAATCACCATCTTGTCAAAAGTGCCGGCCGTGTAGGTCAGCGTGACAAAGATGCCGCGTCCAACATTGCTGCCTCGGCCGAGGCCAAAGACGTCCATCACACCGACGGCCACCGCCGCCATGATAATGACGCACGCGATCCCCGAAGGGACGAGGAAGGTCAAAAGGAAGGACGACAGAATAAATCCAAGCAGCAGGCGTGAATAGCCGGCACCCACAGTCGACGTGACCATGTACGCCAGACGGCGCGCCAGACCTGACTTCGTGGCCATCATTCCTATGAGGCCCGCGCCAAAAAGAAACCACGGCGTTTGGTCCGCAAAACCGCTGAACGCGGACTCAAATCCGACAACCTTCAGCACCCAAAACAAATAGCATCCGATGATCCCTGTCACAGCGTGCGGAAGAACTCCAGTGATCCAAGCGACGATCATGAAGCTGGCGATGGCAAGCGCATGTTTTTCCGTCAAGTCCATGGGGAGCGGCGCAAACCACAAAGCGCAGGGCAAGCCAACGGAGAGAGCGCCTCCAATCAGCATTCGAGATGAGGGCAATGCCGGTGCCGAGTGATTGAATTGTTTCGCCGCGTCCAAGAAATCCCCGCTTCTAACACTCGCGTCTGGTGCCCGCCGAACCCATGGACTGGACTCCTTGACGGTTGGCCAATCATTCCTCCGGGCTCGTCATCCGTAAGTAGGTCTTCGCCGAAATAAGATCAGAGATGATGAATACTTGCCGTTCGTCACGCAATGAATCGAGTCGACCTCGCGATCCTTAGCGCGGAACGCTACGCTCGCGGGTCAGGTTAGCCCCCCTCGCGGGCGGCTGGATACTACCACGGGAGTTCAAAATTCTCATTCTCACGATGCACAGTGCCCTTCAACTTGACTTGGCTGCCTCGGTCCCGATAGATTCAAGCACGAAATTACATAATGGGAAATTACAAACGGCGGAGGCATGCCCGAGTGGGGATGGAGGCAAATTTCTAAAGGGCGCGATAGGCTGGCGGTCAGATGAAGAAAAAAATAATTGGACACATGCTCAGCATAGTTATCCTGGCATCTGCGATGGCATCCCACGGAACGCGCGCCGGACAACAGGTGCAGGAGAGCGACAGCAAACCTGATCGTGCCGATATCCAGCCCGTGCGGGTGATTGCGGATCCCTATCCTGCGTTCAACGGGATCGCGGTCGATCCTTCAAACAATCTCGTTGCGATGACCGATCCCAATCGCAAAAGTTTGTTGTCCTATGATAGCAGGCAAGGTTCAAACCATGGTGCGGTTAACATTCCGATCCATCAAGTAACCGGGCCAAATACCTTCCTCGGAATGATCGCCGGAATGGTCCTGGATGGGCAGCATCGCGAAATCTATGCGGCAAATAACGACATCGAGGACACGGTTGTGGTGATGCCCTACGAAGCAATGGGAGATGCCGAACCGGCTCGAGTATTCTCGGTTCCTCACCAATCCTGGGGTTTGGCCTTGGGCCACAAGAGCGATGAGCTTGCCGTGACGGTTGAAGTTCAGAACACCATCGTCTTTTACCGCCGTGAGGTGAAGGGGGTCGAAGCTCCCACGCGGCTGATTCGCGGCGTAAATACAGGTTTGGCGGATCCCCACGGAATTTATTGGGACGAAACACACGATGAAATTGGCGTAGCCAACCACGGCAACTTCAGGGGAGTGGTCAAGAACATGGGTGGCGGGTGTTACCCCTCGCTGGACACGGATATTCCTGCTGAAGCGGGAGAGTTTCGACCACCCTCGGTTACGCTTTACTCCGCAAGTGAAAAAGGTGATGTGAAGCCGCTGCGCATGCTGCAAGGATCTCAGACGGGACTGGATTGGCCCATGGGCATGGCCTACGATCCCGTTCACGATGCCATCGTCGTTGCGAACAACGGCGATAGTTCTATCCGCATTTTTGACCGCCAAACAAATGGTAACGTCGCACCCGTTAGAGTCATTCACGGCGACAAAACGGGCATCAATCATCCCATGGGTGTAGCAGTTGACCCGCAGAAGGGCGAGATTTGGGTCTCGAATTGGGGTGACCATTCGGCGCTGGCCTTCGACAGCGGAGCCAGTGGCAATGCGGTTCCGAAGCGCGAGATTCGGAGCGCTCCGGCCGGCAGTCCCACGCCAGGATTCGGCAATCCCATGGCGCTGGCCTACGACTCGAAACGAGACGAGATTCTTGTCCCGAATTGTGTAACCCAACCGCGTGTCGCGGCCTTTGCCAGGTTGGCAAATGGACAAGTGGCCCCGAAACGAGTGCTTACCGGACAAGGGTCGATGCTCGGACGTACTGTCCATGGTCTCGTGTACGACGCAGTTCATGATGAGATCGTAGTCCCGAATGCGCTGGCCGACGCGGTCCTCGTGTTTCGAGGAAGTGCCGATGGGCCGGAACATCCAATCCGTGTGATTCAAGGGCCGCACACGCATCTGGTAACACCTCATTCAGTAAGCCTGGACCTTGCACATGGGGAGATGTATGTCGCCAGCCTCACAGGAAAACGCGTCAATGTGTTTGCCTGGAACGCCAACGGGGACGCTGCTCCACTCCGGGTGATTGAAGGACCGCACACTAATCTTGGACACACGGTTGGCATCGCCGTCGACAGCACCACGAATTTGGTCGCGGTGGCCAACTCGAGAGACATTCTCGTCTTTAACCGGACCGATTGCGGAAATGTCGCGCCTCGCGCTCGGATTATGGGGCTGAAGACCGGCATCGGGGATGAACCCTGGCAGATGGAGCTTTACAAAGGGAAGATCTTTGTTGCTGCGTCAAACCACCTGCACCAGAATCTGTACACAGATGTCACGCTGAAGAGTGACGCAAAGCAGGTGCCGGAAGATCCCTGGCTCAATCCGAACCTGGGCTTCGTGGGAGTGTGGAATATCACTGACAACGGCGATGTGCCTCCTCTCGCCAAAATCAAAGGCCCGTTCAGCGGGCTTCTCCACCCCGTCGGGCTGGCACTGAACCCCAAAGACGGAGAGATCTACGTCTCCGATAGCGTTCGAAACGGAGTTTTCAGTTTCTTGTTGCCGCAATTCTTTCAACAGGGCGGCTCCCGTTCAGATCGGCCACAAAAATAAGGCACAGTCGATTATTTGAACAAGGAGGGCAATACGATGAATTTGCGAAAATGGACCGGTGGTACGAAAGCTGCCTTAGCATGTGTGAGCCTCAATTGCGCCCTGTTGGTTTGCTCGTCTCCCCTAGCGTTCCGGACGAACGCATCGCCCAAGCCTGCTCAGACGGCTTCCTCCAAGAAAGAACTCTCCGAAGCCGAGATGTCGCACATGAGCTCCAAGGAGCTCGCGACGTACGTCTTCGAACATCACGGCTGCGACTCCTGCCACACTATGGGCTCGAATGGAAAACTCGGCTATACGGAGCGCGGCAAACAGGTCGGCAAAGGCTTTATAGGATGTGTCTCTCTATTGACTTCCATGAACCTAATCGCTCAGGTGAATCCAGCAAACAGGACACCCGAAGAGAAAGAAAAGGCCGTCAAGTTCCGTGAATTTGGTTGCACGGTATGCCACCAAATCGTGCCAGGGAAACTGGGGCTTACCAGCTACGGGACCAAACTCAAGTCCTTACACGTGGCTTGTACCGATGTCGAGAAGATTTTGAGCCAGGAGAGCATGCGATAAAGTGAGCGAGCTGGCTGACGCCGAGACAATGGTCAGCCACGTGGTGGGGACATGTTCGGTCATCCTGCCCCACCCGCCCACCTACTTCCACGGCAGGAGGGAAGCATGAATCACGTCTGGCACGCCCTTGCCACCCACGGACCTGATGGCAAGGTCCACGTCTCGCAACCCAAAGGTGTGGGTCGTGACCTTTTCCAGCGGGAAACGATGTGATGCAAGCTGTTGCAGGGCGAGTTCACAAGCTTTGTGGCTGTGCCCGCGTGCGCTCTTAATTGTTATGAACTTCACCGTGACCTTGCCGACCGGGAAGTTCGGAAATTCCGCCATTTCTCCCTGGATGACCATCATTCCGCCCTTGCGCTTGAGCGCGTCGACTCCGAGCAGCACGGGAAGGGTTCCCGCACCAGCTGTGCAGTCGAGCACCACGTCCACGCCCTGGCCATCCGTGACCTCCATGATGCGTGCGAGGGGATCCTCCATCTGCACGTCGATCAAATGGTCAGCTCCTAGAGTTTTGGCGACTTCCATTCGCGCGCCGTCTTTGGTCGTGCCCGTGACGATAATGAGCGAGGCGCCCGCCTGCTTGCAGATCACGGTCTGGGACAATCCCTGCTGGCCCGGGCCTTGAATGAGCACGGTGGAGTTATAGCCGACGCCACCGTCGAACAGGGACCATTCGACGCCATTCGCCATGGGGGTTACAAGTCCCGCCAATTCCGGTGTAACGCCCTTGGGGACATGGTGCAAAACGGCGTTCCATGGAAGGTAGATGTATTGGGCAAAGCCGCCCCACAAATGGGGTGGCTTCTCGGCCGAGGTGTAGCCATAACGGATGGCGTCAGGGTTGAAGCGCCAATCGGTATACTTACAGTGACGGTACTGCCCCACATGGCACCACTCGCATTGGCCGCACATGACGTAGTGCTCCACGAACACCAAGTCCCCTTCCTTGAAACCCTTGCGCCTGGTGAACTCCCGGCCTGCCGCGGCGATGTAGCCAATATTCTCGTGACCCATAATCACGGGGGCGTTATTCGACGGTGGTGTTTGGTACAACTTAACATCCGTCCCGCAAATGCCGGCGATCTCCATCTTCATCAGGGCGCTGTCCTCCCGGATCTCCGGCATTGGGAATTCGCGGATCTCAGTTTTGCCCGGAGCCACTCTGACCGCCGCTAGTACTTTTCCCGTCATTGCATTTCCTCCGCTAGAAACTTTCATTTGTATGGAGTGGCATCTTTTCCCACGGTGTCTTCTCGCCAGAAATTTTTCTAGAATTGGGACAACAGGAGTTTATGTTCCCGATCAAACCTTCCGCACATCGCCTTCTTCCTGTCATATGCGAACGGTAAAGCGTAGGTCCCCACACAAACCTTGTCAATCCGCATGCTCAAAAACAGGATTGCGCCGTTATTTTGCAGGAGCTAGCATTGCTAGGTTCTTACACACCCATGCTTGCCACGGACTGCGGGGAAAAAGAGGAGCTCTATGGAGTCACTGGGCGCGCCCATCACCATTCCTACACTTCAGCAAATGAAGCGTGACAGGAGGAAAATTGTCGGAGTGGTGGCCTGGGATTACCAGATCGCGCAGATTGTGGACCGCGTCGGCGTTGAAATCATTTCTGTGGGAGACACAGTCGGCATCAATCTATGGGGCCATTCCACTCCCTTGGAAATCACGATGGAGGAGATGCTCGTGGTCTGCAAGGCTGTTCGCCGCGGCGTGAAACGGGCACTCGTCAGCTGCGACTTTCCTTTCGGCCCTCTCCAGGAAGGTACTGACACCGCGCTGAGAGCGGCCATCCTGATGGTCAAAGAGGCGGGCGCGGATATGATCAAGCTGGACGGCGCGTCCCAATTTCCTGACGCAGTGCGCGCCATTAATCGTGCCGGCATCCCAGTTTTTGCGCAGCTTGGCATTACTCCGCAGACCGCGCTGCAATATGGCATCCCATACAGCGTCGCTTCGAATCCTGGCGCGCAGGTGCCCGCGGAAATGACGGCGAAGCTCGTCGAAGATGCGAAACTCTTGGAAGATGCGGGCGCCTCTCTGCTCGATTTCACCAATTCCGGCCCGGTGGCGGGCGCTGCTGTTGCGGCCGCTGTCTCTATTCCGGTGATCGGCGGATTCGGGGGCGGTCCGTGGCTGGATGGGCGGATGCGGATGGCTCACGCCGCAATCGGATACGCCGCGAGCAACCTGGACTCTCCCATCGAGAACTATGTCAATGTCGCCGGCATCGTCTTCGACGCCATGGCAGCCTACGTCGAAGATGTGCGCGCCGGGCGCCAGATCAAAGGCGCTGTACCCGCCAAAACCACCCCGTGATCTCTGCATCCAGACGTTATCGATTCTCCTGAAACTCCAGCGCTTGACACGGCGGTATAACCTCGGATAATGAGAAATCAATGTTGACGCCGGTATCGCAATCGCAGTCATTAAAACCGCCGCGAGTTGCATTCGCTCTGACCATTGCATTGATCGGCACGTTTTATTTCACGTCCAACTTGATCCATTCACCTCGCCTGATTTCCTACGAGCAATTGCCGCCCGAAACCGGGAATTGCGACTATGATTCTACCGAAGCGGAACTCGCAAACTTATCGGATGGGACGCCCTTAAGAGCTCGGTTTATCCAGCAGCGCGTCGAAGTTAACTCTGGCGGTTCGGACATCGCTTTGCGGAAGCCGGAGCGAATGATCCGCGACCCAAATTCCGCCTATAGCGCTGTCGCTGTGGACACGGTCCACAATGAGGTTGTGCTGACCGACGAAAACTTGTTCAACATCATAACCTACGACCGCCAGACCAACACGCCGCCTACTTCCGTTTCCGATCTCCAGCGCGTTATTGGAGGCCTGAATACAAAGATCGAATTCCAGTGCGGACTCTATATTGATCCCATCACCGGCGACATCTATGCCGTCAATAATGATACGGTGGACAGCCTGGTGATTTTCTCACGAAAGGCTGTCGGCGATGTAGTTCCTGACCGGGAGCTTCATACTCCCCACGGTACCTTTGGCATCGCGGTCGACGAGGAAGCCAAAGAACTTTTTCTCAGCGTTCAGCATGATAATGCTCTCGTGGTTTACAACAAGATGGAGAAGGGATACGAAGCTCCGATCCGTGTGGTTCAGGGCAGCCATACCGGACTCGCCGATCCGCATGGCCTGGTTCTAGATGCTAAGAACAAGCTACTCTTCGTCGCCAATCATGGTTCTTATCATGAAGTAAAAGCACCCCTCGAAGGCGAAAAGCGCCGCGAAACCGTATACCCAGGATTCCCTCTGAACCGGGAAGACGCCGTGCCCGGCTCTGGGAAATTGCTGCCGCCTTCAATCACTGTTTACGCAAGCAGTGTTAAAGGCGATGCGCCGCCCGTGCGCGTGATTCAGGGCCCGCACACGCAGATGGACTGGCCGACGGCTCTTACTCTCGACCCCGAACGAAATGAGCTGTTCGTGGCCAATGACGGCGGAAACTCGATTCTGGTGTTCGACGCCTCGGCCAATGGCGACACTGCACCCCTTCGGGTTCTGAAGGGGCCCAAAAGCCTGGTCAGCAATCCAACCGGCATATATCTCGATAAGAAGAACGAAGAGCTTTGGGTAGCGAATTTTGGCAATCATACCTCAGCTGCTTACAACCCTACGGCCAGTGGCGACACTCCCCCGATCCGCGTGATTCGCAGCGCGAAAGCATCGGACAGCGTGCCGGGCATGGGTAATCCGCATCCCATCGCCTACGACACGAAACGGGAGCAGATCCTGGTCCCGAATTGCGTAGCCCATCCGCAAATTGCGGTTTTCGCCAGGTTGGCGGAGGGGGGAGCAAAGCCGCTTCGGAGGATTGAAGGTCAGGGCAGCTTCTTGGGCAGGACCATGCACGGGATTGTCTACGACAGCATTCACGACGAATTCACCGTACCCCAGCAGTTTGCGCAAGCGATCCTGACCTATCGAGGTTCGGCCAACGGGGAGGAACGTCCGGTCCGAATCATTCAAGGACCGCACAGCCAGCTCGACGCACCTGAGCACCTGGAAGTCGACCCCGTCCACAACGAGATCTTCGTGCCCACGCGCCACGGGAGCATACTGGTATTTTCGCGGGACGGTGAGGGCGATGTCGCCCCGATCCGCGTGCTCGAAGGGCCTGACACACTGCTGACGGGCGACAATGTCATCGCGGTAGATTCGGTTCACAACCTGCTTTTGGTCGGCACATCCGTGGGGAAGAGACAAGCCCGGTTACTCATTTTCAATCGCACCGATTCGGGTAACGTAAAACCAAAGGCAGTCATCGGTGGACCCGCCAGTTATCTGAACGACTTTGGAGGGCCCATTGCCGTCTATCCGCCGAAAGGTGAAATCATCGTCAGCGTCCAGGGCACGGGTCCCTACGCCGAGCTTTCTTCTGATGAAGCCTACGTAGGCGTCTGGAGCATCAACGACAACGGCGATGTTCCACCTAAATGGACCATAGGGGGACCTAAAGGTATACTGCGAATGCCACGAGGTATCGCGCTGGATGTAAAGAATAAAAACATGCTTGTCTCGGATAAACGATTGAATGCCGTTCTTACGTTTCACTTTCCCGAATTGTTTTAGGCAACTCCTCTCCTGGAAGATCACGTGCGAGTCGATAGGTGTGTTCCACAAAAAATCCGGACCGTCCGAGAAGTATGGATTTGCCTTGCAAAGTGCGCATCTGGCAGTGGTTCCCACAAAAGTCACGAAAGCTCCGAAAGACATTATTGCGAGACTGAAGTCGATTTTGTAACTGCGAAAGCGCCAAACTTCAAGAAGGATCAACCGAGTTCAACAAGGCGCCTGCAATCGATCCAACATGGATCTGGGTAAGGAATGCGGGTCGAGCTGCCCGTTTGCATCCGCGCGAGCACGTCATTTTGGTCAATGATGATGGCCCCTTCTTTCTTGAAGACGACGATAGTTTCCGCATGATCAGGCTGCCAGTGGGTATTTAGGGCGGACTTAACCGTTTTATCAAATATTGTCTTTAGGGCCGCTTCCAGCTTCGGTGCCATATTGAAAAAAACCGGTCTCGAAAAGCACAATTCCATCATCACCTACGAAAGCTGTTACATAACTTCCGGATGTTCCAGTCGCTCCGTCTACCGGGGCCGCTTGAAGCACATACAGGTGCAGGCAACTTTTTGTACTTTGTAATTGCTTTTGCTTGGATCGATGGAGCGCACTTTTCCGAACTGCTGTTGGGCCGGTCCGGGAGTACAGTACTGTTGCGCTGATACCGCTTGTGCACAAAGTAAGGGCGTCGTGGTCATGAATAGCGACGACAGAAGAAAAAGCAAAACAAATCTGCGCATGAATTCATTCCCTTCTGCCAAAGGCGTAGCGCGCGAGAAACTCGGACTTGCGTTTTCACCGCGAAACTGCCGCACGCGTCAATGTGCAGGTTTGACTTGACCGAATCACTCATCCAGTAGGTCTTGGTCTGAACTTGATGTACGCAGATTAATTTGCCGGTGCCGACGCCATTCCTTTAAATACAAATTTCTGAGCGCGTCTGCCTTCATTGACTTCCGCGGTGTAGATGTTACCTTGAGAGTCCGCTGCAAGATCATGCAAAATGCCGAACGTGCCGGGCGGCTCGACCTCGCAACCACTCGGTTGCCCGCGCTTCCCCGGGCAGCCTGGTCCACCGAACGAGCTGATCATCTCGAACGTTTTACGATCAAAGGCTACGATTTGCTGCTTGCTCCGATCCCCAACGAATAGAACTTTCTGCTCCGGATCTTTCGAGAACGCGACTCTAGTTGCCGTTGGACCCTTGAAATCCGGACTAATAAGCAACTGCTTAAGGTATTCGCCATCCGGCGTGAAAACCTGCACGCGCCCGTTAAACCGGTCGCACACATACACAAGCCCATCGTTCGAGATTCGGGCGCAGTGAACATTTCTGAAATTTGGATCGTCGGGTCCCAACGCAGGCGCACCACCGCCATCTTCTCCACCGCCCACTGATTTCGCGGTAGGAGGCGGATCTGTCGGCTTATGGCCGTATGCGCCCCACATGCGCTTGAAAGCGCCTGTATCCGCATCGAACACAATGACGCGCCGGTTTCCGTATCCGTCAGCAACAAAGACTTCATTCGTCTTCGGATACACGCTTACGTCGGCCGGTTTGTTCACATTGACAGTGTCCGTATTTCCTTTGCTTTGGCCGCTGTGTCCAATCTGCATGATGAACTTACCCGTATTCGTCATTTTGACAATTTGATGGTCATTAGGCCCGTTGCCACCTATCCAAACATTCCCCTTGTAGTCCACAGTGATGCCATGCTCGCGTTCGGGCCATTCATAGCCCTTACCCGGGCCACCCCATCCTTGAATGAAGTTCCCGTTCGCATCAAATTCAAGCACGGGTGGCGCTGCATGCGCTTTGTCCTCTGCCGTTCGGGTGGCATGTCCGTTGACATCCCCTGGTCGTTGCAGCACCCACACGTGGTCATGAGGATCAACGAAAACAGAGGATACTTCGCCAAAGACCCAGTGGTTTGGTATATTCGGCCAGGAGGGATCCACCTGGAAAGCCGGCACCTCACGCGCGTGCACCTGCTGAGCTTGAAGAGTTGTGTCTCTGCCACCGATAGACGCGGACTCGATGACTACGATGACAAATACTGACGAAATAACAATTCGGATAAGCCCCTTCATTGTTTCCCTCCTCGTTGCTTCGCACACTCGGACCTTGAATGCGATTGCTTTACAGTCGGATCTTTACTTGCTCGATTTTCGCTTACTGGCAGACGTGGTCGACTTCCGGGAACCTCATCACGATTCGATCGGTAAGCTGCAGCATGCTTTGCGAAGGGTTGCCCGTCGGTCGGCCCTTTAAAAACAGCCAAGGTCTCCTGGGCTCCCTTTCTCCGGCTATCAATCACCTGATTGTCTCCCTTCACTGCGCTTCTCCTTAAACAGGGTTGGCCAGCTCGATTCCATCGGATCGGCCCTGAACCGCTGCTTCAACGTTAAACCGAAAGCTGGATCCCCTACTAAACGTAGGCGATCCAGCGCGAAGCCACAATAACTCCCGCCCACACAAGAATCGAAAAAATACTCATGAGCTTCATTCCCATGGGCATTTCATAGCTATCGTTCCACCGGACCGCCTTGAAGAGCAAGGGCACATGATAAATCAACCCCAGGAAGACCAGCAGCATCTTAGAGCGAAAGGCCCAATTACTGCTATAGCTCAGGGCATTCGGCGCGAACATAAGTGTGCCTGTTACTGCATTCACGACGACTGGGATCCAGATCCAGCGCAGAACCACCTTCGCAAGCTCGGAAATAGGCCGGCGCTGCTTACCACCCATCGCAAAACCCATTAGTCGCATGTCAAAGGCCGCAAACAGCCCGATCAAGGAGATCATGCTATAGATATGAACGCATTCTATAATCGGAAACGCCCAAATCGAGTTGCGTAGTGTTGTGCTTAAGGAAAGATCGTAAAGCCACTGCCACAACCCAATCATCTCAAGTTTCTCCATGGTTCTAACAAGCTACCAGGATAGACAAGAGTTGAACAAATATCTGCCATATTGAGTGTCCTTGAATGAAGCTTTAGTTAGCTCTGCTCGGACTCTTTGGCGCGCAATCCGTGGCTGTCATGCCCGCATCCATCCCTGACCGGCTAATCGCCAGAGGATCCAAATTCCCGCGCCTCAACACCGCCGCAATCCTTCTACAAGCGCCAAAATCTTAAAAGAAGCCGATCAATCGTCCAGCTACGACGACGGAGGCCCAAAGAAGGACCGAAAGACTTCCTACGACCTTAGCCAGCAACGGTGTGGACGAGGTCTCATCCCACTTTGACACATCGCGATAGATCGTGAAGTGAAACACGGACATATTGATGCCCGCTAAGAGAATGAGAATTAGCTTGGTCTGAAAGGCCGGATTGTAGCAGTACTTCCTCGCCGCAAACGGGGTGAAGAGAAGCGTCCCAGTCAGGATCATTACTCCGAAGGCGCCCCAGGTCGAAGGTAGAAGCCGGTTGCCGAGGTCCGAAACCCGCAGACGCCGAAAAGCAAGACCCATAAGGCGGAGATCAAAAGTCGTAATACTTGCGACGAGAACGACCAGAGTAACTACGTGGAGGCTCTCGATTGCTGGCCAAAGCCACGTAAAATGCGGTATGGTTTGGCCCAGAGGAGATGATTCGATTGCTTGACAAAACCGGGATGCCGGCATTTGTTATCCTCCAATAAGCTGGCCTCTTTCGGCATCGCTCGGCGCAACCCAAAGGGGAACTGAGCGCTGAACCCAGCCACTGCGCACAAACCCCGACACTTCGGGCCCCTTGTGAGCTTATCTGCGGATCGCTGCAGAAAAGAACTCCTCGTTTTGCGACTAAGATTTTCGCATTATTAAATGCGAGCAGAAGCACTCTTCTCTAATTGGGTTCTGTGAAGACTTCGTTGTACGTCTCTTCCCAGGTCTTTAGCTCGGGCGAGCCGGGGTAGCATCTGGTCTCCGATTCTACTAGGTCCCAATTCGGTCTCAGCCTCCGGAACTCGTGTCGCGTCCAGGGCTTTTTAAAGGCTTTCGGATCATCGAATGTGAAGTCGATCCGTAAAGTGTAATTATCAACCCGCTGATAGCGTTCCACAATGTGCAGACCGGTGCTAGCCATATGGCCCCTTCCGTCGAGCCAGACTTCGTTGCGCAGTCCAATGGTATCCACGACCAGGGTATCTCCGTCCCATGTGCCAATCGCGTGCCCCATCCAGGTGAGATCAACCGGATCGGGATGCTTGCGTCCATCCGTCCAGATTTGCCGTACGGTGTGATCATATTCATAAATCATCAGCACTCGCTTATCGGTCTGAATAATCTCCTGAGTAGCTGAACTCTGCCAGCCAGCGATCAGGTAGGCCGCACCGGGAGGAACACACTTATAAATTGGATTTAATTCAGTTCGTCCGCCAAAAATCCCCCCGCCTTCGCGAGTAAGAAATTTCTTGGGATCGTTCGTCCCGGGTGCCTCTGGCCCTGTATAACCCGGGACAGGCCTTCTGTCCGTGTTATATTCGAGTCGTTCAGCCGCCCAAGGCGTCAAAGACGGAGGTTCTGCCTTTTCAGACCCAAAACGAGAAATGAGGATCTTCTCTTCGTCATCGCTTGGCACCGTCCACATACCAGTCAGGTCTGGTTTGCCGCTCCGGGTGCGCGGCGTAGGGGTCTGAGCCAGTACAACAGGGGTGCCGTCTTGAATCACGGGCACCTGGTTCTGACTGAACGTAACCGTCGAAAAAGCGAGCACCGCTACTACCTCGAAAACCAAAACCTCCGAAAGTTTTCTCACTGGTATACCCCCTCTTCGCTTAATTATTATCGCAAACATGCCGCAGTCTTGGTCCCGAAAAACGCAATTCGCACTGAAATCCTTACGAAACTTGCGCCACGCGACCCAACGTGCGCACACTACCTGCCAATCCATCATCAAAGAGGCGATAACCGCCGAAGTTTGCCCTGAGAGCGTTTCCAAGCAAGCCACTTTCCTTTATTGGTATTGGCGACAACTTTGACACTTCAGTTCGGCCGTTATTTATCATCAGTCGCCTGGTAGGGCGGCCCTCCGATATAACGCTTAGCTGTCTCTGCCAACTCTTTGAAAGTTTTCGCGTTATGAATCGCCATAAAAGCATCCAAGTCATTCTTCTCGGTCTGATAGATCGGGATGTCTTCGCCGTTGGCGCGGACCAACTTCACGAAAATCATGATATTCCTGCCATCTTTGTTTGGAAAGCCATACATGGTTATCCTTTCGTCCGGCTTGAACATGTGGCTACTGTAGCCCAGCCTAATCTGGGCGGACGGCGAGCTGCCATAGCCTAGCCATTCCTCTCTGTTGCCCTTTTCGTCCGTTGCTGCCACATGGATCACTGTATGCGGATTGATGAACTCGTGCTGGGTCACGACCCCCGTCACGCCCACCAGGGCATTGTAGTTAGCCTCGACTTGATGGTTATGGTGCGCCAACAAAAGCCCTGGAACAAATAGAAGACAGACAACTATCGAGAAGATAGATACAACCGTACTCTTTGCCGTCCATTTCATTGTGGAACCTCCTCAAATCATTATACTCTCAAGTCGAGACAACACCCTGTGCCAGCACAACTTCGGCGAGAAGGAGATCCGAACGTCCGGGGCTCCCAATAAGCCACCGCTGAGACGGGGCCGATTTCTTGTACCAAAACTCGTGGGCAGTCGCTCTTCTCTATTTTTTATAGAGACTGTCTATGTATCCGCTCTGATCCAGCTCGCGAACAAAACTGTCGTCGATGTAGTCCTCTATCCTGGCGTTTTTCAAGTCGTCGTACCGCAACTTAGGATTACCTGCGAACTGTACTTTCGCGTTCTGAAGTCCTTCGACGTCTGGATAAGGCTTGGCAGGGAAGTCCCATGCATCATAGAAGAAGTCCAGCATCTTAGGGTCAGTTATACCGTAATACTTCGTCATGGCTCGAAAGACGGTCCGTTTATCATGCTTAACCGTCGCGATCGCGTCCACCATGGATTTGATTAAGCGGCGCGCAGTCTCTCGGTTGTCTTTCAACCAGGCCGCATCAACATTGACGCTGCTCGAGGTCATTGGAATTTTCCAGTCCTTAAGGTCAATCAAGGGTTTGTAGCCCATCTGAAGGGCCTGCCACAACGGCAGCCCCTCCCCGGCTATAAAGGCCTCAAATTTCCCGCTGTTCAGACCCTCGATCGTACCTGAAGAGTCCACCACAAATGTGACATCGCGGCCCGGCTCCCATCCCATCGCTTTAACAAAAAGCAAGGCCTGATAACCCAGAATATTGAAAGTCCCCGTAAAGGCAATGCGCTTCCCGCGCAGTTGTTCCGGAAGGATGATTTCTTTCCGCGCAATAAGCGGAGAGTTCGTCCTGTCCTGGACCGTGGCAAGAATCACTCGTTTGGCTGGTACTGTCCCCGCATCATTAATCTCGAATTGAGACATGAAAGACACCGGCATGCCGCCGGCAATCGTGATCGGGGATGGTGCGCCCCCGGGTTTGCAGCGATATTCCATGGGCGCATCAATTCCGGCTATACTTTTCAGACTACTCACATCGTTTTGCGGCACGCACTGGTCTACATCAAGGCCATTCTTCTTGTAGATCCCTTCGTTCAGAGCAACCCAGTTGAGCACCCGCGAAATGAGGACCCCCCCTGGGATGATCCGGAGTGGCAGAAGTTGCTGCTGCGCCTGTCCCGCGTTCGCGTCTCCACTGGCCGCGGCCACGACTAAGACCAGAACAACCAGAATAAGCTTTTTCACTGTTCCTCCGTTGTCAACACGAAATTGGGCAGGAAGCCCGTTGCAGCGGCTTAGTCCGATACATTTTGTTGCTCATCCTCTCCAAATAGCCGTCCGATCATGAAAACCAGTTCCGGGCAAGATCTTTGGAGATGCGAGCGCGTCAGCCGTTTGAGGCGCATGCATAGGTTGCAAGGTCATTAAATAAACCTGCCACCGCGGACGATGAAATCTAAGAACCTTACCAAATAAGCTTCAGGCCGAACTGGACCTGCCTCGAAGTAGTCGACGTAGCGTTGATGGCGCCCGCGCCGGGAATAATTGAGGCCGTCAGGTCAGCGGGACTGATTCCTAATCCCGGAATGGTCGGATCATATATGGTTTCGTTGGCAGTAGGCGGAAGGAAATTGGGGCGATTGAATACGTTGAATAATTCCGCCCTGAACTGCACATTAAAGGCCTCCGAGATCCTTTTGACGTGGGTGTTCTTAATCACTGAAAAGTCGAAGTTCTCCACTCCCGGCCCGGCAAGGGCGTTGCGCCCGAGGTTGCCCTTACGCAGATAATGGACACCATTTACAACATCAGCAGGCGGGAGAACGAAACATTGGAGCTTGATATAATTCGTGACGTTTCCTGGATTCACAAGCGAAGCGCAACCAGGTCCCGTCAAACGGTCCGGGTAACCTAACGGATCGTTGCTATTCGAGCCCGTTGGATCTCCGGCAATAAAAGCCGTAAACGGGGTGCCGTCGGTGAGCGTCAAAATACCCCCCAACTCCCAGCCGCCTAAGAATGCTGCCGCGCCCCCCCGGGCGAATTTTGGCACGGGTAGGTCCCAGAGGTAATTAATGGTCAAACTTCGAGGCACATTGTAGTCTGACAGACCGCGCGTCAATCCGGGATTAAGGGTGTCGAGCCCAGTTGAAATCCCATTGAGGTACTGATCGCCGAATACGGCGCCGGAAGCGAGGTCAATGCTCTTGGACCAGGTGAACGAACCACCGACCTGAAATCCGTGGCTCATTTTTTTGGTGACTTGTACCTCCAAGCCATCATAGAGAGAGGAATTCTTGAAATTCACAGAGCGAAGGCGACTAGAATGAAGGGCGCTCCTCGGGCCGCTGAATGCTCCCTGACAACCGAAAGGCGGACCAAGAGGGGAGCCTGCGGGTACAAAGGGTTCACATGGCCACAGGTACTGATCGACCAATCCTGGCCCATTTGTCGGCACATACATTGGCAGTGTTTCGCCGACATCATCATGCACCACCCCGCCGTGTACCCCGTGAGTGCCCACATAACCGATCAAGACTGACAGGGTGGGTGTGATTTCGCGCTCGATGCTCGTGTTCCACTGCATCACGTAGCTCCGACCAGGATTGTTATCCCAATGTTCGATGCCTTTCTGATCCGGATTCAAAGTGACGGAACCAAGAGCTATGCCCCCCGGGAAGGAGTTTACTAAGGGTGTTGCTGCAGAGTTGTTCTCGCGGCCTCCCTGGATGTAGGGCCAAAAAGTGCCAGCATGCTCCCAGTAAGCAAGGAGTAAAAGATTGTCGTAAATCCCGAAGCCTCCGCGGACAGAAGTCTTACCCGTGCCGAATGGATCCCAAGCAAACCCAACCCGCGGATCGAAATCTCGTAATGAGTTGTTGTGATAGAGAGGATTCCCAAATTGAGGCAAGACAGCTGTCAGATCTACTTGGTTAACTACCAAGCCGTTTTTCTCCGATGCAACGGAGGCCGGCTCATAGCGTAGCCCGAGATTAAGGGTTAAGTTGTGACGGACGCGTACATCATCCTGGAAGTAAAACCCGAAAATGCTTTGGCGCATGTGCGGTGCAGCACCCTGGCTTTCCGTTAAACCATTAACACCGGTGAGAGCGAGAGTTAGTTGTTGAGGCTGGTTCGTCAGGAAATCAGACAGTGTATTAAATGCGAACGCCCCCCCACTTTGATCATGCACCGCAAATGTTAGCTGATCGCGCTCCACGCTGAAACCGAACTTGATGGAGTGGACCCCCTTCGTTAACAGGATATCGTCATAGATTTGATACGCGTTCCAATGGTGCGATTCCGAGGATGCAGGGTGGGTTGTAGATACACCCCCCGAGAATGGTGTAATTCCACCGATAGTTATTCCGCCCACTGGCTCCCCGGGAATAAACCCGAAGGTAGTGTCCGAAATAACTGGCTTGAGGGCCGTGGTGGTAATCGGAGCTCCGTCAATAACCTCGTTCCAGCCCGCTCGGAAATCATTCACCGTGTTCGAGCCGAATATATGGGTCTCTTCCAAGGTCGCGAAATGTCGGTCAACTTGGATTAAGAAAGTTTTCGCTCCATACTCATCAGCGTTCACCACGTGGGAACCATCCTGATAGTAGGTGCCGGACAGGGTGTCTTTGCTCGAGAACTTGTGGTCACCCCGGACCGTGAAATAGTTCTCGGTCGAAATCGAAGGGTTTGAGAAGTTGTAGAATCCTGTGTCCCCAAACACCTGGTTGTTCGGCAAGGGAAAAAACGCGTTAAGATACCGCACCGCCTGAGGAGCAACGCAAGTGTTCGACACGCCGGGCATCGGCAATGATGTCCCGGCCGGGCACGCAAAATTGGCAGGGAGGGGCGGACCACCATTGCTGTAAGGGAACGCGGGGGGGGTTGTAAGTATCCCAGCGCGCGCAGCGGTCGTAGGTACAGTATCAACTTGGCTGTTACTTAAGTACTGGCGCAATCCCTCGTAATCGGCAAAGATAAACGTACTCCCTTTTCGGATCGGCCCCCCCCCCGAGACACCAAACTGGTTGCGTCTGAAGGGCGGAATTGTGGCCGGGTCAAAATAGTTCCGAGCATCGAGCGCGCTATTGCGGAGAAACTCGTAGGCACTCCCATGGAAGGCGTTGGTGCCTGATTTCGTGATGGCATTGATAATTCCCCCCGACGCCCGACCGTACTCGGTCGAATAGTTGGTTGTCAACACCGAGAATTCCGAAATCGCGTCGACCCCCATATTGCCTCCCATGACGCTGCCCGGTCCGCCGTTCTGGGGATCGTTAATGCTAATACCGTCCAGTCGATAATTGTTTTGCTCGGGACGGCCGCCAGATATGTCGAGTTGTGTCCCGTATCCGCGAGACCATCTATCGTTATTGGAGACATTGACGATGGCACGAATTTGATTGACACCAGGCTGAAGCGCGGCCAGATCGCTCCAGGAACGGCCGTTGAGAGGCAGCTCATGGACGGTATCTTCCTCAACAAGTGCGCCGATTACAGCGTCTGTCAGGTTCATGGTCATAGCCTCACCACCCGCAACTTCAATCGCTTGGGTTTGGCTTCCCACTTGGAGGGTCCGGTTCAAGACTTGCTTAGCCCCAACCGTTAGCGTAACGTTCGCGGTCTCAGTCGAAAATCCCGCAGCCGACACACTCACGATATAGTTGTCCGGCAGCAGGTTCGCGGCGGAGTAAAATCCATCCGTATTTGTTAAAACAGTCCGGACAATGTCGGTGCTCACATCCTTAATGGTGACCTCGGCACCGACAACCACGCCGCCTGAATTATCCGTGACGGTGCCCGAGAGCGTTGCGCCCACTACCTGTGCGCTCAGGCGCATTGGTATTCCTAGGCAGAATAGCAAAGCAACCAACGGCCCTATTCGTAGGGAAATTCTGTTGTAATGGACCGAATTCGTTACCATCATAACCCTCTCCTTCTTCGGTGGGCCGTTTCAACTTTTGACTTTTCGCGGTGAGACACATCTTCGCTGGTTGCTTAGTAATCTAAGATCTGAGGAATGTCAAGCACAAAATTGGAAATCGGGATGAAGAGAAATTGCGGATTCGTCACCGCGCATGACACTCGAAATGCAAACAGCAATGCCATGTTTCGGAAGGAGCCAAACTCGTTGAACCCTGCGGCCTGGATTTTGCGTTACTGAAGCGCATGGCTTTTGTCACCGCTGTCAGTTCTTCCGTGGAGACATCGCATCGCGTGAAAACGCATCCATGCACTCGACAAAGTGTGCTATTGCGACGACGGTGGCATCCAGATCGACAACAACGCAGAGGAACGGGATTGCGCGAAGTGGCTCTTAGCTGAAAGAACCATCTCTTCGCCGGGTCTGACCGGGGTGGTTAGAGTGCCGCGGCGATTTATACCCACATTCCCACTTTTTTGAAGATGCGGCTGCAACCTTGAGCTGACATCAAACGTCAAAATTGATGATGGTTTCGGCATCGACACTGGCTTCAGGAGGGCACACCGAATGGGTGAGAGCGAAAAACAGCCGATTCAGCAGTCATTTGACTGGTTTCCGCAGGTCGCGTTTTAGGGATCGCGGGTGACTTCCAACTGTGGACTGATTCTGGTGCGGGAGTTGGACGAACGACTGGGTTTCGGCAAACTCATCGACCAATACCTGACAGACGATCGGGCAAAGAATGCGAGGTTCTCATTAGCGGACCCTGCGCGGCAATCGGTCTTCAGTCGCCTGGCCGGATCGAGGTTGTCAGTGATGCCGAGCGGCTGTCGCACGATCCGACTTTCCGGATAATTGGTTCCGACCACCGTTCTCCTATCGATGTAGCAGCAACGTCGAAGAACTCCGCGAGGCGCTTCTGTCCTTCAAAGACAACTACTACCGACACCGGGTCATCGAAAGGAACGGCTTCCGACCACCCAGGCTGGCCCTCCGCGTATTTCTTGCTCCCGGAGCCGCCACATGATTAATTTCCCTCAACTGTTTAAACAATTCGGAGAGGAACTGCGTTCGCACTCCGGATATACGGAGCAACTATGGTAATTTCGGACTTGCACATTAACCTCAATATTTGGCTTCGCTGGCTGCACGTGCTTGCTGGAATCATCTGGATCGGACACCTTTACTTCCTCGACTTTGTGTGTGTACCCCTGCAGCGCTCTCTCGATGATTCAGAAAAGAATGCGGTAATCCAAAAGGTAATGCTTCGCGCCCTCTGGTGGTTTCGATGGGGAGCCATGATTTCCTTCCTCTCAGGATTGTTTCTGTTTGGCGTGAACTACCTGTATACCCCTGGTGTAGGTTTCGAAGCTAATCAGCTGCTTGTGGACGACCATGGAATAACCGGGCGAGCAACGTGGATTTTGTTTGGGATGACGGTTGCTTCAGTAATGTGGTTCAACGTGTGGTTCGTCATCTGGCCCGCTCAGAAGAAGCTCGTGCTGGCGGGCAACGCCTCTGCTGATCACGGCCCTTTCTTGTTTCGTCGCTCATTTCTTGCGGTTCGCACCAATACTCTTCTTTCCGGCCCGATGCTATTTGCAATGCTGGCACCCTCGCACTACGGCGCGATAAGTTTTCTGACCTGGCTGCTTGTTCTGGCAACCGGTATTCTCGTCATGTGGTGCTTAATCAGGTTTTCTCGTGTGGTTGGTACATCGCGTGGACAACTTAATGACGGTGGGGAAGGGGATGTGTAGTCAGCAGCAGGAAACTAGTGGATGGTCGCACCGCCGCAGCAGCGCTTGTACTTCCTTCCTGAACCGCACGGACAACGATCATTCCGCCCAATCTTGCTGATTGTGTACTGAGGCTCAGGCTTGCGCACACTCGCATTTGGCTTCCCGTGCTTTTTAAAGTACCAATATGACGCCACCAGCAGATTCAATTGCCTATTCACGTTGCTCCGGGCCAATCGGCCCAGGACGCATGCGCACCAACACGTTTGCGGTTAGTTGATATTCAGGAACCCCGACTCGCTTCCCCCTTAAGTCCGCTGGAGGATGGATGCCACGGTCCGAACGAATATAGATTGAAGTGTGGCGGAAGGCCCGGGAAGAAAAGACAGGTACGCCCTCGTAGGGACTATTACCTGTTGCCGACTTTATGACGAAACTGCTTAGCGAAAATTCGCAAATGTCAAATTCCACGCTGCGAAATGAGCGGAAGAAGATCTCCTCAGGCTCCAGAACCATAAACGTGGGATCGATGCCAACAATTTGCACCTTCCCGTCGATAAGCGGATGCGCGCGGTCGTAGTCACCAATTGCAATAGAAAGGTTGAGTTTACCCATTGCTCTCGATCTCACAGACTGAGTTTTCTTGTGGTAGTTCAGGCTAATCGCAAGTTTTCAGGATTCAGATAGCAAACAGGAACTTTTCTGGCCGGAAAACCTTCCCCCGCATTTCAGTCCGAAATGTGCCCGTACGAGCAGATTGCCTAGCCATAGTTTTCACCACCCAATCCAGCGCATCCGTGATATTGTTGCAAGCAGGTTATTTAGTCGGTTGTGCATAATCACCTTGCTGAGCTTTACGGATTTACTGTATCGGCCGAAAGAACTGGATTCTGAGAAAGGAGGGGGCGTTAGCTTTAGCCAGGCCGCGCGCCAAATTGAGGTCGGGACGATGATCGGGCGTGGGCGCAATAAGAGCGTTCGAGCCTCGACCGGATCATCGGACGACGGATGGCGCAAATACACCATTTCTTACATTCGAGGATGGCGCCTTCTCATCTGTTGTTATTAGAGGCTTTGGTCATTTCGATTCCGATGAATTCTGCGGTTGGATAGATGAGATCGGCCATGTGAAGAACCCAGCTAAATATGGAGCCGCCCGGCAAAGGCTTCGAAGGGTTTCCGCTCGGGATTAAAAAACGACCCTCAAGAGTGCGCGAAACTATGGCGGCGCTGAGTTTGTCGCCTCGAAAAGCCCGGCCTCCAGTCGGGAGCCGTGCCAGCACTAACAATTTGGCCTGGTGCTCGTGTCGTGTGAGGGAGCAGACCTGCGACCTCTTCCGATGGGCGTCATGCTCTACTGTGATTTCGATCAGCAGTTCGATACCTTGCCAACGCCGGAAATAGCGAGAGTGGAGATGATCGACGAACTCAACGACGTCGTTATGCATTCGCGAGCCCCTGTTCGCAGCGGCGAATCGGCGCTAGCTACGATGGAATTTTACCTTGCCATATTGCAATCTTCTCGAGAGCAGAAGGAAATTCTTCTTGTCCATCAGACTGGTCTGCCTGAGTTTTCCGAAAGTTGGAGGAGTCTTTGAAGATAACTAAGTCGAGGTATGCTCCCAACAAGGATTCCACACAAGTTATTCTGAGACATTGGCGGGAGGCGGTTCCGAATGACCGCATGGGCCATCTTGTCAAAGACGCAACTCGTGCTTTGGTTCGGGCGTTACAGTTGAGGTTAACAGAATACTGCGTCTCATTCGGTCATTGGGCGTTCCTGCGCGTTCTCTGGGAAACGGATGGCCTTACGCAGCGCGAGTTGAGCGTACAGGTCGGAGTGATGGAGCCAACTACTTTTTCGGCGCTTAAGTCAATGGAAAAGCTCGGCATGATTGTGCGCAAACGCGTACCCCATCATAGGAAAAAAGTTTTCATCCATCTGACGCGTAAAGGTAAGTTGCTTAAAGGAAAGCTCGTTCCATTGGCCGTTGAAGCGACCAACGTAGCTCTTCGAGGAGTGCCACCCCAGGACATCGCTGCAACCCGCAGGACGTTGCTGACCATTATCGAGAATCTAGCTTACGATGAACGGGAATCGCAGAACAAACAGAGGCGAATTCGTTCCAATCGTGAGTTGGCAAGCCTTATCGAAAGTGCGGGGAAGCGCTCTTAGTGGCGCGAAGGCGATCGAAATTCCAGCGGGCTCGAACCGCAGACCTGTACCGAGTCAAAGTTTTTCCAGATCCGTGTTCGTTAGCAATGCTAATTGTCGCCCTTCTTTAACCGTGGAAACCTGTCCGGCGCCCTTCTGAGCAAATCTCCAGGCTTACAGTGCAGCGTCGCACACAGCCGATTCAAAACGTCGGCACTATAGCCTTTGCTCTTTCCGTAGAACATCGCGTACAAGGTCGGAAATGTAATGCCTGATTCTTTTTCCAACCTGTAACGTGTCCAACCCTTGCGCCTTAGTACCTGTTTTAACGTGCAGATAATCATAGGGCCCATCCTAAGGGGTGCGCCGCTCTACTATCAAGACTTCTCTACATAAAGTATAATTTACCTATAGGTTAATCCAGGTATAATAACGAGTTAGGGAGCCGCCCGTAGGCTTCGTGGGTACGCTTTACGCCCGAGGGTAAGCGTGCCTAGCGACCCCGTACGCCATCCCTGCGCAATTGTAAGGCCGACTATGGGGTGATCTAGGGGTGAAGTTTAGGCGGTTATCCGGGCACAATCCCAGAGGAGCCGCTACTCGGTGACGAAAAGACTCAGGTTTGCATGGTGCCAAGTATCCGGCAATTGTTGGAGGATGCTCGGCGAGCAAAGACGTTGTCCGCAAACCGTTTTGTCTGCTGACACGTGATTGCTCAATTTGAATTCTAGCTACACGGAACGAAAGCTTGTGACCCTATGGTGGAGCGTTTGGGCCAGGGTGGAGGGAGAAGCGAGCGAGTCGGGCGAGCGGCGACAGTTCAATCGAGATAGGCCGGAAATTTCGGCATGGCTTTGAAATCCGCAGGGTCGTGCTGTATTACCAACCGCGCCTTGGTATTTGTGATGATTTTCTCGATGCGATCTATCGAGGCCAGCGTCTCCGCGCGACTGGTATTGAACCTCGGAATGCGGCGGTATTCGCGATTGGCGCGCAGGTGGTAAAGATCTCCGGACAAGATCACTGTTCCTGACTTTTTCAGTTGGATCTCGAGTGATTGATGTCCCGGCGTATGACCTGGTGTCTGCAGGATGCGGACGCTACCGTCGTCAAATACGTCGAAGTCACCATCTATTATCTTGGTCTTCGAGAATTTGTAGCTGCTGAATGAGTTGGGATCGACGCTATCCGGAGTAGGATTCAAGAGGGCCCAATCGAGCTCGGCTTTGTTGAGAATCCAGGCCGACGAACGGAAGAGATCGGCATTGCCGGTATGGTCGAAGTGGAAGTGCGAAAATGCCAAGTAGGTCACGTCCGCCGGTGCGAGACGCAGAGTTTTGAGTTGGTCGAGAAGCCTGAACGGCACGGTCATGTGAATGCCGCCCTTATCGACACCGTTCTTGTTCTCCGCGAGTTTATCGCCCAAGCCGGTGTCCCACAGCAGCGTGCCCTTAGGATGGCGGATCAGGAAGCAAGGCGCGGCGACGCCACCGCTCTGGCCATCATATTCGCCAGTGTCGGAGAAAGGAGCCATGTCATGGAACTCGGCATGGCCACAATCCAGCGTGTATAGATGGATTTCTTTTGTGTCATCCGTAGGGTGTGAAAACGTCGCGGCTGTGGCGACCAACGCCAAAAATGAAAGAATTGCCAAGCGCGTTGAGAGTTTGAGCGTCATCCGAACACGCAGCCAGCTCGAACCCAGAAATATGCACCGCACCGGTTACTCCTTCCAGGATCGGATTGTGATCATTCGACGACAGGAACCTCGGATTCTTGTCCGGCAACAATCTTATCGTTCACACCATGCCTAACGCTTGGACGATCGCGAGAATTCCTGCCGCAATGACGACGACACCAATGCCGCGGGCGGCGCGCTCCGGCATTGGCGCAAACCGCTCGACGGTGATCGCGGCTGCTACCACAGCCATGGCGCCTAGGCTCATTACGCCGGTCACGAGCAAGACCACCATGAGACCGGAGCAGCACAGACTGCAATGCACGCCCAAGTGGAGGCCGTACCGCCAAGCGCTTCGACCGTCAGAAGATTCTGGCCCATGGGCTGGCGCGTTTCGGCAATGCGTGAGCTCGCGAAACTTCCATGAAGTGAACTGAACGGACGCGGAGAGCAACAGCACGATGCCGATCGCGATGGGAACGAATTGGGCAAGTGCGGCCCAACGCATCTCCATCGCCGTCGCGGTAAGACCAACTGAGTAGGCAACCGCGCCGAAGACAGCCCACACGAAAAAGTAGCCCGCGCCCGCAAGCGCAGTCGGAATGCCCAGATGAGTCTCGCCCGACATGCGAAGGGAGCGACGGTAGATCGAAAGCATTGGCACGAGAGAGGGCAGCATCATCGCCACCATCATCGATACCCACATACCTATGAATGTCACGGCAGCGCCGAGCCAGCCCTGCCCGGGCATCCTCACCCACGCCATCGACATGATCCAGCCGCCGGGCATTGGCATGCCGCCGGGCATGTGCGTGCACCAGTAGATCGTAGCTGCAGCGCTCGCAAGGAACAGGAGAGAGCTGGCTCCTAGAAATTCCCGCTCGTGGGTCCAGATAATACGCTCATTGAGCACGACGTTTCCGAGACCTTGGAGCATGAGTTTCCTTGGAGGTTCACACCGCCTCAATCCCCTATCTGCTCTTTATTTATCGTATTCATCGTGGCGGCGAACCCAGAACTGGTTTCGGCCGGCCTCATCGCGCCCCTTGGGTGTAAGGTCAAGATAGTGATAAGCGCCGTTCATCATATCCACGCCGCGGGCGTAGCAGGAGTAGGTGTGGAACACTTCACCTTCCAGGTTTTTACTGAACACGCTGATGGCAACGTCGTCAGTTCCCTGCGGCCGTGGCTTTGCCATTTTGTAATTGATCAAAGCTTCGCTTGCCATTTCCTCCGGCGTATAAGAGGCATGGAGGTCGTAGGCGAAATCATTTCCGGAAGCTGACAGCCACTTGAAGTTCCAGCCCATTCGCTGCCTGTAGGCTTTCAGCTTTTCATACGGCGCGCGAGAGATGGCCACGAAACTCGTGTCGCGATGTTCTAAGTGTATATCGATGCCGTTGAAGTTGTCGGCCCAGAAGGAGCAGCTCGGGCAGCCTGCTTCCCAGTCGGGGGCAAACATGAAGTGATAGACGATCAACTGGCTTCGCCCGTCAAAAAGTTCCGCCAGGGTTTGTTTCCCATTGGGGCCCTCGAAAACATACGCCTTGCTTACGGCCTCCCACGGCAGATCGCGCCGCTGCTGGCTCAGCTCGTCCCGAAGCCGCGTAAATTCCTTTTCTTTCGCAAGGAATGCTCTTCTCGCGGAGAGCCACTTCTCGTGCGAAACTACTGGATGGTTCTTGATACCAATGCTGCCGTCGTTTCTCATGGGTTCACATCTCCTAGTAAGCTGGCAAGAATTCCGGTAAATGCTCCGGGGTCATGAAGTCCAACAGGGGGCGCCCCCAGTGATCGAATTACTAGCTCGGCTTGACGAGCCGGCTCATTCCGCCATCGACAGCGAGTTCCAACCCGAGGCTATAGAGAACGCGCATCCCAGGTCAGGTTCGCTTCCCTGCGCCGAACATGGCAGCGAAGGGCCGGCCATCGAAGGCCGATTGGACGTGAAAGATCTTTCCGTTCTTGATTTGGTGCCACTCCGCGACCAGAGTCGTGGCCTTCACTGGAGCTTTGGTTTCCAATTCGAAAAAGATAGCGGAGTCATTTCCGTCCGCAATGATCTTCTTCACGTCCAGTCGCACAGTAACCTGTAACAGCCCGGTGAAGGCGCGCAAGTATTCCTCAGCGCTATGATAAGTTTCAGACAGTCCCACAAATATGAGATCGTCCGCCAAGAAGCTGCGCGCCAGGGCAAGGTCCCTTTTGACGGCCGCGGTGTAGAACTTCGTAAGCGCTTCCTCTGCATTCACCATGTGAATGCTCCTTCTATATTCATTATTACAGATGATCCCGCCAAGAGACCCCTTGGATGGCCGGCATCACTATTGCGCGGTTTTCAAAGAACCTGACGGCTTCACTTGATAGCCACCGGTTTGATAGATCGGCATTACAGGTCTCCTTTAGAGTGTTACAAAGGTAAGCGCTGGCCATGACTTGCTCCGTGTTGATTTGTCGCTGTGCCGGATACCTGGCCATCTCTTTTTTGCTCTTGTCAGCGACCAACTGGCTGAGACTACTCCGGAGCAATGCCTTCCTTGTCGGTAAATGGCTTCTGCCAACTGTATTCGAATAAGGCACCTAGGCCTTTGCCGATTGCGGAGCAGATGAAATTTGCTTCATCAAGTCGTGGAAGCTGGCCTCGGACCAGGTTTCAGCAATCTTCCCGTCCGCGATGCGATAGATGTGGTTCTCTGTCCAGGAAACTTTCTTGCCTGTCGCCGGGATTCCGTTGAATTCACCTTTGTGTACCGCGGTGGCTGAATGCCTCTCAACCACGCGGTCACCTTCAACGATCGTGTCAATCACTTCCACGTGAATGTCGCCGAAAGCAGCGAAGATCGTTCTTCCGATGGTCTTTTGGCCTTCGCGGCCGGCCGGTAACGGAAACCCAGTCAAATGAAGGACGGAGTCCTTTGTCCATGTTTCATCCACGATGTCGATGTTAGCGTGGTTCTTGAACTCCTCCAAGAATCGCCGCACCGGGGCGATCTTCCGAGCGCGCAGGTACTCCCCTAACTTGGTCCAGTAGTAGTCCCGCCATCCGTTATTTATTCCTTCGAAGGATTCTGCCGGAACGCCCGTCTGCACCAACGAGAGCTGAGTTCCTCGCTCGTCATAGATCGGCCTGAAATTGAGAGTGAGCCGCGAGAAGTGCCCAGCGGGCCATTTGTCGTCGCGCCAGTCTTGCACAACCTTCTTATCCTTCACGATCTCGACCGTTGTGCCGCTCGCGTGCCCGCCGCCAGTCGAAAATTTCCCCCCGGCTTTCCGGTCAATGTCAGCTGACGCACCCGTAAACTCCGCATGCTGTTTGGGGTCCATGAAGGTTTCGAATACTTCGTGGGGTGAAGTGTCGAAGAAGACCTCGTGAGTAATGGTTCGAGTTTCCATTGTGAGCCAGCCTCCTGAGTAAGTTTAATTTTTTTCGGTGTTTAACGTTTCAGATAGCATACGAAGTTGGTAGCCCTCAGCAACTGCGTTTGCCATAACGCGGAAGTTGAAAGCACTAAAGAACTCTTGATACAATCCACCCACGACGCAACCTAATCGATGCTACTGGGGTGTCTTTCTTCAGTCTATGTCCATAACAACTGAGTTTGTGTCCAACCGTCCATGAAGCCCTCTAGCATTAAACTCCTCACGAATTTCGCTGGCGAGGATCTTGTAACGGAGATCCTGCGGTCAGTCACACTAAAGACCGTGGTTTTCGGCCGTGCGCAGCTGCGTGCCCCCTGGGGTCTGCACGTGGATCTTCCGGGCAGGGCTGTCTTCCACATTGTGCTGCGCGGCCGATGCTGGTTTAGCTTCAACGGCGCGAAACCCGTCCAGATAACTTATGGAGATACAATACTTTTTCCGCGCGCTGACGTCCACGCCATGAACGACCACCCTGCGACTGCGATTCGGCCATTAGAGGAACTGTTGATCAAACATCCTATGACACCTGACAAGCGTTTCCGTTACGGAGGTCGAGGGTCCTTGACGACCTTGCTTTGCGGCGCATTCCAGCTGGACGACCCGAAGCTAAACTTGCTGGGGATATTGCTGCCTCCTCTCCTTCACATCAAGGGGAAAGGTGACAGCACTTCGGCTCAATTAAGAACATTGACGCAATGTATCGAAGCGGAACTGAAAATCTCTCGTCCTGGGGGACAAGCGATTGTCACACGCATGGCGGAGGCGTTCTTGCTTCGAGCTATTCGCGATTATGTCCTGTCGTCTCCCAATGGGGACCATGGGTTGCCCGCTGTCCTGCGGGATCGTTCAATCGGACGCGTCTTGAGCTTGATTCATCAACGCCCGGAACATTCTTGGACGGTGGCCTCACTTGCAGATGAAGCGAATCTATCGCGCTCTGGGTTTGCCGCCCGATTCAAGATGCGAGTCGGTGCCAGCCCGCAACGGTATCTTCAGCGCTACCGCTTCAGTAAGGCTGTCCATCTTTTGCAGACGACGGACGCCAAGATTTATGACATAGCTCGACGTGTAGGTTATGACTCCGAGTCTTCCTTCAGTAAGGCGTTCAAACGGCTGATGGGCAAGGCTCCGGGTGCTTATCGTTAGCGAAATGTAGGACGCGGAGCCAGCCCGAGAATAGTCATTGGCGTTCCGTTCGCAAATTAGACCCGCCGCCGCGCGATAACTTCCGGATGGTCGGCCACTCGGAAGCTATTCTCTGATCGACTCTCGGCACCGCGGGTCGGCCACACCCTAATAAGTCGTCTCCTAAGAAAGTGGCTGCTAAATCATTGACTCTTTAGGGAAGCGCGGAGCCACTTTCTTCCGTCTCTGTCTGGGCGGAGCCCAGTCAATTGCTTATCGGAATGTGACTTTTTCCCTTGCACTGGCCCCTGGGGCCGTGCTGTTCACTTTTGAACAGTCTTATCCCGCAAACCCTTGGTAGGGTGACAGCCCACTCACGAAGCGGCGATATGTTGGGAGGCGGCTCATGAAACTCTCCGGGAGGAAGGTGCTGTTAGTCGGACGGAATTTTAATAGTGCCCGGGCCCTGAAGAACAGGCTGCGCCGGTGGAAATTCCAATGTCATTTTGCCAGCGATATGCGTGCGGCCTCCGATCTGTTGAGATCGCAGCCGGTTGATCTGGTTCTCAGCGATACATATCTGCCCGATGGAACTGGCTTTGACCTGCTGGTGGCTTCGGCCCATCTTCCGGTTACCGCGTTCCTTTGCGTGCCAGTCGAAAATAGCTGCCTTTGGGTGCCCGCCATTGATGGTGGAAAAAAATGCTTGGGATTGCCATCCCTCCGACCTGCGGAGTTTGGGAGAACACTAGAAGAAATGGCCCTGCGCTTACCTGCCTGACCCCGGTATCTTGCCCACGGTTCGTTGCTCTCATCGCAGTAGATCAGGATTGTGCCGGAGAAGTCCTCTTATCGGAATGTGGCTTTTCAATCGTGATGAGGCCCAAGGCGTAGTCATATAATCGGGTGACTGAACGAGCGGGGTTAGCTGATTTCGATGACGCGGGCCATTTTCACGACTGGGGACCTTTTCTGCCGCTCTGCAAAGTTAGCGGCCTTCTCATGATCCGTGTAGATGCGAGTAAACCGCTCACCGTCCTCGTAAAACACAGTTGCCTGCCAGTGACGGTGCTTCCGCCGTCCGTCTTTCCTGAATGGTGTGTGTTTCCGAATTTTCATTCGGATAGATATATCACGTAAGACATCTTCTCCACAAACGAACTATTTCTATTGTACAGCACATGTCGAGGGACCCGCCGAACACCTCACCAGGAAGCTGGCAGGAAAAGCCAGTTTCCGATAATCCCGTTTCTCAGATGGGATGAGAAGGCCGGTCTCCGGCGGGATGCGATGCGCTCCCAACGATTGACGCGCTCAAGACGCAATGGAAAGGAGACCGGCTATGAAGAAGATTAGCACTGTGAAGCGGTAGGCACCGTGGCCTAGAATTGGGTACGAAGAGCCGAGCTCAACCGCCGAGTCCAGGTGACTGCGACTAAGTCCTGGGGCCCAACTCCCGCCGGAGAGGTGGGACGAGAGGTCGATTCTCAGGTAGCAGCACCTACTGGGTCGAAAAAACTAAGACTGAGTACAGAGGGCTTAACCCGATCCCCTTGTTTTTCATGCGGTTTCGCGGGCCGAAGGCC
>Ga0209380_10000258_pt1 | contig 36521 bp, 35 predicted proteins | sample HubBroMetageWFT6_FD_188347 | JGI IMG/M metagenome (GOLD analysis project Ga0209380, IMG submission 188347) | Warmed and freeze-thawed soil microbial communities from the Hubbard Brook experimental Forest, New Hampshire - Hubbard Brook CCASE Soil... | ecosystem: Environmental > Terrestrial >... | reverse complement strand
GCTCGTCTATCGCGCCCGCTGTTGTAATCCAATTCGCGGCGAAGGAATTGTGGGATACATTACGCGTGGAAAGGGCGTTGCCGTCCACTCGAACAATTGCCCCAACGTGACCAATCTTCTCTATGAACCCGAACGCCGCATCGATGTGGAGTGGGCACGCGACGAGAGCACTCCCACGGCCTATCCGGTGAAACTGACAGTCTTCTGCGACGACCGCTTCGGGATGCTGAAGAGCATTACGGGAGTGATCGGTGACGCCAAGAGCAACATCCGCAACATTACTGCACATACTTCCAACAGCCAGGCCAGCGTCGAAGTCGTCCTCGATATCGCCGACCTGAAGCACCTGGAGCAGATGATCGCCGGTCTAAGAAAAATCCCCGGGGTGCACGAAGTGCAGAGACTGCAAAAAATCTAGAACCGGTTCTCAGTTCCCAGTTTTCAGTTCTCGGTGAAGACTCTCAAAGCGTCTTCCGCTGCATGCCACTGATACGCGCCAATCTCAGCTTTCCCTCTGTGATACTCTGTGCCCTCGTGGTTCAATTTTTTCTGGAATCGGGAACTGTCCCTATGCGCGAAGTTGTTTTTACAAAAGACGCCCCTCAAGCCGTCGGCCCTTACTCGCAAGCCATTCGAGCGAACGGATTTGTCTTCGTCTCGGGACAAGTCGCCATCGATCCCGCGACCCAACAGGTTATCGTCGGCGACGTTAAAGCACAGACGGACCGCGTCTTGCGGAATCTCTCGGAGATTCTGGAGGCGGCTGAGAGCGGCTTGGGCAGGGTGGTCCGCTGCGGCGTTTTCTTGAAGAACATCGGCGACTTTGCCGCCATGAACGAGGTTTACGGCAAATACTTCAGCACGGCGCCACCCGCGCGCACGACCGTGGAGGTCGCTCGCTTGCCGAAGGATGTCCTGGTGGAAATCGACGTGATCGCCCTGGCGAAGCAGGAACCCTAACCACAGAGGACACGGCGGAGCACCGAGGAGCAGCGGGCCCTCGGTTCCTCCCTGTCCTTGTGGTTGAGACTTATTGGAGGTCCGCATGACGAAGAATTTAGTCGTGACCGCAATCGTCGCTCTTATCGTGACTGCCCTATACGCCCAAACACCCACCCACGGACGCATTCAAACCGTCCCCAACACGAAGGCTCCCACCAAGGTTACCGGGGACGGCATCAAGACCGACTTGGGGCTCGAGTACTGGGATATCAAGGTCGGTACCGGCGAAGCTGCCCAGGACGGCAGCCATGTGAAGGTCCACTACACCGGATGGCTCACCACGGGCAAGAAATTCGATAGCTCTGTCGACGCGCACCAACCCTTCGACTTTACGATCGGTAACGGCGAAGTCATCAAGGGATGGGACGAAGGGGTTACCGGTATGAAGGTGGGGGGCAAGCGCCAGCTGCGAATCCCCCCTGAACTGGCCTATGGAGCAGACGGCCATCCGCCGGAGATTCCGCAGAACGCTACGCTCATCTTCGACGTGCAGTTGCTGAGGATTTCGCCGTCGGCGAAGTGAGTCCACTGCTCAGCAGGCAGTGGGCGCCGGGACTTTCTACCAGCCGGACAAGAGCAGACGGGCGGCGACTGCCAATCGAAAGTGGCGATCGAAAGATGAACCTGTGCGATCCTGGCGGTGGAAGATCTACGCTTTGACGACTTTGCCGCTGCGCAAGCAGGAGGTGCAGACGCGCATGCGCTTGGTGGCCGCACCGACGCGAGCATGGACCGGCCGCAGGTTGATGTTCCAGCGGCGCTTGGTGACATTGTGCGCGTGGCTGATGCGGTTTCCCGCTTGCGGCTTTTTGCCGCAGATATCACATTGTTGTGCCATTGACGACTCCCGAAGAATTCAAAGCTTGTTGGGCAAACCTAAATTTTACAGGAACTTGCCCGGATCAGCAATGGCGCAGCGACAATTCGCGACAATTCGGAAAGTTTAACGGACGGGAGCCCGGCTGCGATTGGGAAACCGTCATTTTGGCTCGGCCCCTGTGGTGTCGCAACCAGAACACCTGGTAGTGGGAAAAGCTGCCGATTCCGAAACACCCCAGCACCACCACCCAAGGTATCAACTTCTGTTGCAGCAGATTGAAAGAACCGAACCCAGCCAATGGAATGTACAGTCCGACTCCGGCCACTACGCCCGGCGAATACCGTCGCATTGCTTCGAGCCAGTCGCGCAGACCGCAGCAATGAGTTGAGGCATAATTGCTCGCCCTCCGGATCGTACGCTGGTCCCCTCGGGCAGGGTTGCGATCCTGTTCGCGCTTGTTGATCGACTGACGCGGAGGCTGTGCGATACTTATCCCATGCAGTCCCCGCTTCAAGCCGCCACCGGGGCCACTGACCCGAAGTCGGTGAAGGTAAATCTGACCACCGGCACCGGTGTGGATATCGAGTGGAACGATGGCCATGTTTCGCACTACAACTTCGTTTACCTGCGCGACGCCTGCCCGTGCGCCATGTGCGAAGACGAGCGCGGCAAGGCGGGGCGGCGCCCTGGCGATCCCGCCGCGGCTAAGCCGGGCGCGCTGCTGATTTTCAAGCCCCACGCCAAACCCCTTTCTGCGGAAGGAGTGGGCAAGTACGCCATCAAATTTTCCTGGAACGATGACCACGACCTCGGACTCTATTCGTGGAAGTTCCTGCGTGAAATCTGCCCGTGCAGCGATTGCAACGCGGCGCGGGCATCGGGTTAACGACGGCGATCGCGCCATGAGTTCGACAAAACAAAACTCCGCCGTCGAAGCCGTCGTGAATGACGTGCTGGCAGACCTCTATGCCAAGAGCGGATGCGACAAAGTCGGCCTCGCCCGCGAATCCTTTGCAGCGATTCTTTGCGAGGTGGGCGCAAAACACGCTACGGCGGCTACATCCGGTAGTGAAATCCGCACATTCCTTCTAACCCTGCGGGTCGACGAACTCGCGCTCGCCCGCGCCTGCGCCGCCGGCGAAGATTCCGCTTGGGAAATCTTCCTGACGCGCTACCGCGAAAAGCTTTATCTCTCCGCCCTCCGCATCGCGCGCGAAGACTCCGCCGCCCGCGAACTGGCCGACACTCTCTACGCCGATCTTTATGGCACCAACACCCGCGAGGGAAAACGGGTCTCCAAACTCGCTTCCTATACCGGCCGCGGGTCGCTCGAGGGTTGGCTGCGTACCGTTTTGTCCCAGGAATATGTCAATCGCTACCGCCGTACGAAGCGATTGGTGAGCCTCGACGAAGAATCCGAGGAAGGTGTCCAATTTCGTGCTCCCGAGCCTGAGCCGCTCCCGGCCGCCGACCAGCGTCTGGCCGAAGCCACCGACAAGGCCCTCACCGTTCTTTCCAGTGAGGACCGCGTGGTTTTAAGCGCGTACTATCTCGACGGCCGAACCCTAGCCGAGATCGCCCGCATGCTGGGCGTGCACGAATCGACCATCAGCCGCAAGATCGACAAGCTGGCTAAGTCTTTGCGAAAGCAGATCGTGGCGGCCCTGGGGCGCCGCGGTATGTCGCGCCGCCAGGCGGAAGAAGCCTTGGAAGTGGACGTCCGCGACCTGCAGCTGGATATTCGCCGCAGTCTGGCGCAAGAATCGCCTGCTCCGGCGTTCTCTGAGAAGAGCGTAGAAGCCAGAGTGCGGGAAGGTCCAGGTTAGGGTGCGCAAGGAAAGCCCGCGCCTCGGGTGAACGCGTAAATGAAGCGGTTATGCTGAAAGAAGCAAAGAAGCTAAGAGCTAGAAGCTGAGATGCAAAACGTCCCCAAAATCGTGCGCGAGCGCCTGCGGGCCGCAACGCCCGCCGTCGATCATCCCGACGCAGACGTTCTGACCGCCTTCGCGGAACGGTCTCTGCCCAAACGCGAACAAGGCGTCGTGCTCGAGCACTTGGCCCGGTGCGGCGATTGCCGCGACATCGTGGCCCTGGCTTTGCCTCAAACCGAACCAGTGGAAGCGGTCGCCAACCGATCCAGCAGCGGATGGCTGACCTGGCCCGCCCTCCGTTGGGCATTTGTGGCGGTCGGAGTCGTGGCCATTGCTTCACTCGGAATCGTGCAATATCAGCGGGGCAGAACGCAGAATATGGCCGCAAGCGCACCTGCCCGCTCTGAAATTGCCGCCAAAGGGGCTAGGGAGGCGGCCGCACAGCAGACATCGAAGGACGATTACGCTTCCGCCCGCGTCGCCAAGTCCAAAGCTTGGGCGGCACCGAGCAAATCTGAAAAGATACCGGCGCCTCCGCCGTCCGCTTTTGTCGATTCTCGTGTCGCTCCAGTTTCGAGCTTCCGGGACAAAGAGAAAGAACGTGACGAGAAGAAGAGTACGCTTCGGGCGGATCGATTTCAGGCATTGGTGCCGCTTCCGCCGGCAACCACGGGTCGCGATGCAGGTTCACGCATCGGGCAATTAGCTCATGGTCCCCGAGTGTCGAATCAATGGCAGCAAAACACGGTTCAAAATCAGTTGCAGAATCAGGCTCCCTCGGCGTCATCGCCGCCGAAACAGCAGGCGGCAGGTGACCTATCCGCGAACATGGAGGTGCCCCGCGCCTCGGAGACTGGAGAAGTGCAGACCGCCCAGACGACTGCGCAAACCCAGAGTCTGGATTCGCTTCAAGTTCAGAGCTTGCCGGCGCAGGTAACGAGCGGTAGCGCTCCAGCGGTCAGTGCCAGCGGGCCCGCCCCCTCTGGAACGATCGGTGGCCCAGTGGCAACTTCGTCACGATCGATCCCGCGCTGGACCATCAGCTCCGCCGGCCGTTTACAGCGCTCCTTCGACCAGGGCAACACTTGGCAAGATGTGGATGTGAACGCCAATCTTGCTTCGGTTGTCGGGACCAGCCTCGAAATACCCGCGAACGCTGCGCGCGCCAGTAAGAACAAGGACGCCCGCCAGGATCTTAAGCGGGAAGCTGCGTCCGCGGCCTTCCGTGCCGTCGCCGCGGCTGGTGCAGACATCTGGGCAGGTGGTTCCGGACTCTATCATTCGCTCGACGCTGGCAATCACTGGACTCGCATCGTGCCGGCCTCGGCCGATGCGATGCTCACCGGGGATATCGTCAGCCTTGAATTCTCCGACCAACACGGGAAGGTAGCGACCTCTACGGCCGAAATCTGGATCACCACCGACGGCGGCCAAAACTGGCAGAAACAGTAATACGGTCCTCGTTCCCGCTTATCCCTATCGTTACTTCGGTCAGCCTCACCTTAGCTCTGCGCTAATTTCATTACCAAAGTGACGTTTACACGAAGTGACTAGGACCCTAAACTCCATTTCGTGGTTGGCAGTTCTGGGGGAGGGCTGCCGAGGCGTCCAAGACTGCAAAGTCGAGGGCGCTTTTTCCTTTTGTGGTCGCCGCCCCAACCTTCGGACTTAGCTGAGATGCGGGTGTCTCACGCACATCACCCGGTATTGCTCGTCGATAAACCGATCGCCAACCCGCAAGGCTCGTGGCTTGCAGCCGAATAACTGAAACCCGAGGGAGCGGTACAAAACAATGGCGGCTGTTTCGGTCGCCGCCAGCGAGAGCAATCTCTGCTCAATGCCCTCTAGCTTAGCGCCAGGCTACAACAGGGTTTGCAGGATGCTCCGGCCAACCTCGCGGCCTTTCCCGGGTGTCATGTACACGCCCCAAACCCATCCCTTTATCAGGGGACTTCAGCCCCTTCTCGCGATAGAAGCCAGCCATCCCAGAAGGCCGTTCTCAAATGCGCCCACGACGAAGTGATCTTCTCTCTCAGAACCAAGCCGGGCTTTCAGTTCTTCGAGCCCAGGAGATTTGGTGGTCTTCCGCCGACGGGCTGAAGCCTCCGGTCGCCCTGCAGCGCTTCCCACCGAGAGTCTCCAGCTTCCATCGTTACCCACCAATCGTCTTCTGTGAAGCCCGGCAAGCCGCGCAATAGCCGCCAATCTCCAGCCTCGAAATCAGAACCCGGAAACGGCAGTCCTTCTCCACTTGCTGTTTGAGCTTTTCAAAACTGTCACTCACAAATTCCGTGATTTTGCCGCAGCGCAGGCAGGCCATGTGGATATGGTCACGCCCCAGTTTGCGCTCGTAGTAGTGTCCCTCGCCATTGATGTGCATCAAGTCGAGTTCGTCGATCAAGCCCTGGCGCTTCAGCAGTCGAAGAGTCCGGTACACGGTGCTGCGGTCGACGCTGGCATCGATTCTCTGCGCCTTGCGCAAGATCTGGCTCGCATCCAAATGCTTGCTGGCCGTTTCGATGACCCTTAAGATGGCGCGCCGCTGCTGCGTTATGCGGATTCCACGCTCGGCGAAATGGGCCTGCAAGCGGCCCGGTATTTCTGTCTGGGGAAGTGGCATGAAGGTACCTCGATTGTCGCAACTAGTCGCAATCTGAGTGCGACGAATTCTTTTGCCGCAGCTTGACCCCCGCGGATCTGTTCCCGCAGTATGATGAATGTAACTTAGATGCGACTCGGTTGCAACTAGCAGTCGTAGTACTGGGTTGGGGGCTCTTGCTGGAGCCTGCCATTACTTGCGACTCGATCGCATCTGGATATTCGTACTGGGAAAAAATCGAGGACTCCGCTTGAAGTCCAGAAGGTTTCATATCCTATCTCCGTTCCGTGGGTGGCGACCCTACTCACCTCGCTCGGCGCAGCGGCCCATTGTTCGCCGGGTATTTTCATTTAGCCTGCTTGCGCTTGTGCTCGCCGCCCTCGCTTCTCCGTCTCTCGCTCAAGAGAGTCCCTACATCGTGACCTACGACCACTATCTGGAGGAGCCCGGCAATCTCGAAGTCGAGTATTTTTCCACCTTCGGCACCCAGCGCGCAGGCAACGACTTCCACGCCTTCTGGGGCGAATTCGAGTACGGCGTGAAGGCCTGGTGGACCACCGAGACCTATCTCGACGCCCAAACCACGTTCAACGACAGCACAATCTTTACCGGGTTCCGCTGGGAGAATCGTTTTCGTCTTTTGCAGCGCGAGCATTTCGTGAATCCCGTGCTCTACATCGAATACGAGCAAACCAGCGGCGCCGACAAGATTCTGAAGGAAGTGGAAGGACATGACGTTGAAGGGGACTACGCCGTCCCGAATGCTAATGCCCGCCGGGAGCACGATCACGAACTGGAATTCAAGCTGCTACTGTCAAGTACATTCCAGGGCTGGAATGTTGCCGAAAACACTATCGCCACCAAGAACCTCACAGGAGGCAGTCCCTGGGAGTTCGGCTACGCCATCGGCGCCAGCCGTCCTTGGGCTCTAAAAGCTTCCCCCCAGCGGTGTAGCTTCTGTGCCGAGAATTTCATAGCCGGAGTCGAAATGTACGGCGGCCTCGGAGACCGCCATAGTTTCGGTCTCGACGACACCTCTCACTACCTGGCTCCGGTACTCGCCTGGAACCTGCCCTCCGACTGGACCCTGCGCCTCTCGCCCGGCTTCGGACTGAACGACAACAGCCATCGCTTCTTGTTGCGCTGGGGAGTCTCCCGCGAATTCTCCGGCTTCGGTGCCGCGCTCAGCCGCATGTTCGGAGGACAGCAATGATCGCAAAGATAAAGGCGAAGACCAAGACGACAGGCTCCAGAGAATTGAGGGTCACCGCGAGAAAGCCAACGCCTTCCCCCTCCCGCATCCTGACCGTCTCCGTCCCCGCTGTCGTTCTTCTCTTAACCCTCGGCATAGCCGCGGCACAGACCGAGAACTCCGCGCCGGCCAGAAAAAACAACCCGGTCTACGCGGAACTGGCTAAAGCTCCCCAGAAAGCGATCGCTCGGCCGAATCCCCTGGAAGCAGATCCCGACGCCGTGGCGGCAGGTGCCAAACTGTTCGATTTGCATTGCGCAGAGTGTCACGGAGAAATGGCCGAGGGCGGCAAGAAAGCCCCAAGCTTGCTCGCCGACGAAGTGCAACAAGCGGCCCCCGGCGCGCTTTTCTGGCTGCTCACCAACGGGGTTGTACGCCACGGCATGCCGGTGTGGTCTAAACTCCCCGAACCGCAGCGCTGGCAACTCGTCAGCTACATCAAGTCGCTCACTCCTGCCACCAAGCCCAACCCGGATGGCGAGAAAACCCCTCCTGCAGTCAGTTCTCCCTCCGCCCCCGACAGCCAGCCGGAACCCTGAGAGTCTCCCCGCCGTCCTGGCACATGACGAGCGGCCTCCTTTTGCGACTTTACCCCTCCCCCGGCATCCAATAGGGGTGTTACGATAGTCAGTTCCCTCCCAATGGGAGGCACTTATACAGATCGCCGGGCCCGGCAAAGCCGCTCGATTGGAGCGTCGGCCGACAGCGCGACGTTTACAAACGAGGAGAAACCCCATGGCAGGTGACGTGAAAGTGGCAGGCAGTGCCGAAGCAAAAACCGCAGGGAATGGAATCGTCGAAGTGACCGATGCAAACTTCGACCAGGATGTTTTGAAATCGGACAAGCCAGTACTGGTCGATTTCTGGGCAACCTGGTGCGGCCCTTGCCGCGCTATCGCACCGATCGTCGAGGAGTTGGCCGCGGAATATCAGGGCAAGATCAAAATCGGCAAGATGGATGTCGATTCCAACAGCGCCACCCCGATGCGCTACAAGGTTACCGGCATACCCACGTTGTTGGTGTTCAAAGGCGGTCAAGTTGTGGAACAAATTGTGGGCTACAAGCCGAAGGACACGATTGCTCAAGCCCTGAACAGGCACCTCGGGTAAGCATCGAACTTCTAGCCCGCAGCTATTCAACGCACGCTGAGCTTCAGGGTAGCGTGCGTTTTTGTTTTTCTCTAGAGCGTGAGTTGAAAATTCTGGATGCCAACTGCTTGTTCGTTAGCTAGAAGCTGATCTCAATACTTCCTTAGCACCCCGATCACCCGCCCCTGCACATCCACTGACGCGGCCGGCACAATGATCGGCTTCATGTTCACGTTCGAGGGCTGTAGCCGGATGCTGTCGCCTTCCCGGTAAAAGCGCTTCAGCGTTGCATCGCTGGAATCCACCAGCGCGACGACAATGTCTCCGTTGTGGGCGGTGCGGGCTTTCTCCACCAGTACGTAGTCGCCATCGAGAATGGCCTCGTCTTGCATCGAGTCGCCGCGGACTTCCAGCACAAACACTTCTTTCGAGCGCACGAAATCCGCGAGTGAAATCGTCTCGTTAGTCTGCACGGCTTCGATGGGCTGCCCGGCAGCGATGCGCCCCACGAGCGGCAGCACGACCGCTGTATTGACGCTCATGGCTTGCTTAAGCCGTCCTTTTGGAGGCAGCAGATCAATGGAGCGGCTGCGATTGTAGTCGCGCGTCAGCAGCCCCTTTTTCTCCAGGTTTGTCACATGCTTGTGCACGGTCGCCAGAGAGGTGAGCTCCAGGCCCTTGCCGATCTCTTCAAACGATGGAGAGTATTGGTGCTCCGCCACAAATCGCGAAATGAAGTCGTACACTTCCCGCTGTCTGCGTGTGATCGCCATGCCGACATTATTGGCGAACATAAAGCGAAAAGCAAGCAAGAAGTGAAGCCCCGGCTTGCGGATGGCACGGCTCTCGTGGGGACGGGAGCCCTCGCCCATCCGTCGGCCCGGGTGTATCGGGTCGCAGCGTTCGCCCACGCTGAATCTTTTGTTCGGTTCGCAACTCCAATCTGCCAGCGCATTGTTATCGTATTAAAAGAAGGAGACCAAAATGCCATCTTCCACTCGTGTTGCTCTGCTGCTTCTCGGATCACTCCTTGGCGCCACGGCGTGCAACGCCAAGGCAAATCCGGCTTCCGCGGTGCCCGCGCCCACGGTCGACGCGCCTCGCGCCTCCGCCGCGGCTCAGCAAAGCGCAGTCATTTCCGGCGGATGTTTCTGGGGAATTCAAGCGGTCTTCCAGCATGTGAAGGGCGTGATTAGCGCAACCTCCGGCTACGCGGGCGGCTCCGCCAAGACCGCAGAATACGAAATCGTCAGTACTGGCGAAACCGGACACGCCGAGTCGGTGCAGATCATCTATGATCCGTCGCAGATCACGTACGGAGAACTGTTGCGAGTCTTCTTCTCAGTGGCGCACGATCCCACGCAGCTCAATCGTCAGGGACCCGACTCGGGCACGCAATATCGATCCTCGATTTTCTACAGCAACGAGGAGCAGAAGCGAATTGCCGAGGCCTACATCGCGCAACTCGATAAGGCAAAAATCTTTTCGCGTCCGATCGTCACTAAGGTTGTGCCGCTCGAGGGGTTTTATCCAGCGGAGGCCTATCACCAGAACTACGCCACGCTGCATCCCAACCAGCCTTACATCCTGTTCAACGATGCTCCCAAGGTAGAACACTTGCGGAAGGAATTCCCGGACCTGTACAGCGGAAAGTGAGCGGAGGCGGATCGCGGAAGAACGTCCGCAAAGCCACGATACGAAGGAGGCAAGATGTTTGATTCCGATCTCGATCGCCGGACAAGTCCAAACCTCGAAGGCGCAACGGATGTGCGACGGCGTGTATTCCTGGGCAGCGCGGTCGCAGCCCTCGGCGGACTCGCGCTATGGCAATGGAAAAAGCCCGCCGTGCTGGAAGCCGCGTCCGCCGCAAGCGAGCCGAAAGACGTGACGATTGTCCTGTTCTCCGACTCGGGTCAGCGCTTGAAGCAAGTTCGCATCGCCCAGGTCATCAAAACCGCCGCGGAATGGCGCAAGCAACTCCCTTCGGGAGTCTTCGACATCACGCGCAACGCCGACACCGAAATCGCATTCTCCGGAAAGTACTGGAACCTGCACGACAAGGGTCTCTATCGCTGCATCTGCTGCGATAACGCGCTCTTCGATTCCGCCACGAAGTTCGAATCGGGAACGGGATGGCCAAGTTTCTGGGCGCCCATCGCTGCCGAGAACGTAACCGAGATCCGCGACACAAACTTTGGTATGGTCCGAACTGCGATTGCCTGCACCGAATGCGCCGCTCACCTCGGTCACGTTTTTGACGACGGCCCAGAACCCACGCATCTCCGCTACTGCATGAATTCTGCTTCTTTGCGTTTCGTTCCAAGAAGCTGACGGCGGCATACAATGGAGACATGAACTCTGCCCTTCCAGCGTTCCGAGAACCGAGCACTGGCGAGAAGATCTTCAACCGCGTCTTCGGATTCCTCGTAGGGCTTGGTCTTGGGTTCCCCTACAACTACCTCCTCGAAGTCCGCGGACGAAAAACAGGCAGAGTCTATTCCACTCCAATCGATCTGCTGGAATTGAACGGCAAGAAGTACTTGGTCGCGCCCCGCGGACGAACCCAGTGGGTGCGTAACGCCGAAGCTGCGGGAGAGGTCACCCTAAAAAAGGGAAGCAAGAGGCTGCGATTCCGATTGCGCCCGATTCCCGACGCTGACAAGCCCCCAATTCTGAAGGCGTATCTCGATACGTTTAAACGCGAAGTGCAGAGTTACTTTATGATTCCCGCCGGTTCGCCGCCAGATGCATTCGTGGCGATTGCCCCCAGTTATCCCGCCTTCGAACTTCTATCATCGTGATCTATGCGTTGGCGAAATGAGGCGCAGAGAGCGCAGAAATATTTTTCATGACACACTTTTTCCTCTTGCACAAAACTAAAAGTTATGGCATCTTCAAATATCTCCTACGGAAAGGACGCCCAAATTTGTCAGAATTTACGCACAAATCGCTAAGCGGGCTGCTTCGGCCAACACCTGGTCGAGTCAGTTTGAGGGCGTCGTCCGATTGCGCTAATTAATCCTCGGCGCTCTTTAACGCAAAGCTAACAAAACAAAATAACGCTGGGTGGCGCAGACTGCGGTTCCTTCGCCTTGACACGACACGTCCGCCGTCGCTTGTTCCCCCGGCTTGCGAAGATGCATGCGTGCAGAAGCCGCTATGCGGCAAGTGCTGATGTGTGCCTCAGAAACCCCGAGCGTGGTTAGCCCGGGATCGAGTCGGTCAGTGATGAAAAGTTACGGATACTTCTTCTGGGTAGAACCGCCCCGGAAACGGGAGCTGCGAGGTTCGAATCCTCAAGGGCGCAAGCCCTTTCCGTCGCCGAACGTTCCCTGACCAACTTGTCGACGCTATGAAAATGCGCGAAAAGAGTTCGCGCTCGGAAAATAAAGTTCAGTCAGTGGTGAAGTTCACGGCAACTTCGCGGCGTGCCTTTAGACCGGGCCGGGGTTCGAGCCCTCAACCGTGAACGCTGTTCCCTGGCTGCAAGGCATAGTGTGGCGCGGCACACCCACGCCGTCTTAGGACGGAGTTTCGCCGGGGGTGAAGAGCAGGGTTACTTCGCGCCAAACCATGCGACGAAGCGGGGCCAGCGAACCCTGCCGGGAGGCTGATCTGCGGGAATGCCGGGATCTGCAAGGATCTGGGGGCGTTGCCCCGAAGCGCAGGGTTGCCGCAGAGACCGGCCTCGAGTCGATTCTCTTCTCGCATGTTCCCCGGCGAGAGCAACAAAACCTCAACCGGTGTCTTCGGACACTTTAGAAGTGATTCGGGCAATGCGTAAAGACATGAACAAAGTGGTGGTTGAGCGGGAGCGCGGCGGCAGCACCCGGAGAAACCGCAAGTGGGGCAAGCGTCTCCCATTTGTTCCTGATGCCGACTACGAGGATCAACTCAAGTTCGTATCGTCGGGCCGGAGGCGGCAGTATGGCTCCGACTGCAAGTGGTTCACCGACGTGCTTGGGCCGCTCGAGGGATTCTTGCACAGCAATCTCGGGCGGCCCTGGGACAAGGTGCACAGCGAATTGCGCCACGGTCTCGACGTTCGCAAGGTGACCGGGCGGCACATTTTCGATCACCTGGAGCAAATGGTCGAAACCGATTGCTGGATTGGCCCCGATCGCACGGTTTACGAGCGCCCGCGTGGTTGGAGTGTGAACGGCTTCTATGTCCATCCAAGAAGTGGGCTACTGTGCTTTGTTCCGAGTCCGAGTGCGCGTGCACGGAAGAAAGAGCGCCTGCTGCGCCAGTACATCGACGAGATCAGGCTCGACCATAGTCAAAGCTACAGGCTGCTTGATGGTCAGTGGTACCTGGTATCGAGTACGAATGCGTCGAGATCGCCCGTCGCGAGAGTCATCTGCGCTGGGACGTTGCTGAACGCAAGCAGGTGAGATTGACCTGGGGTGATCATCGGGTGGCGATAGGCAAGCGGCAATCGAACCGCGAAGAAGTCCATTGGATTCGCGCACGCATCGCGGCATGGGAGAAGGAGGTGCGCCGGATGTAAACAACGGTCGACCGTGGGAAAGACGAGGGTTGCTTCGCCTGTAAAGCGGGAGATGCAGGTTCGAATCCTGCCGCGGCAATTGTGCCCGCGTGGCTAAATGGTAAAGCGCCTAAACCTACCTTCGTCGCTGATTCCCCGGCCGATTCATTTCAACCTCGCAACCCCGGCGCGCGCGCCGATTAAAGAGTCTGTATGAGCGTCATCATCAGAAACGGAAAGCCGCAGATCAGCGATCCGTTGTGCAACTCGTGCTACTGGGCGCACATTCAGCGCGGATTCGCGGAGAGCGAGGAGATCGTCTTCTGCGCTTTTCTGACCCCCACGCGGCTAGTGCCGTTCAAAGTCAGCCAGTGCACCGACTATAACGACAAGCGAGTTCCAAGCCGAAAAGACATGGAGGACATCGCCTGGATCATCCGCACCAAAGACGTGAATCGCCAGGTCGGTTTCGCCAAGGGCGAGGAAGTTGACGACGAGGAGGAGGATGACCTGGAGATCGTCCCGTCGGAATAGCACACCACCGTCGCCGGTGGCGAAGGCAAGGGTTCCTTCGAAAGGGTCGCAGGTTCGAGTCCTGCCATGTCCTTCACAGGGCATGTAGCTCAGTTGGCAGAGCAATACCGTTGCCGCAAATTCCCCGGCGCGTATCAAAAAACGTACGATCAACCGCCTTCGCCGGTGGCGAAGACTTCGGCTACTTCGGACACGGATGACGCAGGCATGGAATCCTGCCAGAGCTGGGCTCTGTAGTTTAGCCAGAACGTCCGTCAATATGCCGTCGTCGCCTGATTCCCCGGCGAAGTCAACAGCAGATTCCTCACCGCTCACGCGGTTCGGATTGACAACCCAGAACGATTAGCTATCCGCCAGGAGCTAGCAGCTTTTGCTGAGAGCTGATAGCTGCTGGCTACAAGGAGGCCACTCATGGCTCGACTGAACTTACTCAACCTGAACTTTGGTCCGCGCACGCACGAAGGTGCGCCGGCCCGCAACGTCTCGACGGAACTGCAGCTGCGCCGTTCGGTGCTGGCTTGCCTGCTTTGGGAGAGCCAGTTTTACGAGGATGGCGTCGAGATTGCCGGCCGCATCGCGGAACTCGTGCCCAAGGTTGCAGCCGAGAAGGTGGCCGCGCTTGCGGTCGAGGGGCGCGAGAGGATGAAGCTGCGTCACGCGCCGCTGTTGCTCGTGCGCGAGATGGCGCGTCACGCAACGCATCGCGGCTTTGTGGCTAAGACGCTGGCGCGCGTCATCCAGCGTGCCGACGAGCTCGCAGAGTTCGTTGCCATCTACTGGAAGGACGGTCGCGTCCCGCTCTCGGCGCAGGTGAAGAAGGGGCTGGCTGCGGCTTTTCCCAAGTTTGATGAGTACGCGCTGGCCAAGTACGATCGCGGCGGACCCATCAAGCTGCGCGACGTGCTCTTCCTCGCTCACGCCAAGCCTCGCGACGAGGCGCAGGCCGAAGTGTGGAAGCGCCTGATCGCGGGTGAGCTCGGCTCCCCTGACACCTGGGAAGTTGCTCTCAGTGCCGGCGCCGACAAGCGCGAGGCATGGGAGCGACTGCTTCGCGAGCAGAAGCTCGGCGCGTTGGCTCTTCTCCGCAACCTGCGCAACATGCGGGAGGCGGGAGTCGACGAGAGTCTCGTCCTCGCTGCTCTTAGCTCGATGAGCACGGCGCGCGTGCTCCCGTTCCGCTTCCTGGCTGCGGCGCGTTACGCTCCGCAGTGGGAAGAGGCGCTCGAGCAGGCTATGCTGACGTGCGTTGCTGGACAAGAGAAGCTGCGCGGGAAGACCATCGTGCTGGTCGACGTTTCCGGCTCGATGACTGCTCCTCTGTCTCAGCGTTCCGAGATGCAGCGCACCGACGCAGCGTACGGCCTCGCGGTGTTGCTGCGCGAGATCGGCGAGAAGGTGGCTGTGTTCAGCTTCTCTGACACGCTGGTCGAAGTGCCGGCGCGTCGCGGCTTCGCGTTGCGCGATGCGATCGATCGGTCGCAGCCTCACAACGGCACGCAGCTCGGAAAGGCGGTTACCGAGCTAAATCAGAAGCACGGCTGCGATCGCCTGATCGCGATCACTGACGAGCAGGCGCACGACACCGTGCCTGGGCCGAAGAGTAAAGGTTACGTGATCAACGTGGCCAGCTACAAGAACGGCGTCGGCTACGGCAAGTGGACGCACATCGACGGCTGGAGCGAGTCGGTTGTCGACTACGTCCGCACGCTGGAGCAGACGGAGTAGGGGGAAGCGCGGAGGCGAGAAGCCTCCGCGACTTCCCGTTTTGGGAACGAAGTAGATATCACATTTTTTGTGGCTCATCTCTAAAATCACTGTTTGCAAGCGCTTGCGAGAAAGTGATATGGGCGGCTTCCCCGTAAAATTTTGCGCCGCCTGGACTTGCATGCACAATATTGCGGAGTAAGCGCTTTGTGCCTCAGATCGACCGAGTGGTTCTGCCTCGCGGCACTGCGATGATCGACCTTTCCCATGTCGAAGGCAAGGTTGGATGTCACAACTTGAGCTGAGAGGTCTGTGGAAAAGATCCCGCACGGGTTCTTTCCTGCTTGCACGGAATTCCGAGTTATGGCATCTTCGGAATCTCAATTCATGCGAAAGGACGCCCCCATGGCGCATTTCACAACCAAAACGCTACGCGGGCAGCTGCAGCCAATTAATCGGCCGGGTTGCCATAGGGCGTCGCTTCGGTCGCGCTAGGCGATCTTTCGACACTCTTCCGCAAAACCTAAACCTATAGCGTGCGCAAGGCAGCGCCCTCCTGCACGAGTCGGTACCAACTCTTGCCGACGGACTCTTGGAATGAGGACGTCAGGGAAGATGCCCGACCTCGTGTCGGTTAGAAAACGACAATTAGAAAACAATGACGAAAATGTTGGAGTTCTTGCGACAAGTCTTGGGCGGGCAGAACCAGTTTGCCTCTGGCGGACTGCTGCTGATGATCATCGGCGCGGTCAGCGTGTACTTGCGCGCGCTGCCCATGAAGCTGTGGTACTGGATGGTTGAGCAGACGACCATGATGATTACCGTGAAGGATGACGATGCCGCCTTCACCTGGATCAAGGAATGGTTTCTCGAGCAGAAGTTCCTCGAGCGCATTCGTCGCGTCGATCTTGACACCACCCTGCGCGGCAAGGGAACCGCACTGATCCCTGCGCCAGGCCGACACCGGTTCTGGTTTGGCCGGCGTCCGTTCTGGGCGTGGTTCTCGCGCAGCGAGGACACCAAGGGTTGGACTCCGCGACGCATCGAGTCACTCACGTTTCGGACGATCGGACGAAAGCAGATCTTTCTGAAGCAGTTCGTGGACGAGATCGTGGCGTGTCACCAGAGCAAGGTGAAGATGGCGTCGTACCTGTACGTTTACGACGAAGGCTGGTCGTACGTGCAGGCATACACGCCGCGCTCGCTGGATTCGGTGATCCTGAAGCCGGGCGAACGAGATCGCCTGGTGGAGGACATCGAAAAGTTCCGGGCATCGCGCGAGCGTTATCGCCACTTGGGAGTGCCGTATCACCGAGGTTATTTGCTGTACGGGCCTCCGGGAACCGGCAAGACTTCGCTGGTGTCGGGTCTGGCTGCGAAGTTTGGGATGTCATTGTATGCCGTCAACTTGACTGAGTTCAACGACCGGACTCTCAAGAGAGCCATCAACGACGTGCCGCAGAACGCGGTGATTCTGTTCGAAGACATCGATTGCATGAAGAGCGGCAATCGGAGGACGGAGCAGAGGGATCGCGATCGAACGGTAGCACCCGCGACGCAGGGCGAGAAGAACGATCCGGCGGATCGCTTCGGCGTGAGCCTGTCGGGACTACTCAGTGTGCTGGATGGTTTTCACGCTCCGGAGAACGTGCTGTTTGTGATGACCACCAACCACCTCGAATCGCTCGACCCGGCACTGCTGAGGCCGGGACGTATCGACTACAAGCTGTTCCTGGGAAAGGCTGTGGAGGCGCAGAAGATCGAACTTTATCGCCGGTTCTTTCCCGAAGCTTCTGAAATGGAAGCCCGCGCTTTTGTGGAGGCACACGCCTCCTCAGAAACGATGGCCGAGTTTCAGGGTCTGCTCCTGGGATTGGAGTCCGAAGACTTGGAACTGGTCTTTGCAGAGTCGAGTCACGGAATCCGGGAATAGCAGGCGCGTTTCAACGCTTGTCCGTTTTCGGCTTTTCGTGCATGCGATGTCTTTATGAGCCTTGCGGCTAGAAAGCTAACCGCGAAGATCGCTTAAGGATTCGCGAAGTACGCAAAGTCGGTTGAAAAGTAAACGAACTTACTGCAAATCGGCACGATTGTGCGGTGATTTGTCAGTGAAGATAAGGAGGTCGCGATGCCGGTTGTGTTGTTTGTGTTCATCAAGCTGGTCGTGGAGGCGATTCGCTCGGCCCTCCGCAAGACGCGCCCGGTGAAGCCGCAGCCAGTCTGTGCGGGTTGCTCGAACGCGCACGTGCAGTACGGCGCGGAAGGAAGGCGTGCGATCTCCTGCACCTTCGGCGGGATGGTGCGCCCTGTCACGTTGGACGTGTTGTACTGCACCGACTACCGCGACCGCAAAGTCAAGACTCGCTTAGTGCGGATCGGGTTTGCACCGGAGGGCCGAGGCAACCAAGCCGAAGCGTAGAGATGTTGCCGGAAGGTCTCTCCGCCCCCCTTGGGCGAGGGCCTTCGGACAGACGGCGCCTCGGGAGGTTTGCCGTGTCTCGGAGGCGGGTTGCGGGGGCACGTTGTCCCCGCGACCGCCGGCAAGTTCCCGGAGCTACAGGTTCGGCGAGTGCCGGTGCTACGGTCCTACTTCCGTCTGGGTCGTGATCGGGCTGCCCGGCACTTTTTAGGGTTACTTGGTCTTGCCAGAGTGCGCCGCTTTTTGGGACTGGCGGAGTCTGGGCCTGAGGGTCGGCTTAGGTTCCGAACAGGGGTGCGAGACTTGGTGGACGTCGGAGGGTGAACGCTGCTGATTGGAGTGATCATTTTCTGATCTCCTAAGAGATTAGGATCGGCAGGGGACGGGGGAATCTTTAGGGAATTGGGGCAGATCGCGGATCTATGGTAAGAGTTACCTCCGCAACGTGCGGGACGTCAAGGGTTTGCTCCGGCTTCCTGGCGAATCAACAGGTGTTTCGAATCCGATGCGACGACGGGGCGGATCGGGAGGGTTGATCAGCTCGCGGATGGCGTCCATCAGATCCTGGATGTCGGCGTCATGGGTTTCCAAACGGCGCTCGACCTCAGCCAGCTTGGCCAGGATATGCCGATTGGTGGCAATGGCGCGGCGCATGCGAACAAAAGCGAGTACCACGAAGACGCTCATTTCGACGGCGCGTTCAGAATTCAGAACAGTGGCGGCCATGATCGCGCCGTGTTCGGTGAAAGCGTACGGCCGGTAACGCGTGCCACCGTGGCTCTGACTTGAGATCACATTTTGTGATCTCAAGATTTTGAATTCCTGCGCGGAGAGTTGGAAGCGAAACGCTAGTGGAAACCGCTTCGCGTTGCGTTTGACCTGCTGATTGAGATGCCGAACCTTGACTTCATAAAGTTCGGCAAGGTCGGCGTCGAGGATGACGCGCTGACCGCGGAGAATCAGAATCTTCGAGTTGATTTTTCTGGCTGCGACGATTGCGGTTTTTGCCATGGTTCAAAGTTGAGATCACAAATTGTGATCTCAAGATGGTACGGGTAATGAATCATCAGGATAGCAGCGGCGGGATGCGAGAGCGCAGCGCGCGTAAATATTTAGGGCACGAGTCTCAATTTAAGCAACATTATGAACGTTCAGGGCTGCTGTCGCCGCGCGTGACGACGTAGGGATGCGAATCTTCGCTCGGCGTCGCATACACGGAGTAAGCAGATACGGGCAGCCGAGTCCGCTCGGCATGGATGTGTGAGACCCGTCCCCACACAAGCAAAGCAGGTTCCTCGTTGCTTCGCTCCTTGGAATGACAAGGGAGAGATTGCGTGGCTGCACTCGCAGGACAGCGGGCGGCTGTCACTACCTGGGTCGTCTCCATTCATAATCTTCGGGGTTACGCTTCAGCGGCGAAGAAGCTTTCTTCCGACTTCACTTTTGTTTCGTCAGCGGCTCCGTCGGCGGTCACATCTTGTGCAAACTCGCGGCGGCGTTCGGGACCGTCGCGCTCAACCACGCGCACGCGGCGGGCGGGCATGTTGCTGGGTTCGAGGCTGACGATGCGGCCTTCGCGCACCTGAATTTGCGCGCGGAACCAGTCTGTGCGAAACATTCTGCCTGCGGCGTAGAAAGTCATCGAGGCTGCGATGGGACCTTCAAATTCCTCACCCGTGCACGCCAGAATGCGCCGGCCCATCTCCTGCGACCAGGTCAGACCGCCGACCAAGGGATCGTTCAGGCGGCAACGCTCGAAGGGCATGGCATGGGAGAGCTTGCGTAATTGCAGAAGCTGAAGCAGAACGGAGGTCTTCGCCAGGTTGGTTACGATGATTTTGGCTTCCGACGGGGAGACACGCTCCATCTTGATGTGAATGTCCGGCGACCACTCGCGCTCAAACTCTTCGCGTGCCAAGGCCAGCCCTTTGTCAGTCGCCTCGACGTAGCGAAGCGTAGCGCGTGCCAGGACCACACTGAAGAGGGTGGTCACGATCGTAGCGATGACCGGGATATAGCTGATCAGCGTGTTGAGCGGGATGCGAGACAGGTCGATGAACTGCATGTGCATAGACGAGTGGCTCCTCGGGACTCGAGTTCGGATGGGGCAGCGGATCCTGATGAGTCTACCGAGAGGCAGGTGGGGGCTCCAGATGCGCAAGGTGAGAGGCAGGTAACCGGCTTAGGGCAGGGCCTTTGGTAATGGGGAGGTGCGGGTGGGAAACATCGAAGAGCTACTCGAGGACGCTGTCGTCGAGTTTTTTGCGGCCCCAGTCGGCGGCGGCTTGCACAAAAGCTAGAACGACAGGGTGCGGTTTTTTTTCTGTGGACGACAGCTGCGGCTGGAATAGGGTGGCGAGGTAAAAACGGTGCGACGGGGATTCGATGGCGCGAATTTCGCCCTCCGCGCCACGCGCTACAACGGGGAATCCGGCTTCCATGGCCGCCCATTCAAATTCAGGATTGATCTCGAAGTTACAGAAGAATTCTTCCGTGGCGGTTTCTTTGTCTTTTCCGTAAAAAGACTGCAGATAGGAACCGGGGCGCAGGCGTATCTCAGGGATCGCACCCGATAGCTTGGGAGCGTCGCCCGTGCGGTTGGGAACAGCGCAGGCCACCGGGTAGATGATGATGTTCTTAGAGCCTGAATTGTTCTCGGCGCTGTCGGCATCTTTGATGTCGAGAACGTTACGGGCGAATTCGATGAAGGCGTATTGGAATCCGCCACAGGTGCCGAGGAATGGCCAATCTCGGCGGCGCGCGAACTCGATCCCTTTGAGCATGCCGTCGAAACTTTTGTAGGGGCTGCCCGGTGAGGCCCACAGGCCGTCAAAACCTTCGAGCGTTTTTTCGGCGCTGTCGGCAGTAAGCGAGGGGGTAGGCAGCCACTGGGATTCGACCGAAATATTAAGTTTGCGGGCGGCGTGTTGCAGGGAGTCTGTGGTTGCGTGGTGCGAGCGGAAGTCGGCATTGAAGTCGCCCAGAATTCCGATGCGGACGGCGTCGCTCACGGGTTGATTGTACTAGAGGGAAGCGGTGGGTTAGCGGGAGTGAGTGGGGGCAGGGTTAGAAGCGTGGTGCGCGAGCGATGATTTCTATTCCAGCCTTCACGGGCGAGGGCGCCCGCGCCACACGGACTAGAACAGGTTCTTGATGTTCAGGAACAAGTAGAGACTAAACAGCGCGAGGGCGGGTCCGCCCCAGATCATGAGAGTCGATTTCCAACCGAGAGAGCGGGCGACTGCCTGCTGGCTGCGCCAGGAGATCAAGAAGGTCTTGTTGTTTGTGCCCTTCATCAACACTATCGGAGGGTGGGGATCGAAGGCATCCGCTTGAGCTGGAGAATCGGCATTTCCGTTGGTGCCGTCGCCCTTAGTTGCGGGTGGATCGACGAGGACCTGAACTTCCGAAGCCGACGTGCCGGCTCCGGACACTCCAGTAGCCGGCATTCCTGCTGCCGACCAGGCCGCAGGATTCGAGATTCCCGCCTTCATCAGAGCAGCTGCAACCTTTTGTTGCTGAGTCATCTCCGAAGACGTTGTAGGGTCAGACGCTGGAGAGAGTCGAACTAACTGATGGGGATGAGCGTCGCTTCGTGCTGCGAGCGGCGGAGCCTGAAAGTTGATGGGAGACTCCTGGTCGCCGACGCCCAAGAAAACTGAGACGGACTGTCGGAATCGGGCAGAGATCATCGAATCACTCGTGTCATTGTCACGAATCGGCTGGGGGCTGACCTCCAGGCCCGGATTTTCAGCCAGGGTACCCAGAAGAAACAGCGCGTTCTTGGGCTTGATGCAGTACTCTTCCACCTTGATTTTGTTATTGGTGACGATGCCGTGGCGTGCCAGGAAACTACGCACGTTGCTGGGCGCGGGATCCTTGGTGGTGAAGAAGGAATCGCAGAACTCCTGTTCGAAATCGCGATGCAGATCGAGATCGGCTCCGCGCGGGTCGACCAGCATGCGGCCGGTATTGTCGTCGACGAAGAAGGGCACATGCACGCATTCGCCGGCGACCTTGACCCACTGCTTGTTCTTTCCACTCTGTTTCCACTCCCAGACCAGCGTGCGGTGGTAGTAGCAGGGACGCGCGGTAATGGGTGCGACCATGGTGTACGGACCGACGGCGAGGCCACTGACTTCAACCATACCCATTGAAGCGCTGCGAATTTTTGAGAACGGGGTGTCCAGCAGGAGGCGGCGACGCTGGAGCAACCGAAATCCGTAGACGAACAGTCCGATGCCGGCGCCGAAGCCGACGGCGCACCAAACCAGCAGGCCGGTCGGATCCGAGGAGCGCACCAATAGGGCAGCAAGAATCATGGATGGCACCGGCAGGAAGGCTGGTCAGTATTACCCCTGTGCTTCAGGCTAGCGAACGGGAAAGGGCCGAGGCAGCAGAAAACCGCAAAATGCGCTTACTTTCGTAATACAGAGCGGGCTTAGTGAAATCTCGTTCTCCGAGCAACGGATGCGCTTTCGCGCGTGTTCTTGAATGATTTGGCATCCTCTGCGCGTCGGTGCCTGAGATCAGCGCTGAGCAGTTTGCAGACCTTGAGTCAGTGCCTCTAAGTCGTTTTCCCCCAGTGCAGTCGCCTCGCTCCAGCCGGCGGAGCGCCGGCGCTACCTCAGCTGCCGGTGCTGCTTCAACTGCGGCGGTATGAGTTACCAGACGTCGCAACGCTTGCCTTCGGGGCGGACCATGGGGGCATCTGCTTTGCAACTCCATGCGTTCTGGAATTCAGGCAGGTTCGAGAGCGGGCCGATCACGCGGTATTTGGCGATGGGATGGGGATCGCCCGCGACCATGAGGCGTTGGGCTTCGGGACGGATTTCGTCGCCGCGGAACTGGCCCCAGGCGATGAAGAACTGCTGCTCAGCCGTGAAGCCGTCGATATCGGCGGGGCGCGGTCCGCCTTGGAGTGATTTCTGGTAGGCGAGATAAGAAATCTTGGCTCCTCCCAGATCGCCGATACTTTCGCCCAACACAAGTTTGCCGTTGTGGTGAATGTCTTTCTCGATGTAGTAGTGATCGAACTGATCGGCGACGCAGGCCCCGCGTCCCTGAAAATCCTTCAGGTCAGCGTCGGTCCACCAGTTGCGCAGGCGACCGAGATAATCGAATTGCGCTCCCTGATCGTCAAAGCCGTGGGAGATTTCGTGCCCGATGACGACCCCGATGGCGCCATAGTTCACCGCATCGACAGCCTTCATATCAAAGGCCGGCGGCTGCAGAATTCCGGCAGGGAAAACGATTTCATTCAGCAACGGGTTGTAGTATGCGTCGGAGGTGGGAGGCGTCATTCCCCAGCGGCCGCGGTCGACGGTTTTGCCGATGGTCCCGCGGTCGTCTTGTTCGACGAACTTTCTGCCGGCGATCATGTCGTCAAAGAAAGCATCGCGGCGAACCTCAACCTGGCTGTAGTCCTTCCACTTGTCGGGATATCCGATCTTGGGATTGAACGTGGCGATTTTTGCCATCGCTTTTTCCTTGGTGTCATCGCTCATCCAAGGCCGGCTCAGGATGTCGTCGCGCATGGCGGCCAGCAGATTGCGCACCATCTCCTGCATGCGTGCCTTGGCCTCGGGCGGGAAGTATTTCTCAACATATTTCTGGCCCAGAGCCTCGCCGTACAACTGGTCGGTCGACTCAACACAGCGTTTCCATCGCGGCTTCATTTCCGTGGTGCCGCTCAGGTATTTTCCGTTGAAAGCGAAGTCCTCCTCGACGAAGGGCGCAGAAAGAGAACTCGCGACCGAATTCAACAGTTGCCACTTCAAATAGACTTTCCAGTCGGCCAGCGGCGTCTGCTGCATTTGCCGGTCGACTTCCTGCATGAACTTCGGCTGGTCGACGTTCATGTCGACGTCGATGGGCAAGTCCTTGTGTTTGAAATAGCCGCCCCAATCCACATGCGGAGCCATGGCCTGGAGTTGGGCAAAGCTGGTGTTGTGGTCGGTGGCAGAAGGATCGCGCAACGCGACGTTGTCGAGCGATGCCTCGGCTAGTTTTGTTTCCATACCCATGATGGTCTGGGACGCAGCGGTGGCCGACTTCTGATCCCCGCCAGCAAGCTTCAGCATTGCGGTGACATGCTGCACATACTTTTCGCGGGCCTCCTTGAACCGAGGTTCAGGCTTCAGATAGTAGTCGCGATCGGGCAAACTGAGACCGCTGGCGCCAAAATCCGCCAGCACCCACGACGGTTTGTGGGGATCCTGCTGGCTGCCGAGCGCGAACGGGGCGTTCACGATGATGTCGTGCAGTTCGGCCATCACCGCCTGCAGGGCGCTGATGTCGCGAGCCGCGTCTATTTTGGCGAACCATGGTTTGATGGGATCCATGCCACGGGCATTGATGCGAGACTCGTCCATGCACGCGCCGTAGTAGTCGCCGATGATTTGTTCGGTGCTTCCTTTGGGCGCGTTCCTGTCGGCTGAAGAGGCTTCGAGAATGTCGCGGAGCTTGTCCTTCGAGGTTTCACCCGCCTGCCAGCGTTTGCTCCAGCGAGTCATCGAGGCCGGAATCGGATTGTTCGCCCGCCACGTGCCGTTGGAGAACTCAAAGAAATCACTGCACGGTTCGGCTTTGCGATCGAGATCGTTGAGGTCCACGCCGTGCAGGGAACGGTTCTGCGAGAACAGGAGCGATGAGGCCAATAAGACGAACGGGAGCAAAAACCAGGACTTGCGATTCGACATGCGGTCCTCTTCTTTCAGAAGGGTTAGCGATACTGATGTTACGCCAGGGATGTGGGGAACCTCTACAAACTTTAAACGCAGGCAGGCTCGGTGTAGACTTGCTCCCGGCTTGGGGTGGGCTCTTCCCGGTCGCTCTTACAGAACATCGCTCAGTTCGGTCCATTTTCCTTCGAGGCCACGGTTGTGTGGAGTGAACGAATCAGCAGCAGCAGTATTTGCATTATTGCGGTGCTAATCTCCAAGCTCTGTGTCTGTGCCCAGGCGCAACAGCTGCAAGGGCGTTTTTACTCCGAAGCAGACAGTTACATCGTAGGCGGACCCGTGCTCTTTAATCTGGAGATCAAGAACACTGGTAGAAGACGTGTACTTGCACGCGAAGAATCCGAGCGGTCGTTTGGACACCTACGCGTTCTCCGTTCAGCGACGAACTCTGCGGCCTGTGGCGCAAACTGGAATGCCGAATACGCGATGCGGCGTTTGCATTAAAACCGGGGGAATCGGAACAGGCGCAGTGGCCACTGAATTTCTGGTATCAGTTCGAGGGGGAAGGCGAATACGAAGTGAGTGTTACAGGCCACACCGAAGACGAACCCTGGTCCGCATTCACGCTATCGAAGGCTTGGGTCACAGCGGAGATGCCAGCGATCAGACGTTGATAAGCGGCTACTTGGAGGACAAGGACGGGCACATTCAGCTGGCTGCCATGGTGGCGATCGCATAGCTGGGAAAGGCAGACGCCGTATCTCAGCTGCAACCCTCATCCTCCACGACAGCGCAAGCCGCCGCAGCGATATGTTGGTTCAATTCCACGGTGCGCTCCGCCGCGCCGCGGCCGCAGCTGTCACCTGGATTGCAGTCGTCGCAATCGACGGCCGCTCCTTCCACTACGACGTCAACGATCGTTTTGTCGGGTTGCGTTACGTGGTGTAAATGCGTGTAATGCGTTAGCTTTCCTGTTCAGCGCCAATCCTATGTTCCCAAAGATTAGGCGTTGAGCTATTCCACGACTCCTGAATCGGTCGAGGCCCTGATTAATTCCATTCCCGACAAGGACACGAGCAGGCGCGAACGGAAACGCACAAGCCTGACCGGTCTCACCGGGCATTCAGTAGACAGCGGAGTCGACCACCTGTCCCCTGAAAAGACCCAGAATGCCTGCCGTTTCCGGTGGCGAGAAAACAAAGGAAAGGTGCGTTTTGCTGAGCGCCTTGAATTTGTTTGCCCCATGAAATGACGGCCGCCTCTGCCGTCATGGGTTGGCAGGGAACGTCGTTGCTGAGTGAGACTGCAACCGCAATGGTCGCCTGAATCGAGGTTGGACGTCGAGCTATCCGCCGGCCTTTAATTCGGTGAGGACCTGCTTGGCAATTTCTTTCAGGGTTTCGAAGACTCCGACGCCCTGGAAGGCGACTGCTTCGACGATGGCTTCATTCTTTTTGCGCAGTTCTGTGGCGAGCAGATCGACCGGGAGAATGTTGGGCAGGTCGCGCTTGTTCAACTGCAGCACGTAGGGAATTTTGTTGAAGTCGTAGCCATGTTCCTTGAGATTCGACATCAGGTTTTCGAGCGCTTCGACGTTGGCATCCATGCGCTGCTCCTGGGAGTCGGCCACGAATACGATGCCGTCCACACCGCGCAAAATGAGCTTGCGGCTGGCGTCGTAAAAAACCTGGCCGGGGACGGTGTAGAGGTGGATGCGCGTCTTAAAGCCGCGGACCGAACCGAGGTCGAGCGGCAGGAAATCGAAGAACAACGTACGCTCGGTTTCGGTGGCCAGCGAGATCATCTTGCCCTTCTGCTGGTCCGCGGTCTTCTGGTAAATCACCTGAAGATTCGTGGTCTTGCCGCCCAATCCGGCGCCGTAGTACACGATCTTGCAATTGATCTCACGGGCTGCGAAGTTGATGAAACTCAAGACTTTCCTCAATGCAGGCATACCCTCAGGGGGTTGCCGCTTACACTAATCCCTTTTGGAGGCTCGGGGCCTTTATATCATATGGGAGGTGCCGAACGCAGGTTACTCAGGTGACCCCGGCACCCGGGCAGCTACCTGAAAACCCGACGAATGAGCTCAACGGGGCGCCGCGATCGAATAATAGCCATCCTTGGCGGAGACCTTTAGATCTTTCTTGTCTACGATTACCTCGATGCTGCGGTAGGGTGAGCTGCCGGTTGTGGGCTTGGGGACATATCCAAGCGTGTATTGATTTCGCGCCTCGGAGGCGATCTCGGCATACGCGTCCTCGATGGCATTACGGGAGAGCTCACTATAAACCTGACCGCCGCAGGTCGCCCAAACATACTTGGGAAGGAGGTTGCTGTAACCCTGCCGCAACAGGTGGAGCTTGTCGAGTTGACGGTAGAGCGGTAACGCCCCGCTGTCGAGCACAACCGCTTTGACCTGGATGTCTCTGGTCTCGAGTACCTTCAGAACGTCTTTGTAGCTTGCCCTGCTGCCCAGTTCCCGGCCATCACTGATCACGAAGATGACCTTGCGGCGGGTGCGGTCACGCCTGGTTAGATCTTGCGCCGCGCGCAGGATGGCGTCGTTCAAAACGTGCGCTTCCCGGGGGGGAGTGTTTACCGGCTGGATAATCGGTCCACCGACAGGAGCGCCGTTGACCGTCGGTCCGGAAGCCAGCGGTCCATTCAGCACGGGGGGCCCGTTATTGCGGCCGCGCACGATCTTCATTTGGTCAAGCGCGGCCGTTAGTCTCTCGGGCCTGCTGAAGTCTGTGACCTCGCTGACGGTGCTGCTGTAGGTGTAGAGAGCTACCTCATCGTAGGGACTGAAGGCGCCCACAAGCGAACCGTAGGTCTGGTTCACCTTTTGAAGAGCTACGTCGGCGATACCGACGTCGAGCACAACGGCCACGGAAAGTTCGAAGGGGTCGCTGGAAAAGTATGTCAAAGTTTGTTTCTTGCCGTTTTCGAGCACAGTGAAATCGTTGTAACTCAAGCCATAAACGCGCCTCCCATTGGGGTCTTTCACCATGACGGGAAGCTGCACGAAGCTGGTCGAGACCGAAATCGTGTACAGGTCCTCTTTCGGGTTGATCTGGTTCTTAGGAACCTTGCCCGAGGGTACGGTTTCGACTGGCGGCATCGGAACCGGAGGTTGCTTCTCGTGAGCCGGTCGCGACGTAGAGTCTTCGGGGAACGGAATCGGTTCGGTGCTCTTGCCCGGCTCCGGCGGTACGGCAGCTGGAAGCTTCGGTTCCGGAGGCTGGACGGTCGATGGCGCGTCGGGAATGTCCTGGGCTGGTTTGGAACCGGCGGGGGGCTGGGACTGAGGCAGGCTTTCGCCGGACTGCGCCCGGATGGCCGGAGTCGCTAAGCCAAAGACCGCCAAGGCCAGGATCGCCACTACCCTCACGGCCACAGCCGAGAGGCCGACGCGATCTCTGTATTCTTCAGTTCCGTTCAGCGCCATGGTTCCCTCGTCCCGTGAAAAAATACCACTTTTCGTCTGTAAGATGCTCAATCGACCCTGTTTGGTGCATCTAAGGATTAGACTAAGACTACCAAAGAATCGCGAGAGAATCCCGGATGCCTAAGCTTCTGATTTCCCAGCGCCGAATACTGGCTGCAGTCGCCCTGCTTTTAGCTGTCCCATTTGCGTTTGCTGAGCCTCCGGCGACTCCTCAGCAGTCCGCTTCGGCCCAGAAACCCGAGGATCAAAAAGCCGACGATTCCCAGCAGCCTACCGAAACCCTGAAAGTTAACGTCAATGTGGTGCAGCTTTTCTTCAACGTAAAAGACAAGCACGGAGCGCTCATTCCCAACCTGACCAAGGACGACTTTGACATCCAGGAAGACAGCAAACCACAGACCATTAAGTATTTCACTGCCGAGTCGAACCTTCCGCTCACACTCGGAATTTTGATTGATGCCAGCGGCAGCCAGCGCAACGTCATCGATATGGAAAAAGAGGTGGGCGGAGCGTTCCTGAAGCAGGTGCTCACCGACAAGGATGAGGCCTACGTCATCAGCTTCGACATCAGCGTGGACCTTTTGCAGGACTTCACGCGCGATGTACATCGCCTGCAAGCCGCTTTGAACAAAGCGAAAGTCAATGTGGACTACACCAGCGGAGGCATCCCGGGCATGGGCGGTGGTCCCGTGCCGCAGCATAATTCTCCGGGCACGTTGCTTTACGATGCCGTCTATCTCTCCGGTCACGACATGCTGGCCAAGGAAGTGGGCCGCAAAGCCATGGTCCTGCTCACCGATGGCCAGGATGAAGGCAGCCGGCTGAAAATACAGGACGCCATCGAGGCGGCGCAGAAGGCGGATTCGATCGTGTACGTGCTGCTCTGCGCCGATCGCGGATTCTACGGAGGGTTTGGCTATTCCGGGGAAAGCGAGATGCGCAAGCTGACCGAGCAGACCGGAGGCCGCGTCATCAATGTCGGCAACAAGTTCGACAAGCTCCGAGAGGCCTTCGACCAGATTGCTGCCGAACTGCGCAGCCAGTACAACATCGGATACACGCCGACCAACGCCAAGCTCGACGGCAGCTACCGCAAGTTGGAAATCAAGAACAAGCAGAACTACAAAATCCAGGCCCGTGCCGGGTACTATGCGGGACGGAAGCAAGACTAAGACCTAACCACAGAGGGCATAGAGTCCCGCAGAGGGTTCTATTTTTCTGCGCTCCCCCGCCCTCGGTGGTTAACTTCTTTGATCGCAATTGATACACTCCCTTGCGGAGGGTCTCATGCCTCGTTTCTCCCGGCGTTCCTTTCTGCATCTTTCGGCTGCAGCGTCCGCAGCGGCTGCGTTCCAAATCATGTCGTCTGAACCGATGCTGGCCGCGGCTGCACGGCGACGGCCTCACGCCAAGGACGCAGTGCTGATCGATTCGAATGAGAATCCGCTGGGGCCCTGCCAGGCCGCGCGGGAGGCGATCTCGGCCATTATCCCGCAGGGCGGGCGCTACTCTGACAATCTCACGGACGAACTCGTCAGCACTTTCGCACAAATGGAAGGGCTGAATCCCGAACACATTTATTGCACGGCTGGTTCGACTCCTCCGCTGTGCCTCAGCGTGCTGGCATTTACGTCGCCGCAGAAGAGTTACGTTACGGCCGATCCCTGCTTCGAGACCGGCATGAACATGTCTGCGGTTGCGGGCGCGCGCGTGGTCAAGGTGCCTCTGACAAAGGCATACGCGCATGACGTCAAGGCCATGCTGGCTGCCGGTTCCGACGCTGGCGTCTTCTATATTTGCAATCCGAATAACCCAACTGGCACGCTTACTTCGCATTCGGACATCGAGTATCTTGTGGAGAACAAGCCCAAAGATTCGATGGTTCTGATCGATGAAGCCTATATTCACTTGAGCGAAACACCATCCGCGCTCGATCTGGTAAAGGCCGGAAAAGATGTCATCGTGCTGCGGACGTTTTCGAAGGTATATGGCATGGCGGGACTGCGTTGCGGATTCGTAATTGCTAGGCCGGATCTGCTGGAAAAAGTCACCGCGCGCGGCGGACAGAATTTTATGCCCACGACTGCCATCGTGGCTGCAATCGCCAGCTTGAAGGACTCTGCGCTGGTCGCGGAACGCCGCCGCATCAATGCAGGCGTTCGCCAGCAGACGTTTCAGTGGCTCGAGCGCAACGGCTACACCTACGTTCCTTCTGAGTCCAACTGTTTTATGCTCGATACGAAGCGGCCGGGCAAGGAAGTAAGAGATGCCATGGCGAAGGAAAACGTTTTGATCGGGCGCGTCTGGCCCGTGATGCCCACTTACGTTCGCATCACGGTGGGCACTCAAGAAGAAATGGAAAAGTTTCAGGCTGCATTCCAGAAAGTAATGAAGAGTTAAGTGTGGTGCCGGCGCCCTCGCCCGCAAGAGCGCTCGGCAAGCGTTCTACTCCACAGCCTCGTTCCAGCGCACTCTGCGACCTTCACGGCTGCTCTTGTGCGCCAGCAAGACGCCGCGCATGGTGCGTAACGCCTGCTCCGGTGTTACCTCCAGCGGAGCCTTCTTCTCGATCGCATCTCTTAGGTTGACGTAGAACCCGCGATAGTCGCCACGTTCAGTCTGCACTCGGCGAATTTCCCCATCCACCCGGCTCAAAGTTCCCCAACGTTGCTGCGGTTCCTCGCCCCAATCCGCACCCCAGTCAGGGCCGTCGGGGCAGTTCTCGCCTCGCAGAATCTCTTCCTGAGGATCCATCCAATACTTCACGAATGAACCTTCGGTTCCGTGAAGCAGCAAGTGTGGCCCGGGAGCGTAGGCGATAATCCGTGCACGCAGAGTGGCTCGGAGATGCGGGTACTCCATGTGTACGTCAAAGGAATCGTCCACCTTGGAAAACTGGCGTTGGCAGAATGCGGATGCCCAAACTGATTCCGGTTCACCGAACAAAACCAGGGCGCCATCGATCAAGTGCGGGCCGAGATCCCAGAGAACGCCAGCCGCAGCAGATTCGGGACGTTCGCGCCAGGCGTTGGCCTTGGCCTCAAGGCGAAAGCGGTCGAAGCGCGCCTCATACTCGGCGACCGAGCCCAGCGCGCCGGAGGCCACGAGTTTTTTTACGGTTAGAAAAGCTCCGTCCCAGCGCCGGTCTTGATAGACAGTGAGCAAGCGGCCGCGCTCGGCGGCCAGACGCACCAACTGCTCCGCTTCCTTCATCGTCGGCGTGAAGGGTTTATCGACGACCACATCCCGGTCCGCTTCGAGGCAGGCCTTCGTATAGGAGAAGTGCGAATCGTTTGGCGTGGCCACCGCGCACAGGCCAATGGTTTTGTCGGAGAGCATTTCCTCGAGCGTCCGCGCCAGGCGGACCTCGGGATATTTTTCTTTGGCCCTGGAGCCGTGCCGCTCGAGGATGCAGGCCAATTCCATTCCCTTGACGCCCCGGATCATAGGCGCATGAAACGCTTGTCCGGCCAGGCCAAATCCGATCAGTCCGACTCGCACCATGCTTTTGTCTCCGCGAGCGCCGCAGGCGTCGTTCAGCGGTCCTTCAAGCGGCGCACAAATTTCAATCCCGACCACACCTCAGTTACAGCGCATACTTTTACGTCCACCAATCCTGCGGCCAGTCCAATCTCGCGCACTTTGTTCTCGTCGAGATCCGTGACCACGCCCGAGCTCTTCTTCGGCCAACTTGCCCAAAGCATCCCGGCGGGCGCGAGCTGCTTGCCGATCCGCTTGAACTCCTGGGCCAGTTCCGCCTTCGATTTTGCGAAGATCATGGCGAAGTCGAGCGGAATCTTTTCGTCGCTTACGTTCTCACAAGCGGCCAGGGCCCTGCTCAACTCCGCTCTTACCTCGGGCGGGGCATCCAGCAGCGAGACTCGTGATTCCGGCTTGATTCCAAGCTTTTGCGGCAGCGGCGTTCCTGAATATCCTGGCATGGGATAGGCAATGCTGAGCGCAAGATTCTACTCTGTACGGCAAGAAAATTCAGCTCGATCTGATGGGATCGATGGGATCAGGAAACCGGGCTGAAATCGGAGCTCCAAAGTCTTCAGGTCCGGCGGGCTAACGAGCGGGAGCGTACCATCCGCGCCGCGCCCTTACCCGGAAATTCCTCTTGTCGTTGGCGACAATTTCGATGGTGCGGTAATGACCATCGGCTTTCAGGTCAGCCGGCTTGTAGGCAATCGCATACTGGCTGCGGAGTTCGTCCTGAATTTCGGCAAAGGCGTTGGCGACATCGCGAATCTGGAAGGGGAAAAATGCGTGCCCGCCGGTGGCGTCGGCGATGCGCTCGAGCACCTTGTCACCGGCTCCCTTGGTTCCGCTTACGTTGGTGCTGATGGTGTAGACGATGGCTTCGGCGCGCTGCGCCATCTCGATCGCCTCTTCGCGGGTGACGTGGCTCTGGTTGTCTTCGCCGTCGCTCAGCAGAATGATGGCCCGCCTCACGGTCTCCGACTTCGCAGCCTTCATCAGCTTGTCGCGACACGCGAAATAAAGCGCATCGTAAAGCGCCGTACCGCCGCCGGGCCGCAGTTCGTGCACTCCGTGCGCCAACTTTGCGGTATCGTCGGTGAAATCCTGAGTAACTTCGGGCGTCACGTCAAAACCAACCACAAACGCATGATCGACGCGCGGGTGGATTGTCTGGTTCAGAAACTCGATGGCGGATTGCTGCTCGAACTTGAAGCGGTCGCGGACGGAATTGCTGGCATCGATGAGCAGGCCGACTTGAAGCGGCAGGTTCGTTTCGGCGTGGAAGCTGCGGATTTCCTGCGGCGGCTTGTTGTCGTCGAGCACCCGGAAATCGCCTTGTTTCAGATCGGTGACGCGCCGCCCGTGCCGGTCGGTCACCGTGAAGACGACATTTACTTCGTTGGTCGTCGCACGGATGGTGGTGAGCGAGTCGTCACTTGGCGGTGTGGGCTCGGCAGGTTTTTGATCGGCCGCGGGCGCAGGGGCCTGAGCCGTCGATGTTGCAGCCGTGGAGGGCGGAGCGGCCGGAGTTTGAGGAGCCGACTGCGAGGTCGCGCTCCCTGCCAAAAGCGTCAGAAGAACCAGTCCGGCGCTCGTGATGAATGTCTTCCCCAAGGTTTCCATCGACCTCCGTATTATATCCGGCTGGGTGCTCGAACCCCAGCCTGCCTTAAACGTCCTGGGTGGGGACCTTGCCCGCAACGCCTTTCTCCACTGCCGCCAGGAACGCCTGCAATTCCGGGGGAAGGGGAGCCAGGAGCGCGATCTGCTTGCCTGTCCGGGGATGGGTTAATTCCAATTGGGCTGCGTGCAGAAAATTTCGCGTCAGCGAAATCGCCCCGGCCTCGTCATCTTTGCCGCCGCGGCTTCGTGCAAGCTGTATCTCACGTGGCGCGCCGTAGAGCGCGTCGCCCACGACCGGATGCCCCAGCGACGCCATGTGGACCCGAATCTGATGGGTCCTGCCCGTATCAATCTTTACTTCGACCAGAGTGAACTTGCCCAATGCAGTCTCCAGTCGGCGGACGACGTGGTAGTGCGAGACGGCGTCGCGGCCGCCGGTTCCGCGCGTGGTCATGCGAATGCGGCGAATGCGGTCGCGGCTGATGCTGGCCGCGATGGTCCCACGATCCCGCTTGACCAAACCGTGCACCAGCGCGATGTAGGTCTTCTTTACCTCTCGCCGGGCAAACTGTTCCGCCAGGTTGCGGTGCGCTTGGTCGTTCTTCGCCACCGCGATCAGGCCGCTGGTTTCTTTGTCGAGACGATGCACAATTCCCGGTCGCATCTCGCCGCCGACCGCCGAAAGCGTACCCAAATGATGCAGCAACGCGTTGACCAGCGTTCCACGATTCCGCTGATCTTCGGTAGCGCCGGCACCGGCATGAACCATCATTCCGGCGGCCTTGTTGATGATGGCCAGATCGTCATCTTCGTACACGATGTCGAGAGGAATCTCTTCGGCGATGGCCCGTAACGGAGGCCTCTCCGCCGGTCCGAGCACAGTGATGCGTTCGACGCCGCGCAGTTTCAGGGAGGCTTTCGCGGCGGCATTATTTACCAGAACTTTTTGTTCAGAGATAAGCTGCTGCACCCGCGCCCGGCTGACGTCGAGGCGGGTTGCGAGGAACTGGTCGAGGCGCTGACCGGCGTCGTCAGACGCAACAGAGATCGTAATGGGAAATGGCTCGGACATGCGTGCTCACAGCCCAGCCTCACGCCGCTCTGACTCAGGTCGGCCGCAGAAGCGAAAGCGTCAGACCCTCTCGCTCTCAAGCTTACACGGCTCAGCGTTCGGGAACTGTTTCTTGATGCGCGCCAGCAGCATGGCGTCGGGCGCGTGAATTTTGGAGGAAGGGCTGGGTCCAAGCCTGAAGTTTAGGGTTTGAACTCCGAGGTCTCGAACCTTACCGCGTCGCGTTGACGGTTTGCGCTGGAAGTGACTTGGAGCCGGGTCGCAGCCACCAGATCAATCCCCCGGCCAGCACTAAACCAATGGCAATCAACTGAGTCCCGGTCATGGCACCGCCAAACACCGACCCGCGGCCTGGATCGTCGCGCAGATACTCGAGGAAGAATCTCGCGACGCCATAGATGAACATGAAGGCGCCGATCACCTGGCCGTCAAACTTTCTCCGTTTGAGCAGCCACATCAGAAAGAAGAAGTTCGCCATCTCTACTGCCGACTCGAATAATTGTGTCGGCTCGAGTGGCACGCCCAGCGGCGTTCCAGTAATGGAGTTTGCCAGCGGATTGTGAAAGACCACACCCCACCAGTGATGGGTCTCTTTTCCGTAGCAGCATCCCGCGGCAAAGCAGCCGATGCGGCCGATCGCGTGACCCAGCGCCAGGCCGGGCGCGAAAGCGTCGCAAGTTCCAAGGGCCGGCATGTGATGTTTCCAGACGTACCAGGCCGCGGCCAGGAATGCAGCCAGCAGACCGCCGGAAAAGACTCCGCCCGCCTGCAGCGTGTTGATGCTGAAAATTTCGCTGGGATGCGCCGAGTAGTAGCCCCACTCGTTAACGATGTACAAAACCTTGGCGCCGATAATGCCGCAGAGAACGACTAGAATTCCCAGGTTCCAGGCCTTGTCGCCATCGATGCCCAGCCGCTCGGAATTGCGCACGCTGATCCACAAACCGATCAGGACGCCCAGGGAAACAAGGAATCCATAGGTCGGGAGAAAGAACCTTCCGAGGTGAAAGAGTTGTGGGAACACTGTCGGTTTAGATGCGCGCGGGCACGGATTCGCTACGAACAGTTTAACAGGGAAGCTGAAACTGCTGCCCGAGGCGCTACCTCGGCAGGCATTCGCGGGCGAGGGCGCCCGCACCACAACAAAAAATCAAGCCGACCCACTGTGCCGTGTGACGGGCCGAGAATGAACCCGTCGGTAGACGTTGGGAACCCGCCGAGACCCTTTAGGCATCTCCGCATGGCGGAGCGTCGCTCACCGGATCCTAGTTCGAGTCAAGTCCCCGTTCATTCAGCATTGGTTCAAAAATCGGTTACCGCCATCACCAACCCGGCAGGCCGGCTTTCAATCTGGATGCTAGGCAAAAGCAGCGCACTTAGCAAGTGGAAGACTGCAAAAAGTTGGCAGGCCGCTTGCAACCAAAGTAACGCTTGGTTCACAAATGGGGCTTGCCAGGCGGGGAGGCAGACGTGGCTTGCCTTTTGCAAAACCACAATCTCAAAAGCGTTCACCCAGCGCGTAGGAGCGCGTGGTTCCTCCGACGGATCATGGAAGTGCTTGATTCTGTTGACACCGAGCACGACATACCCGCCGAAACACGGGCTCGCATTTTCGAACCTTTCTACACGCCGAAAACAGAGCCCCGAACGCCCGCACCTCATAATAAGCAAAATTATTTTCAGCCGCGCCCAGCGCAATCGCGCGCTCCGGCAATGCGATCAGAGCACTTCCGCCAAGTGCAACTCCTGCCGTCTTCAAGAATCCGCGCCTTGCGATTTTCTCGGATCGCACAGACCCTCGATGCCGCTGCGGATGCCCCATCCTCAATCTCGCCCGCATTTAGGATGGGGATTTTACTGCGATCAACTTGGTGACGACCTTCTCCTCCGCAAGGGCAAACCCCTTCGGAAGAAGCACCATCACGCGCGTTCAACATTGCATGCACCGCCATCGGCAGCAGCAGATTTCCCGTGGCCAGCAACATCGTCGCAAGTAAAAGTCCGATCGGCGTCGTCTGCCCCGCGCCGGCCACGCCTTGATGACCACGCCTTGATAACCACGCCTTGATAACAATGTTCAATCCCGAAAATCACCGACGGAAGCACCCGCGTCCGCGTCAAGCTCAAATGAAACGGCAAGAAATTGAAAATAGTGCAGCACGAACCCCCGTACAAGGCTTCCTCGCAGATCCCCGCCGTGAGACATACGATCCACCACCATCGCCGTTCACCCTGCGTCGAAGGCAACAGAAATGCTAGCGCGAATCGCTTCACTGCACAGAGCCAGTGGCGCCGGCAGCAGGATCGCAGTCAACATTGCGATGGTGATGCCCTTCAGGACCGCACTCCCGACTGATCCCGAATCCAGCCACGGGATCTCACCTGACATCCTCTGCATCGTCAATACGGTGACCAGTCGAAAGCCCGGCC
>Ga0209380_10000257_pt1 | contig 36549 bp, 26 predicted proteins | sample HubBroMetageWFT6_FD_188347 | JGI IMG/M metagenome (GOLD analysis project Ga0209380, IMG submission 188347) | Warmed and freeze-thawed soil microbial communities from the Hubbard Brook experimental Forest, New Hampshire - Hubbard Brook CCASE Soil... | ecosystem: Environmental > Terrestrial >... | reverse complement strand
CTTCAGCTTGACGTGGCCGTCGTTGAGTTCGACGGAGAATTCGACGCCTTCGCAGCCGTATTGTTTGCGGATTTGTTCGGTCTTTTTCTGCACGAAGGTGGAGAAGGAATCGAGGTTGCCGGAGACATTTTCTCCGGCTTTCTTCTTGGCAGCGACCAGAGTGTTGTAGAGGCGCTCGACTTGTTCGTGCTCGGCCTGATCGACGCTGCGGAGGGTGAAAGGCTGCGAGCTGACTGCGGGCGCATCCCCTGCGGCAGCGGCGGCGGCATGGCTTAATCCGTAGACGGGGTTATGCTGGGGCTTGTGTTCTTCCACATCCGGGCGCACTCCCTGCACGGCTAGCAGCGCATCCTGCGGGCGGCGGTAGCCCTCTTCGCGGATGCGCGATTTCTTGCGCCATAGATCGCTGTAGACGGCGTAGCGCTGGGCCATTTCGTTGTAGCGGAAGCGCTGGGAGAAGCTCATGCGTCCGCCGTCGGAAAACTTGCGCAGCAGGGAGAGCACCTTCCACTCCACGTCAGTGGGAGGCCGTTTGGTCGGGTTGCTGAAGTAAACCTCGTACTCAATCTTCAGCCGCCGGAGCTGAGTCTCAAGCAGGTTCAGCTCTTCATCAGTGGTCACGCGGAGTCTCCAAGTCAACAGTGTAGTGAGAAGGCAGGGCGGGGGCGAGGTGCCTGGCGGTCACCGAGGGCATGGTACGAAAGTAAGCTGTCAGCTCTCAGCTATCGGCTTTCAGCCGAGACGGTTCGCGTTTAGTTCACGCGATAGGCAGGAGTTTATGGAAGTTCCGGCTGAGTTGCTTTCTTGGGTTTGAGCTGACAGCTGAAAGCTAAGAGCTGACAGCTATTTCGACGAATTAGCGGCCATCTTCTTGACCATAGCCAGGACCAGCTTGCGGTCGCTGTCGTTGAGGTTGGTAGCGTAGCGGCGGACCTGGCTCAGGAAGCGGACTTCGTCATCGGAGAGCTGCGGCAGTCCCTTGGAGCCGTTGCTGTGGCCGGATTCGGAGAAGAATTGCGAGAGCGCAATCTCCATGGCCCCGGCAATTTTAGAAAGTGTGTCGAGCGACGGAATGGTATGGCCGTTTTCTACGCGCGACAGGTAGCAGCGCAGCAGGCCGGTGCGCTTCTCGATGTCACCCTGGGACATGCCCTTCTGCAGCCGGTAGTTTCGGATGGTCTCGCCGATGTTGATCTGGGGGAGCATTGCAGGATGCGACATAGTAACCAGATCGGCATTTTCTGGCAAGTGGAAATTAGTGCTATGACAAAACTGGTGCAAATGGCACGTGCGTGCCAACGGACAGTGGAATCCTTAGACAGTGTACAGGAAATGATTTTGCCCTGAGCCTTCGCCGTATCGCTGCCGCTACTTCGCGTCTACCGTTTCAGGTTCTCAGCGAGAAACAGAACCGTGCGCCTCCAGGCGTCGGCGGCATCGTCGGCGCGGTAACCCTCTTTGTTATTTGGGTTTTCGAAGGCGTGACCGGCATCGTCGTAGATCTTGACGTCGATCTTCTTGCCCAGTTGCTTCATCGTGGCTTCGAATTTGTGCACATCGTCGGGCGTGATGCCGTGATCCTGGCCGCCGAACAGGCCGAGGATGGGAGCGTTGATTTTTTTGATGGCGTCGGTGTCGGTGGCGAGATGGCCGTAATTAATCACGTCGGCCGCGAGAGTTGGCTCCTGAAGCGCAACCTCGAGCGAGTAGCCGCCGCCCATGCACCAGCCGATCGCGCCGATGCGGTCTTTCCTGACGTTGGGTTGCGATTGCAGAAATTCAAAAGCAGCGTGCAGGTCGCGTTTGGCACGGTCCTCCGGGACTCCGCGCATGATTTCGTGAGCCATGTCGGGTGTGGTGGCAACCTTGCCGCGATACAAATCGATTGCGAGAGTCACGTAGCCCTGATCGGCGAGCTTCGAGGCTTGCTCCTTGACCCAGTCGTTGAGACCCCACCATTCGTGGATGACAATGATGGCGGGAAAAGGTCCTTTGCCGGAGGGCGTGTAGAGCGCTGCCTGAACGGTCTCGTCGCCGCTTTTGTAGGAGACAGACTTGCTGTCGGCGAAGCAGGTCGAGACACAGACTGCGGCGATTGAAATGCTGAGCAGAAGGACGAGTGCTTTTTTCATGGTTCCTCCGGTCGAGCTTGAAGTCAGGGCGCCGGTCAGAGTTCCAGCTCCATGTACAACGCTCCCGCAATCGGGTTCGCGCGATAGGGAGCGATCTCTTTGAACCCCAGCTTTCGGTACATAGCAACCGCATCTTTCATCACCGGCTCGACGGTGTCAAGGCGCATGCGCAGGTAGCCCATCTCGCGGGCCTCAGTGATGATGCGTTCGGCTAAGGCGCGGCCCAGGCCTTTGCCACGAAATGCGGGACGCAGGTAAAGCCGCTTCATTTCGCAGATGCGCGAGTCCAGCTTGTGGAGTGCTACGCAGGCTGCGAGTTTGCCTTCGTATTCCGCAAGCAGCAACCGGCCATTGGGCAGGGCATAGTCCCCCGGCAGCCCGGCGAGTTCTTCGTCGAAATTCTGAAAGCACAGGCTGAAACCGAGGGACTGGGCGTACTCGAGAAATAGTTCGCGGGCTTGCGCGATGTGGGCTGGGGACTCGGCTTGAAAAATCGAAAGGCCTTTCACCGCCGAGGACGCCGAGGACTTTCGGGAACGTTGCACTTTCACCGAATTCAGTTTCATTTTTCTTCTTCTCTGCGCTCTAGGCGCACTCGGCGGTGAAAGGTTTTCTATCCCATCAGCATGCCGCCGTTCACGTTCAGCACGTGGCCCGTGATGTAGGAGGCCTCATCTGACGCTAGAAAGGCCACGGCGCTGGCGACATCGGCCGGCGAGCCAACACGGCCGAGCGGAATCTGTTTGGCGGCGTTCTGCCTGAACTCGTCGCCGAGCACCTCAGTCATGGCGGTTTCGATGAAGCCGGGTGCGACGGCGTTGCAGGTAATGTTGCGCGATCCCAGCTCTCGCGCGATGGCCATGGTCAGTCCAATCAGCCCGGCTTTTGACGCCGAGTAATTTGCCTGGCCCGCCTGCCCCATCTGTCCGAAGACGCTGGTGATGTTAACGATGCGTCCCCAGCGCTGTTTGAGCATGGAGCTGGCGACCTGCTGGATGCAAAGATAGGCGGAAGTGAGATTGGTCTGCAGCACGGCGTCCCAGTCGGCACGCTTCATGCGCAGGACGAGTTGATCGCGAGTGATGCCGGCGTTGTTCACGAGGATGTCGATCTTGCCGAACTGGGCGATGGCTGCTTTGATCGCTGACTTGACTTGCTCTTCGTCGGTGACGTCGAGTGCGAAGGCCGCAGCCTTGCCGCCGCTGGCAGTAATTTCATTTACCAGCGCATTCAACTTTTCCTGATTGCGCGCGGCCACGGCAACCGCCGCGCCCGCAGTGGCGAGCTTTAGTGCGCAGGCTCGTCCAATGCCTTGCGATGCGCCCGTGACAAACGCTACTCGTCCTGAAAGGGACATTGAGGTTCTCCGCGGATTTCTTCGTTCTCACTCGACGCTCGACTGCCGGAACGTGAGATTATACGCGGGGCGCGAGCGGAAGGACGGCGGCTCCCACTTGCGGCTAAAAAAATCGTGCGCTGCTGAGAGCGTTATTCGAATTCGAGCACGACGATTTCAGGGTTCGAGCCCAGGCGCAGCGGCGGTCCCCAGGTTCCGGCCCCGCTCGAAGTGAAAACCTGCATCTTTCCGATGCGGCTTAAGCCGTACACGAACTGGCGGTAGATGCGCCGCGCCATCCAGCTCCAGGGGACGAACTGGCCAAGGTGCGTATGCCCGGATAGCTGCAGAGAGACTCCGGCAGCCTCCGCAATCTCGGGATGGTCGGGGGCGTGGGTCAAGAGAATGCTGGCACGATTGCGATCCCAGCGAATGCCATCCAGCGCCGAGGCAAAACGTCCGCCCGGCGTCGCATTGCGGAACGGCACACCGATGATCTGCAAGCCGTCTGCTTCCACTTTTTCGTTGGTGAGGACGCGAACCCCAGCCGCGGCCACAGCACGCAAGTACTGGCTGTCGTCGCCAAATTGCTCGTGATTCCCCGCGACAAAATAGACGCCATGGGGTGCTGTCAGCTTGTGCAGCGGCGCCGCCGCCCGGCCCGCGTCGATCGCCGTGCCGTCGTACAAGTCGCCGGCAATGAAGATCGCGTCCGGCTCTTCCCGTAGAATTTTCGCGACCATGCGGCGCAGAAAGCTGCCGTTACGCACGTGCCCGAGGTGCAGATCGCTGATCAGAGCCGCCTTTCGTCCGCGCCAGGCCTCCGGTAAATTCGCGAGTCGCACTGTGGTTCGGGTGATTCGCGTCCAGCTTGCGTTGAAAACTCCGTAAATCCCGGCAGCGGCGGCGGCGGCGAAGAGCAACTCCACCATTCGATGAAAATTAACGTTCAGCCCCGCCAGCCCGGCGACCCCGAAAATAATCCAGGAGGCGATCGCGGCCAGAAAAAGAAAAGACACCAGACCCACCCAAACAGCAGCCGCCTTGTAAAACAATCGCACTGCAGCATTCGTAAAGCGAAAGGCCAGTAGCGAAGCAGCCACAAAACTCACGGATAAAATGCCGAGAGCGAGCTTGGCCCAGAGCGCTGGTTCGGGAGCGGGGCCACCCGCGGACGAAAACGTCCATGTCTCATACAGAAAAAAATGCGTGAGAAAGAGAACAGCTTGAATGACTGTGATGAAAACAATCAGGCGTCGTATCCGCATGGTGCATTAGATTCCCCAATTCGCAATTCGATTGTTAGCCTGATTCGACATGCACTGGAAGCAGCGTTCCATCGCTCTCCGAACAGCGAGATCCAAATAAGGTAAGATTCACGTGCTCAACCGGAGGTGCTCCAAGGCATGCACATCGGAAAACTAGCACCGTGTTTCATCGCGATTGCGATCCTGGGCAGTCTTGCGCCAGCAGCAGCGCAACCGTCTGAGTCCGGCCAGGAGGGCCAGCTTCGCTTTCGCTTTGTAGGCCCAAAAGTTGGAAATCGCATCGCAGCTGTGGCTGGGGTGCCAGGAGACGCCAGCGTGTATTATGCCGGCGCAGCATCCGGAGGGATATGGAAATCGACGGATGGCGGAAATCGCTGGATGCCGATCTTCGACAAGGAACCGGTCGCCGCGATCGGTGCTCTCGCAGTAGCGCCGTCCGATCCGAGCACGGTGTGGGCTGGAACTGGCGAGGCCTGGGTCATCCGCGACAGTGACGTGATGGGCGATGGCATTTATAAGTCGACCGATGCGGGCAAGACTTGGACCAACATGGGTTTGCCGGAGTCCGGCCGCATCGGGCGGATCATCGTTCACCCGTCGAATCCTGATATTGTCTTTGCCTGCGTTCTGGGGCGCACCACCGGACCGCAACAGGAGCGCGGTGTCTATCGCACGTCTGATGGCGGTCAACATTGGGAGCGTGTGCTTTTTGCCGGAGAGAATGCAGGCTGTTCTGGCCTTTCGATGGATGCGCACAATCCGCGCACGCTATTTGCCGGCATGTGGCAAGTGGAGATGCATACCTGGGGAGAAACCAGCGGTGGTCCCGGCAGCGGGGTTTATGTTTCGCGCGACGGCGGAACGAAGTGGACTCGTATTGAAGAGCACGGCTTGCCGCATTCGCCCCTGGGCAAGATCGATCTCGCCGTTGCTCCGACAAATTCGAATCGTGTCTTTGCCCTGATACAGACGAAAGACCAGGGGTCTGTGTGGAGATCGGATGACGCGGGAGAAAACTGGAAGGCCGTCAGTTACCAGCGCGCTTTGATCGGACGCGCGGGCTATTACATTCGGATCGCCGTGTCCACGGGCAACGACAATGAGGTTCTCGTGGCGAACAGCTCTTTCCATCAATCGCTGGATGGAGGAGAGAATTTTCACGAAGTCCGCTGGGGCGGAGACACGCACGACATCTGGATCGACTCCACTAACCCTGATCGCTTTGTGATTACCGATGATGGCGGCATGATCATTACAACCGTTCACGGACGCGGCTTTCACCGCGTTACCTTGCCCATCGGCCAGATGTACCACGTCGACGTGGACGACCAGATTCCCTACTACTTCTACAGCAACATGCAGGACGACGGGAACATGCGCGGACCGAGCGTGCCGGCGGGTTCGGGGGAAGCGGGTTGGGACCGTGAGATGGGCGGCTGCGAATCCGGCTTCACGGTTCCGGATAAGGTCGATCCCAATGTGGTGTGGGCTACCTGCTATGGAGACACGGTCACCCGCTGGGATGCGCGGAACAAAGAGGCGCACTCCGTCAGCCCTTGGATGCATAGTTTGGACTCGCCCCCAAGCGATCTAAAGTATCGCTGTCATTGGACGCCACCGCTGGCGATCGATCCCTTCGACCACAACACGGTTTATTACGGCTGCCAGGTGATTTTCAAGACTACGAACGCCGGCCAAAGCTGGTCGGTCATCAGTCCCGATCTCTCCACGCAAGACCCGGCGCGCCTCGTTTCTTCAGGAGGAATTGTCGGAGATAATCTCGGTCAATTCTACGGAGAAGTCGTCTTCGCCATTGCTCCATCCAAGATTCAGAAGGGCTTGATATGGGCGGGAACCAACGATGGTCAGGTCTGGTACACGAAAGACGGCGGCGCGAACTGGGTCAACGTCAGCAAGAACATTGCAGGACTTGCTCCGTGGGGCGCGATTACCAGCATTTCACCTTCGAGCTTCGATGGCGCAACTGCATATATCAGCGTTGATCTCCATCTCCTGGATAATCGCGACCCTTTCATCTACAAGACCACGGATTGGGGAAAGAGCTGGAAGCAAATCAGCGGTAACCTGCCCAAACATCCGCTGTCGTACGTACGCACCGTCACGGAGGATCCGAATTGCGCGGGCTTATTGTTTGCGGGCACTGGAAATGGGTTGTATTACTCGCTCGATGACGGCGGGCATTGGACGGCGCTTCAGGAGGGGCTTCCGCACGCTCCCGTGACCTGGGCTGTGGTGCAAAAGGAGTTTCACGATCTGGTGGTCTCGACCTACGGGCGGGGACTTTACATTCTTGACGACATCACGCCGCTCGAACAGCTAGTAAGGGATCGATCGGACGCGGCCGTCATGTTGTTTGAACCGCGCCCGGCCTACCGCTTTGCCCGCGCTGCCGAGGCTACGCTCAACTTCTCGCTGAAGGCCGAACCAAAGAATCCAGTCGAATTCGAGATCCTCGACTCGCAAGGCAAAGTGATCCGAAAACTCGAAATGAAGGGACATGCCGGCATCAACCGTACGACTTGGGACATGCGCTATGAGTCGCCGCGAGTGATTGCCCTGCGAACCGTAGCCCCCAACAATCCGCACATCTGGGACGAGCCACGCTTCCGCGATACCGACTCGCGGCCTATTACCCACTGGGGTAGTAAACCGGCTGAGGTTGGCCCGATCGTGGCTCCAGGAAAATACACCGTGCGGCTGAAGGTGGAGGGCCAGCAGCCGTACACGCAATCTCTCACTGTTTTACGCGATCCGCACTCGCCGGGGTCGGATGCCGACATTGATCTGTCGGTCAAAACGCTGCTGCGAATCTGCGACAACATCAGTCGTGTTTCCGACACAGCGAACCAAATCGAGTGGCTCCGCAAGCAGCTTGAGGTCGTCGAAGCCATGCTTCGCCCCCCCAAGAAAGGGAAGACGGAGAAGCCGGCCTTGGCCGAGGAGGGCGACGAATCCGAACCGGAGCCCACGCCCGCTCCTCCACCGCCAGCGGACGAAGCCCAGACAAAACAAAAAGCGCAGCTTCTAAAAGCTACGGAAGACCTCGACCAAAAGCTACAAGGGGTCGAGCACCGGTTGGTTTCAGAGGCGCTCCTGAACAGCGACGACAAATATTTCGTCGAGTCCTACCAACTTTATCTCAATCTGATTTGGCTGAACGCTGAAGTAGGCACCGGAGGCGGCGATGTGGCAGGAGGCGCCGACTTCGCTCCCACCGAAACCCAACTAGGGTTGCTTGCGGGGTATGAAACTGCAATGGCTGGAGTAGATGCGGCCTATCGGAAAGTTCTGAAGGAAGATCTTCCGGCGTTCAATCAAGCTCTTGCGAACCGCAACCTCGCTCCGTTGGTTGCTGCGGACAATTCCGAGCCGGCAAAACGGGAGTGAGCGAATGAGTTCTTCGCCGGGTTCAGAACGGGGGTGGGTGCGATTTGCGCCTGGCTAATGTCAGCGCACCCCAGATCGTTCTTCTTCGCAACAGTACCTCCCCTCTGGTACCCTGCTTAGATTATGCGCATCCCCAAGAGCCTGCTTTTCGTAATTGCCGTAGCCGGTTCCGTCTTCGCCCAGGACCTAAAGCCGGTCGCCGATCGACTCGCTGCCCAGAATGCTCTTTTCGAAGAGCAGTACGAGAGCGACCTTCGTAACTTTCCCGAACGCGCCACTGCCTTCGGCGACTACCGTTATAACGACCGGCTCGCGGAGTACTCGCTCGAAGCCATCGCCCAGCGCCATCAGACCGACGAGAGCTTCCTCGCCCGGCTTGCAGCGATTTCGAGTGCTGGCTTCTCTGACCAGGACCAGCTTTCGCACGATTTGCTGGTTCGCGTCCTCCAGCAGCGCATTACGGATTTCGATCTAAAAGAATACGAGATGCCCATCAATCAGCAGGGTGGCATCCATACCAGCCTCGCGGACATGCCGCTTTCCATGCCCTTCGATTCGGTCAAGCACTACGAAGACTATATCGGCCGTCTTCAGCAGATTCCGCGCGTGCTCAACCAGACGACCGAGGTGCTGCGCGCCGGCATGAAAGACAAGCTGATGCCGGTTCGATTTCTGCTGGAAAAGCTACCCGGGCAGTGTCAGGGCATCATCGATGCCGATCCATTTCTCATACCTACGAAGAAATATCCAGCAAGCATCTCGGCCGAAGATCAGAAGCGCCTCACCCAGCAAATTACAGACACCATCAACAATGTTGTGTTCCCCGCGTACAAGACCTTCGCGACGTTTGTTCGCACGGAATACGCACCCCAGGGCCGCACTACGCTTTCGATTACATCTCTGCCGGATGGCGAGAAGCGCTACGCAAACGACATTTATGCCCGCACCACCACGCACATGACGCCGGATGAGATCCATCAACTTGGCCTGCGCGAGATGGATCGCATCGAGGCTGAGATGACGGCCATCGCCAAGAAAGAGGGTTTCGCCGACCTTGCCTCTTTTCGAGCGTCTCTCAAAACCAATCCGAAATATATTCCGACATCGGCCGAGCAGATTCTCGATGACTTTCGACGCTACATCGCCCAGATGGAGCCGAAACTTCCGCAGCTTTTCACGCTGCTTCCTAAATCGCCGGTGACGGTCGAAGCCATTCCGCCCTTCCAATCTGCCGCCGCAACCCACTATGTGACTGGCACGCCTGATGGCAAGCGCCCCGGCCGCGTCGTCGTCGCCACGTCTAACTTCGCCGAGCGGTCGCTGATCGACGACGAAGCGATTGCCTACCACGAAGGTATTCCCGGCCATCACATGCAGCTCTCAGTGCAGCAGCAGCTCGCGGGATTGCCGAAGTTCCGCCTTCACGGTCTCGGCTTCAACGCCTACATCGAGGGCTGGGCCCTGTACGCCGAGCAACTCGGCAAGGAAGTTGGCTTCTACCAGGATCCCGTCTCCGACTACGGCCGACTTTCTTCCGAACTGTTTCGCGCGGTACGCCTGGTTGTTGACACAGGTATCCACGCGCAGGGATGGAGCCGCGATCAGGTTGTCGATTTTATGCGCAAGTCCGGCGCAATCGATGAGCCAAGCATCCAGTCGGAAACCGACCGCTATATCTCTTGGCCCGCACAGGCGCTCAGTTACAAACTGGGCCAACTGAAGTTTCGGGAACTACGCGACCGTGCCCAGAAAGAATTAGGCCCGAAATTTGACATCCGCACCTTCCACGACGAGATGCTCGATGGCGGAACGCTTCCGCTCGATCTTCTCGAGGCTCGAACCGATAAGTGGATCGCAGAACAGAAGTCGAAGTGACCATGGAAAAATGGCGGAAGCGTGTATTGACAGTTGGGCTTTGATCAGTTGGACAGGAAAAGCGAATTCAAATTGAGAGAAAAATGACTCCCTCCAAATCGGCCTTGATTGCACTTTCCACCCTGCTCTGCGCAGCCGCACCGTTGCTTTCTCAAGAATTAAACTCAAATTTCGCGCGCGACCCCGGCCAGCCCATCGATCGGCAGTACACCGATCAGATTCACAAATACACCACCGATCCATCGTTTACCTCCCCGCTGGTGGATTACCTTCCGGCCTCAAAGACCGTGCCCACGCCCGCCAAAGTGCTGGGCGACGTCTCCGGCGCGCCCGACATGCTTCCTTACGCCGAAGATGTATACAAATATTTCCGCCTGCTGGAGGCAAGCAGTCCGCGGGTGAAGGTCTTCACCATCGGCCATTCTGAAGAAGGACGCGAAATGATCGCGGCTGCCATCGCCGACCCCAAGCTGCTCGCCGGCGCGAAAGGCAATGACGCGCGCCTGGCCCAGCTTGCGGACCCGCGTACGATCGGCCTCGATGACGCCAAGGCCCGCCCGCTCATCGAGCAATCCTGGCCGGTTTACTACATTACAGGGACCATCCACTCTCCCGAGACCGGTGCTCCCACGGCCCTGATGGAGCTCGCCTACCGTCTGGCCGTCGACGATTCGCCTTATATCAAATACATCCGCTCGCACATGATCGTGCTCATCACTCCCGTGGTCGAAGTCGACGGCCGCGACCGCATGGTCGACATTTATAAGTGGCACAAAGCTCATCCCGGCCAGGATTGGCCGCGCCTTCTTTACTGGGGCCACTACGTTGCCCATGACAACAACCGCGACGCGATGGCCATGACGCTCAATCTAACCCGCAATGTGCTCGACACCTACCTTGGCTGGCACGCGCAGGTTTTGCACGACCTGCACGAGTCCGTTCCGTTTCTTTACGACAATACCGTCGGCGACGGTCCATATAACGCGTGGGTGGATCCCATTCTTGGCGATGAGTGGGCGGAATTGGGCTGGAACAATGTCGCCCAGATGCAGAGCTTCGGCATGCCCGGAGTCTTCACCCATGGCGACTTCGACACCTGGAGTCCCGGCTACCTGATGTTCCTGGCCAGCATGCACAACGGCATCAGCCGACTCTATGAAACCTTCGGCAATGGCGGCGCCGATACCGAGAAGCGCATCCTCCGGCCTGAAGAATACTCGCGCACCTGGTACCGGCAGAACCCTCCGCTCCCCGTGGTGAGCTGGTCGCAGCGCGATAACAACAACTACGAAGAGACCGCGCTGCTCTCCACCATCTCGTACTTCTCGCACAACACCGGGCATTTTCTTGAGAACTTCTATCTCAAGAGCAAGCGCGCCGTCGAGAAGCCGTCGCTCGAAGGCCCGGCCGCGTACGTGATCCCCGCCGATGCAGCTGATACCAATCGCCAGGTCGAGTTACTGAAGGTATTGAAGCGCCAGCACGTCGAAATCGAACAGCTGTCGGAGGGGGCCACTAGCGACCTCCCCGCCGAAAAGCGCGGCGACAAGCCGAAGCAGGAAACCTTTCCGGCCGGCAGCATCGTTATCCGCATGGATCAACCCTACTCGCGCGTCGCCGATGCGCTGCTCGACCGGCAATTTTGGGCCGCGAGCGACCCGCAGAAAGAGCCTTATGACGACACGGGATGGTCTTTCAGTCAGCTGTTTAACTTGAAAGTTGTCCGCGTTACTGACGCCTCGATTCTGAAATCGAAGATGTCACCCCTGGAGGATCCAGCGGCGCTTGCCGGCAAGATTTCCGGCTCCGGGCCGGTGCTTGCAGTGGCAAACACCGCCCAGGTTTCGCTCCTGCCCCTGGCGTACAAACTTAAAGGTGCAACGATTCAGGTGGCCGAAAAAGCATTCGATGCCGACGGTAAACACTTTACGGCCGGCTCGCTCCTCGTCAGCGCCCCTTCGGGGGATCGTAACGACGACAATGCCGCCGGGATTCTGCACGATCTGGGGCTCGATGCGTCGCGACTCGGCGCAGCGCCTGCGGTGCCGGTTCACGCGGTCTCTGCTCCGCGAATCGCTTTCATGCACACCTGGCTTAGCACTCAGACGGAGGGCTGGTGGCGCTATGCCTTCGATACGGCAGGCGTGCCTTACGATTACATCAGCACGCAGACCGTGGCTGGCGAAGAGGATCTACGCGCAAAATATGATGTCATCATCTTCGCTCCGGCCGGCTATGCGTCCACTGCTGACATCATTAACGGCATTCCTATGTGGAACAATCCGATGCCATGGCAGAAAACTGACCTGACCCCAAACCTCGGCGCCATCGACAGCACGCCGGACATACGCCCCGGCCTGGGTTACGAAGGCCTGGCTCATCTGAAGAAGTTCGTTGAGCAGGGCGGGCTGCTGATCACCTGCGAAGACACTGCCCAGTTTGCCATTGACGCAGGTCTTGCCCCAGGCGTCAGCATCGCTCCCCATGACGACGCTCGCGTTGTCGGCACCGTGCTCAACACTGTATTCGTGACGCCGAGCAGCCCTGTGGCTTTTGGCTACGGAACCGGAGTGCCCGTCATCAGCGCCGATGGGATGGCCTTCAACGTCAGCAACATGCTGCGAGGCCGCGCATCGAAGGACGCGTTCAAAGATCCCTACGAGCAGCGCCCGACCGGTCGCGGCGGTTTCGACGACAGCGACCAGCCACAGGGCCGAAAAATCGCCGAGGCCGAACCACTGGTCAAGCAGCAGCCCTGGGAAGCGAAGAAGCTGGATGAGGAACAGACGCGCAACAACCCGCAGGTGATTCCGGTTCAGGACCGGCCAGATGTCATCTTGCGCTTCTCCGATTCGAAGACACTTTTGCTCGATGGCCTGCTCGACAAGGCTTCATCGATTGCCGAGCACGCCGTTGTGGTGGACGCGCACCTGGGCCAGGGAAACGTGCTGCTGTTTGCCAACAACCCCATTTATCGTGGCGAGACTGTCGGAACCTACGCGATGGTGTTCAACGCACTCCTTAACTATCAGCACCTTGCACACGAATCCGCACCTGCGGAAAAACATTAAATCGAGCTGCGACCGGACATCGATGTTTTTTTGAATGAGGTGCTTTCGCTTCACTGTCTCGTCAAACTCTGAATCAACTGCCGGTGCTGGGGATATTGTCCCAGCAACTCTTCGCGCTTGGCTAATTCAAAATCTTCGAAGTCGAAACCCGGCGCCACGGTGCATCCCACCAGGGCAAAGGAGCGCGAATCCCTTAGCCGCGACGCAAACCAGCATCCCGCCTTCACCACCGCCTGAAACACTTCGCCCGCTTCAGGATCGCTCCCAAGTTGAGTCTCCGAATATTGACCATTCTTCTCGATCACGTGCACGACCAGCGACCCTCCCACGTAAAAGTGCCATAGCTCGTCCGACCGCAAGCGGTGGAACGCCGAAAAATCTTCCCCATCGAGCAAGAAGTAAATCGCTGTCGAAGCGGCCCGCGGTCCCGTGAACTCAGCTGGTAGAGCCGCCTGGGCCAGCAGGAGGTCGGCCCGATACGTTTGCCGGTAATATCCGCCCTCGGGATGCCGCTCGAGGCCTAACTTCTCGATCCAATATGCGGCATCTTTTCCCATGGACACGACCGCTCCATCCTCTCGATTGGCGAGAGCCACAGCCAGTGCGAATCAAGCCACACCCTGGCGAAATGCACTGCCCTTGAATCAATTCAGTCTGCTTGTGGAAGGGCCCAGGCGAACACTACGCCGCCGCTACTGGTGAGCACATATTGGCGGCCGTCAAGCTCGTAGGTGATCGGAGAACTCACAATGTGTTCGCCTGAGCCCGCATGCCATAGCGTTTTCCCGTCGCTCGAATCGAGTGCGAGGAAGTTGCCGTGAGCGTCGCCGGTAAAGGTGAGCCCGGAATCCGTCGTCAGCACTCCCGCGCCCGAACCTCCCGGGCCAACCTCATGACTCCAGCGGATCTTGCCGGTTTGGTAATCGATGGCTTCGATAACTCCCTTGCCCCAAACTCCGTAATCCGCGCCTGACCAGCCGTAGACGCCATCAGCCGGCTTGGCAAAGTAGATGCCGTAGCTGGGATGGGCATCAACAATAAACAAACCATTCCTCGTATCGAAGCTGGGGGAACGGAAATTGGTCATGCCGCCTTCGTCGGGTGCGAGCAGGCGTCCGTCCGGGGCCGGTTCCTTGGCGGGATTGGGAATCGGACGGCCCTGTTCATCGACTCCAAGCGACCAGTTCACGGGACCGAAAGGCGCGGTCAAGAGATTCTTTCCGTTGGTGCGGTCAAGAACAAAGAAGTAGCCGTTGCGCGAGGTCTGCATCAGCATCTTCTTGGGTTCGCCGTGAAAATCCGCATCGACCAGTACCGGAGTCTCGACCGCATCCCAATCGTGCGTATCGTGCGGAGAGGCCTGAAAGGACCAGACCAGCTTGCCCGTATCCGGATCGAGGGCCACGATGGTGCAGGTGTAGAGATCATCGCCCGGGCGCGTCGTGCCCTTGAGCACGGGAGTCGGGTTTCCCGTTCCCCAATACACGAGATTGAGATCGGGATCATAAGTCCCGGTCATCCACGTCATTCCACCAGTGGTTTGGTTTGGGGTTCCTGCGGGAGGGGTGGCATTCCACTGCCATTGCGTTGCTCCGGTCTCCGGATCAATCGCCCGGATGTAGCCAGTCAGGTTATCAAAATCACCGGAAACACCAACCAGTACGCGGTTCCCAACGACGAGCGGAGCCATGGTGGTCCAATAGCCCTTCGCCGCATCTGCAACAGATATCTTCCAGCGCTCCGTACCATTTTTAGCGTTGAGAGATACGAGATGCGCGTCGGGCGTCAAGAAGAAAAGATACCCCTTATACATAGCCACGCCGCGATGCCCGATGTGTTCCCCCTGGCTCGGAGGATAAACGTAATGCCAGATCAGGTGGCCGGAGCGCGCATCGATCGCCCAAATGTTCTCTGGAACGGTAAAGTACAGGATGCCATCTACCAATAGCGGGGAGGACTTGATCAGCGCAAGCTGGTCCGTTTGAAAGGCCCAGGCAAGTGCCAGGTTTTTCACGTTTTGCGGCGTGATCTGCGTGAGCGAGCTGTGACGTCTGCCGGAATAGTCACCGTGGTATCCCGGCCAACTATCTGCCGGCGGATGCACCAGCATTTGCTGGTCGACTTCCTGCCCTAGCATCAGGCCAGGCGCTGCCATTGCGACCATTGCGCACACGGCAAGAAACACTGTCTTCAGAAAATTCATATCGATTACGCAACCTCTAAGCCAAAGGGTTCAAAGCGAACTCGGCGCCTAGCGCAGAGTTTGCAGATATGCCATCAGGTTGTGAATGTCGGCGTCGGTGTACTTACTCAGCAGCTCCGCGTGAGCATCTACGGGCGCGTCGACTTTGTATTGCACATCGCTGGTCCGCCAGGATCGATACACGCCCGTAGGATCGACAAGTCCAACCGTAAACTCATCAAGGTACGCGAGCGTACCCGTAGTGGTTTCACCGGAAGCAAGGGTTACGGAGACTTTGGATTTGGCTTGTCGTGGATACAGCATCTCCTCTTCAAGCTCGAGGCCCTTGTAGCGTGACGCAATCCCGGCAAGATCGCCGGCGGGCGAGTGGCAGGTGGCGCACCCCCCTGCGCCCTCGAAGTATTGTTTGCCGGCTTCGGCGTTTCCGGTTTGGAGGTCGGAGACATCCACTCCCTTGCGTCCGCCCTTTCTGGTGAGCGCGTTGTTCTGCTGGGTGTGGATAAAGGCCGTCAGGCCGGCAATCTCCTGATACGAAAGGTTGAAGCGCGGCATGCCCTTGTCTGGGCGTCCATTGCGTACAACCGCGCCGATCTTTTCTCCATCCACATCTTGAGTCACGAGCTTGGAGCGGGTTAGATCCGGGCCGCTCTCTCCTCCGCCAGCATCGCGGCCGTGGCAAAACGAGCAATGCTGCCGGAACACGAGGCCTCCGCTCTGAACCACGGCGAGTGGGTATGATCTGGCTAAGGCTGGGCCGGCTTGCTTAACGGGTGCGGGTGAGTTATGAACGGGTGCTTGTGCTGCGGAAACCGCGAGGCTGGCAAACAATGCGAGAGCCAACAGCGCGCGGCCAGGCAGGAGCCAACGAAGATATTTCATCCCAGAGAATATCCCTCCGCATTCAGTGCTCATCGCCGGGCGTCTGCGGCCGGGGGTGCGATGCCGTGCTGCCTTCCGTCATGCCCAGCACCCACTTGATTGCTTCAAAATACATCTTGCGGATGTCGGGATCATTCCAGGCTTCTTCCGTGTGACCGAGTGTCGAATAGAACACGCGGCCTTTGCCGTACATCTTGTCCCACGCCACGGCGAAATCGTGATCCGCTCTGTGTATGCGCGGATTGTTGGCATAGTTAAGTTTTGTGGGATCGAGACTGAGCAGGACGTTCACTTTATCCCGCGACCAGTCCTTGGGCTGATAGATCTCATCGTACTTGAGGAACGCCTTCGGAAAATGACGAACTGCAGGAAAGCCGGGGTCTTCATTGATGATCGGCGCGTTAAAAGTAGACCATGGGTGCTGGTCAAACCAACCACCGATCATCTCCCCGTACTCCGGCCATTTGTAATTTGTATCAAGGGCCGAGTGAACGCCGACAAAACCCTTGCCATCGTCTTTGATGAAGGCCATCATGTCTTTCTTCTGGCTGTCATCCAGATCGAGTTCGCCCGTGGTGCTTACGAAAACCAGGGCGTCGAAGTAGTCTAGATTCTTCGCATTTCTGCCCAAATCTTTCTTCGTGATGAGCTCAGTATCCGTGCGCAGCGTCGCATCCCAGAGACCGCTGTCGCGACCCATGTTGTAGATGGCGGCCATGCCATCGGAAACGGAATCGTGCTCGAATCCCTTGGTTTCACCGATCACCAGAATGTGCTTGAGATGAATCTGCCTGGCGTGCGGTGGGGGTGGGAGCGAAGAATCCACGGCCGGCTGATCCTGAGCTTCTGCGAAGCCCGCTAAAATCCACAAAAGCAAGATGAGGAATAGAACGACTCGAGCTTGGCGCAAGCGATCTCCGAAAGAAAATTACGGTAAGATTTCCTCTCAGGCAGCGACTCTAGCACGATCGGGCGGTGGGACTGCCTCTATCCTCGCCAAGAGTGCTCCCAGCTAATAAAGGTAACATAGACTAACCCGGGGTTGGTCGTAGAAGCTGGGCGGCACAGCGCTCACTTCAATCGAGGCGATGCACCCTCCCACAGATGCAGACAGGAATCGCGCAACCGAATGCAAATTTCAGTATCTAACCACGTTAAACGCGAAAAAAGGAAAGTGTGTAATCATCTCTTTGGTGTGGAACCGGACTCCGCATGCCCAAACCAATTCTGCTGAGCGTGGATGACGACACTGATGTTCTGCGGGCGATCGAGCGCGATCTTCGCTCGCAGTACGGTGCTGAGTACCGGGTTATCGGGAGCGATTCGCCCGAGGGTGCGCTCGACCTCCTGAAGCAATTGAAGGTGCGCAATGACACCGTGGCTTTGCTGCTTGCTGACCAGCGCATGCCTCGAATGGACGGAGTGGAATTTTTGCAACAGGCAATGGGAATTTATCCCGGCGCGAAGCGGGCACTGCTCACCGCCTATGCCGACACCAACGCCGCCATCAGCGCCATCAACCATGCCAGCATCAATTATTTTTTCTTAAAGCCGTGGGATCCTCCCTCGGAACACCTGTATCCACAACTGGACGACTTGCTCGATGACTGGCAGGCATCTTTCCGTCCGACATTTCAAGGAATCCGCGTACTCGGGACCCGCTGGTCGCCGCGGTGCTACGAGTTACGGGACTTCCTGGCTCGCAATCGTGTCCCTTATGAGTGGACTGACGTAGAAGCTTCCGCCAACGATCCGGAAACCAAGCGGCTCCTGGAAGCTCTGGGCCCGGAGGCGGCCAGTCTTCCGGTTGTGCTATTTCCCGACGGGACGAAACTTCTCGAGAGCGCGCCCGCCGACGTTGCGCAAAAAGTCGGTTTGCGCACCCGCGCCCAGACCAGCTTCTATGATTTGGCGATTGTGGGTGGCGGACCGGCCGGTTTGGCCGCTGCGGTTTATGGCGCCTCCGAAGGTCTGCACACGGTGATGATTGAGCGGGAGGCGCCCGGCGGTCAGGCTGGTATGAGCTCCCGCATCGAAAATTACCTTGGATTCCCAACCGGGCTCAGCGGCGCCGACCTGGCCCGGCGGGCGGTGGTGCAAGCCCAGCGTTTCGGCGTGGAGATTTTGTCGCAGGAAGCGGTGGGCGCCAGGGCGGAGGGCCCTTACCGGATCATCAAGCTGGCGGATGGAAACGAGCTGTCTTGTCATGCACTGATGATCGCGACCGGCGTTCAGTGGCGTCGGCTGGAGGCTCCGGGCATCGACAGGTTGCAGGGCGCGGGGATTTATTACGGCGGCGGCGCCACAGAAGCCTTGTCCTGCAAGGGAGAGATCGTCTATGTAATCGGCGGGGCGAACTCGGCCGGGCAGGCGGCGATGAACTTTGCCAGATACGCAGAACGCGTCATTATCCTTGTGCGCGGCGAATCGCTTGCCAGCACCATGTCGCAATACTTGATCGATCAGATCAAAGAGACGGCCAACATTCAGCTCTGGACCCGTGCCAGCGTCGTGGAAGCGCATGGCGAAACCCATCTGGAGGAGATTTCGGTCCTTTGTTCCGACACCAGCAAGATTGAGCGCGCGCCGGCGAGCGCGATGTTCATCTTTATCGGAGCCTTGCCGCGCACGGATTGGCTGGCGAGTGTCGTGGAGCGGGACGAGCGCGGTTTCCTGTTGACCGGTCCTGACCTGATACGGGACGGGCAACGCCCCAAGGGTTGGACGCCCGAACGGGATCCGTTTCTGCTTGAGACCAACGTTCCCGGCATCTTTGCCGTCGGCGATGTGCGCCATGGTTCGATCAAGCGCGTCGCCTCCGGAGTGGGGGAAGGATCGGTGGCCGTACAGTTCATTCATCAGTATTTGAGCAAGGTATAAATGGTCGAGAATTCCGAATTACTTCGCGTTCCTGTATTTGCCGATTTGCCAGAGGATCAGATCGCCTGGTTCATCAGCCAGGCGCAGGAGATGCATCTCAAGGCAGGTGAGGTCTACTCACGCCAGGGCGATCCGGCGGACTCGATGTTTGTGGTCCTCGAGGGGCATCTGCAAGGGCGGGGCGAGCTGGCGGGCGAGCTTTTTGTCTTCGATCTGGAGCCAGGCGACGTTACGGGGGTGCTGCCGTTTTCGCGGATGAAGCAGTTTACCGTGAGCGGACGAGCGATAACGGATAGTCGCGCCTTGCGATTCCCTGCTTCTCTGTTTCCCGATCTCATCCAAAAAATGCCGGAGCTGACCAGGCGTCTCGTCGGCATGATGTCTGACCGCATTCGCGAAACCACGCGCCTCGAACAGCAACAAGACCGGTTGGCTTCGCTGGGGAAGCTTTCGGCGGGCCTGGCGCATGAACTCAACAATCCAGCTTCGGCTGCGAAGCGCGCCGCCGGCCAGTTACGCCACATGCTGACGAAAATCAGGAACGCGAGTCTCGAGCTGGGAAAGCGCGTTCTCTCGCCCGCGCAGAAAGCGGAGATTGAAAAGCTGGAAGCTTCGTTTACGCAGGACGTGGTTCCTCCGGATGCGCTGACCATCAACGACCTGGAAGACCAGATTGATTCTCTGTTGCGCAGTCACGGGCAGAACGATTTGTGGATGTTGGCGGCGGGGCTTGCCCGAAGGAATATCAAGCCGGAGGTGGTCGAATCGCTATTTTCGAACCTTGAGGCGGACACCGCGCGGGCGGCCCTGGTCCGCATCGCCGCTTCGGTAGAGGTCGCGAGCCTGGTGCACGAAATCGAGAGCAGCACTTCCCGGATATCGGACCTGGTTGGCGCAATCAAGGAATACACCTACATGGATCAGTCGCCGGTCCAAAATGTAGACGTCGTCAAGAGCCTGGAAACCACGCTCACCATCTTGAATCACAAGTTGAAGCGCGGAGTGCAAGTGCAGCGCGATTACCAGCCCATCCCGCTTCTGGTGAATTCGTTTGGCAGCGAACTCAACCAGGTTTGGACCAACCTGATTGACAATGCGATCGACGCGATGCACGGAAAAGGCGAGCTTCGCGTTCGAACCTACCGAGACGATGGTTCTGTTGTAGTCGAGATTGGCGATAACGGTCCCGGAATCCCAGCCGAGGTGCAGCCCCACATCTTTGAGCCTTTCTTCACCACCAAAGGCGTGGGCGAAGGCACGGGTCTTGGCCTGGACACGGTGCAGCGAATTGTGAAGAAACACCGTGGCAATATTCAGGTAAACTCCAAACCCGGCGACACGCGCTTTCAAATCTGGCTTCCCGTGGCAGAGACCTCGCCGAGCCAGAACTGAACCGCAAGGTAAGGGCGGCGAAGTTGGCGAAAAGGACGCTGCGGAAAGAAAGTCACATACAGGAAAACCTGTATTCCATACAGCCGAACCCCTACAGAAAAACCTCTAGGAAAAACCCCTTACTTGTGGCAAGATAATAACCAACGTTGTTGCCTTTCCGCTCAATCTCAGACGTTTGCAAAGGTATTTGGTTATGACAACCCTTCAGTCGAAAGAGCGCGTGTTGGCTCTGTGCGCGTTAATTGCGGAAGAAAAAGACCTCGGTAAATTCGCTGTCCTTGTTAGCGAACTGAATGATGCTTTTGAAAATGATGAACGTAAGGTTGAACATGCCGGTCGCACAGCCAAGGTGAGCTACATTTCGTCACCAGCCGCATCGACGCAACGAGTCTAGTGAATTGGTGGGGATTGGATCTTATGGACCGGCGCCGGGTCATACGATGGGCCGGTCACACGTAGATTTTCGAGAGAGGGACATCTCTAGTCTCAGCAGTTCCTCACGCGCAGCACGCTTCCGGGCTTGGTAGCCGCCTCGCTGCAAGACGCCCCGTTCCTTCAAATGCCAGCCGTTTTTCGTGCCGGTTGTACTCACACAGGACGTGAAATGCACCGCTGGGCTGACACACAGGACCTCCTCGGCGTCGGATCAGGGTGTTATGATGCGACAACATGCGACGAACTGGAACAGCTCTCCAGCGTGCGCGCTTCGTAATCCATGCGGAGAGGTGGCCGAGTGGTTGATGGCTCCGGTCTTGAAAACCGGCATACCCGAAAGGGTATCGGGGGTTCGAATCCCTCCCTCTCCGCCATCCCGTCTGTCCTGCCCGAGAAATGGTCTTTGAGTGAAAGAATCCGGCCGCCTACTTTAGACCGAACGCGCCAGAGTGAAACTCCATGACTTCGGTAAAGTGATCGAGGAAATATGTCAGGCTATGGTCGCCGGGATACGAACGATACTCGTGCTGCACTTTTTCTTTTTGCAATTGTTCGTGCAGCGCGGCTGCGCCCTTTTCAAAGCCATAATTATCATCCTGGCCGCAGTTGAAATAGATCGCCACGCCGCGCAGGGCAGCCTGATTTTTTCGCGCGAGAACAAACGGACTGTCTTCGTTCCAGTGAGAAACGTTGATCGGATCTCCAAAGACGGCCGCCAGCAGCTTTCCCATGGGGGCTCCGGAGCCCGCGGCGGTGTCGAGTTCCTGTGGAGATTCAGTCATCAAGGCAGCGCTCTGCGCGCTGACGGCTGAAAACAGTTCGGGATGCGAGAAAGCAAAACGCAGCGCTCCGTAGCCTCCCATGGAGATGCCGCTGATCGCTCGACTGCTCCGGCCGCTGCGGATGCGGTATTTCTTTTCGATGAGCGGGAGAAATTCCTGCAGGAAAAAATCGCTGTAACGCACCGAGCCGTCCGCCGAATTGATATAGAACGTGCGACCGCCTTCCGGAGCGGCAATTAGAAATTCGCCGATCTTGTGCTGCCGGCGAAGATCGTCGAGCAGAGTCCATCCCCCGCTGTTGAAGAGAGTTCGCTCATTGTCCCCCAGGCCGTGCAGAAAGTAGAGCACCGGATATTTTTGTTCCGGGTGTTTGCCTGCGCCAGCGTCGTAACCGGCAGGAAGATAGACGCAGTAATGAACTGGACGTTTCAGAATCCTGCTGTTCATCGCGTTGCAGTCGATTCGGCTCTGAGCGAGGGAAGGAAGCGGGACTATAAAAGCTGCGAGTAAGAGAACGATTCGGACCCAGCGATCCATCCTTTTAGTTTACCCGCGCTTCAGTTTACTCGTAGCGCAGGGCCTGCACGGGATCGAGCCGTGCCGCACGTCCGGCTGGGTAAAGGCCGGAGATCAGACTTACGCCGAAGGAAAATAAAATGGCGAACGCTACCAGCCACCACGATACTGACCAGAAATGCTCTGGGGGAAAAGACTGGCGCTTGAGATAAATATTGGTGCCAAGGTTGATGACCTGGCCGATGGCCCATCCTAGAGCGACTCCGAGAACGCCGCCGAGAATGCCCATTGCGCCCGCTTCGGCGAAGAAAAGCTTCCTGATGTCGCCATCGCTTGCGCCGATCGCTTTCATGATGCCGATTTCGCGGCGGCGCTCGAGAATCGCCATCACCAGAGTGTTTACGATGCCGATGGAAGCGACAGCCAGCGCGAGGCTGCCGAAGATTCCGAGAAACACGTCCAACACCTTGAAGAACTGCTGAATGCTGCGGCTCGCGTCGAGGATCGAAAACGTGTTGAGGCCCATCTTCTTGATGGAGTCTTCCACCGTTTGCACCTGACTGGGGCTCTTTACTCGCACATTTACCGAAGAGTAAACCGGCTGATCGCTGGCAGCGCTCGAGAGTTCGCGCAAATCGGTCGGCTGCATGACGTGCAGACTCTCGGCCAGCTTGAGTGGGAGAAAAACGCGCGCCCGTGTGGGGCCGCGCATGCTTTCAGGATCGAGATCGGCCACACCGACAATCTTCAGCTTCTGTTCCCGCGAAACCACGGAATAGGCAGCGTCGGCGAGGCCATTGCTGCTGGCGGCGGCTGCACTGCCGTGCGCAGCGGTTGAAGGCGCACTGGCCAGGGTCTCGCGCTGGGCGTAACGCATGGTCAATTCCTTGCCCAGCAGCGGAGCAGCTAGTTGCGCGACATTAGTTTCGTCGATGCCGGACTTGGGCGTCTTGCCCAGCAACTCTTCGGCGAAGGCTTTCTGAATGACTACCTCGGGCGCCGTGTCGGATGAAAAAAAATGCCCTTGCACGCTTTCGAAGGCGTCAGTCGATTGCGCGGAAGCGGGCAGCGCCGCGACCATGGTGAGATGAGGCTTGTCTTCGTAGCGCAGTTCGGTGATGAAGCGGATGTCCGGAGACGCTTCAAGCACGTTTGGCAGATGCTCGATCTGCTGCCGCGTAGGCTCGTCGAGGATTCGGCTCTCTGCTGGGGCGGGCGCGTTACGTTCTTCGTCACGGCCGAAGTTTCGCAGGTCGCGGCGGGAGGTGACGACTACGGTATCGAACAAACCCGATTTCATCAAACGCCGCGACGCCAGCTGTTGCAGCCCGATTCCGAGAGAGAGCATGGCCACAAGAGACGCCACGCCTACCGAGATACCGATCGTGGTCAGCGAATTTCGCAGAAAAGATTCGCGCAAATTACGCACGGCAAGCTCGGTGAGGTCGGGGAGCTTCATCGTTGTCCTGCCTTTACGCTCGCGTTGTTCGTGGCGGCATCGGTGGCCGCGGGATGATTCGATTCGTCGCCAACCAGTTTGCCGTCCGCCAAAAATATGAGGCGCTGGGCGTAGCGCTCGGCCAAGGCGCGCTCGTGCGTAACCATAACCACCGTCATTCCCAGTTGCTGGTTGAAGTCGCGGACCATATTCAGGATTTCAGTGCCGGTATGGCTGTCGAGATTGCCGGTCGGCTCGTCGGCGAGCAGAAGCTGCGGGCGGTTGATGAGCGCGCGAGCCAGTGCAGCCCGTTGTTGTTCCCCGCCCGAGAGTTCGCTTGGACGATGGTTCATGCGGCCCTGCAGTCCGACTCGCGCCAGGGCCTCGCGCGCAAGGCTGTCGCGTTTCCCGCGATCAACCTCGGCAAAGCGCATGGGCAATTCCACGTTTTCCGCGAGCGTCATGCTGGCGATCAGGTTGAATGATTGGAAGACCATACCAACGGTATGAAGCCGGTACCCTGCCAGCTCTTCGCGGGAGAGCTGGGCGAGATCGCGTTCGTGAACAGTTACGCTGCCCGATGTTGGGCGGTCGAGGCCGGCGACGAGATTCAATACCGAGGATTTTCCTGAGCCGGAACTGCCCAGAAGGGCGACGAATTCGCCCGCGCGCACCGTTAGAGTTACGCCATCGACAGCGCGAATTACAGCCTCGCCCATGCGATAGTAGCGGCACAATTGTTCGGCATGAATTGCCGCAGTGTCGATCGCCGCAGTGTTTATCGCCGACGTATTGTTCCCAGAAGACGGGGTCAGGGCCGACATGGACTACTTCACCTCGCCTTTAAGCACACGCAACGCATCAGCAACTTTGACATCGCCGTTGCTGGGCTGACGAAGGTTGCCGTCACCATCTCTCTCAGTCGAGTCGCCTTCCCCGGGCGCGAGGAACAGGTTCTCCTCCACTCCGTGCTGCCGGGTGTAAAGGTCGTAGTAGCGGCCCTGCGCGGCATAAAGTTGCTGGTGCGTGCCGCGCTCCAAAATTTGTCCCTGCTCCATTACGAGAATCTGGTCGGCGCGCCGGATGGTGGAAAGCCGGTGCGCAATCACAAACGTGGTTCGGCCTTTCATGAGATAGGAAAGTCCCTGCTGAATTAGAGCCTCAGACTCAGAGTCGAGGCTGGAAGTTGCCTCGTCGAGAATCAGAATGCGCGGCTCAGCCAGAATAGCGCGGGCGATGGAGATCCGCTGGCGTTGGCCGCCGGATAGCTTAACTCCGCGCTCTCCAACCACAGTGTCGTACTTGTCGGCGAAAGATTCGGCGAACTCATCGACGCGCGCGATGCGGCAGGCGCGCAGGATTTCTTCTTCGCTCGCGTCGGGACGCGAAAAAGCGACGTTCTCACGAATTGTCCCATCGAACAAAAACGACTCCTGCAAGACGACTCCAAGACGGGTGCGGTAGGAATCGAGGCGAACCGTGCTCAAGTCAGTGCCGTCGACCAAAACTTTTCCTTTGCTGGGCACGTAAAAAGCGGAGATGAGGCCGATGGTCGTGGACTTGCCCGAGCCGGAAGAGCCCACCAACGCCGTCACCGTGCCGGGCTCGGCGCGAAATGAAATGTCGCGCAAAACTGTGTGAATTCCATCGTAGCTAAAGCTAACGTCTTCAAACTCGACCATCCCTACAATATCCCTCAACGACGTGGTGCGCCTGGGATCTTCATGTTCCGGACGTTCGCGGAGAAGTTCCTGAGTGCGCTCCAGGCCCGCCAGCGCTTCGGTGAGCTGAGTTCCAATCCCAACAGCTTGTGCCATAGGCGCAATCAAAAAGGCCAGCAGGGCGGTGTAGGAAACGAGTCCGCCTATTGACATCGTGCCGCCCATAATTTGCCGCGCGCCAACAAACGTGACGACGGCGCCAACCAGACCCAGAAGCACGCTGGCAGAGAGGCTCATCACGGAAGTGGCAGTGAGGGTGCGCATGACGTTTTCCAGCAGTCGCTTCACGCCAGCCGCAAAGACCGCCTCCTCGCGTTCCTCCGCGTGATAACCCTTGATGACGCGGACGCCGCCCAGCGACTCCGTGAGCCTGCCCGTCACCTCGGCATTGATTTTGCTGCGTTCCCGGAAGATAGGCCGGATCGTGCCGAAGGCTTTTGTCAATGCGAGGGAGAAGCACAGAAGGAATCCCAGAGCTATCGATGTCATCACCGGACTGATCCGCACCAGCAGCACCAGCGCGATGGCGGACGTAAGCAATCCTCCGACAAAGTCGACGAGGCCAGTGCCCAGCAGGTTGCGCACACCTTCTACGTCGCTCATGATGCGCGACACCAACTGGCCCGTTTTGTTCGCGTCGTAAAAGGCGACCGCAAGCCGTGAAACGTGCTTCTGCACCCGCTGGCGCAGTTCGGTGATCAGGCGCTGCGCCTCCTTCGAAAGCAACTGCGTCAACAGAAACGACGTGATTCCCTGGATGACGGTCGCCCCCAGGACCACCAGGACAAGCCGGTCCAGCAGGTGTAGGGAGCGTTTGGGGATGACGCTGTCAAACAAAAACTTGGTGGAGTAAGGCAGCACAAGGCTGGCAACGCGGTTGATGCCCATCAACAGGAAGCCAACGCCGAGCAAGCCGACGCGCGGACGGGTCAGTTCCCAGACGATGGGAAGGACGGCGCGGAGCCGCTGAACTTTCGGGGGTTTCTCGACTGATTTTGGATCAGAACTCAATCTGTAATTGGACTCCGATAGACCTGAATCCGCTTCATTATTACTGCATTGTGACACGTCCGGGCCCGCCGTTGTATGCTCGGTGCGTGTCACGTCCGCTTTCTTCGGAGCGTTCTCCAACCTTAGGATTGTTACTCGGCCTGATTATCACGCTTGCCGCGGTGGTGGCTTATTCTGCCTATATCACCTGGCAGGTAGCGGGTTTGCGTAAGCTGCAATCCGATCTGATTGACCGCAATCGCAGGGATTCGCTGCAGCTACTGCGCATCCAGAACGACCTGAACCTGCTTGCGGTCGCGATGCGCGACATGCTCGACAACGACGAACCGTATCCGCTGACGGCGTGGTCGGCACAGTTCCAGCGCATCCGCACCGATTTGGACGATGCCATGCGCCTGGAGGCGGGATTGGCGCCGACCAGCCGGACCACGGAGCAGAGCGCCTCGCTGGCAAGCTCGCTGGCGCAGTTCTGGGATGCGGTCGATCGTGTGTTCGCGCTGGCGCGAGAAGGCAAAGAAAAAGATGCGCGGGGACAGATCGAACTCTCATTGCAGGCACGGCAAGCGGCGCTGAGCACGACCGTTGCCCGCATGCTGGTGCAGAATAGCGAGAACCAGGAGCAGGCGGCGCAGCGCGTGGTTGAGATATATGATCGCGTGCAGCGGCAGGTGTATCTGTTTTTGGCCGCGACGCTGGGCGCGATTCTGTTGACGGGATTTTCCATGATCCGGTGGAACCGCCGGCTGTTTGCGCGCATGGTTGAGCTCTCGGAGAGGCGCAGCGAATTGGCGCAAAAGCTGATCGCCACGCAGGAATCGACTCTGCGCTACATTTCGCGAGAGTTGCACGATGAATTTGGACAGATCCTGACGGCGATGGGAGCAATGCTTGGCCGGTCGGAAACGCACGCTCCGGTGGGAACGTCTTTGCGCAGCGACTTGCACGAAGTCCGGCAGATCGCCCAGGACACGCTGGACCGGGTGAGAAGCTTGTCGCAGGCGTTGCATCCGGTGATGCTGGACGAAGCTGGTCTTGAGACTACACTCGACTGGTATATCCCGACCGTGGAACGGCAGACTGGAATTGCCATATCCTATGAGAAGCAGGGCGTGCGGTTCGATGTAGGGGGAAGCGCGGCCGTGCAAATCTACCGTGTGCTGCAGGAAGGTTTGAACAACGTGGCGCGGCACTCCGGTGCGAGGCAGGCGTGGGTGCGATTGCGATTTCTGCCGGCGAGTCTGGAGTTGGAGGTCGAAGATCATGGTGTAGGCTTCAGCGGACGTCCCGTGACGCACGGGATTGGAATGGTGGCAATGCGGGAGCGCTCGGAGTTGATGGGAGGACGAATCGTCTTCTCGACTCCTGCGGCGGGCGGCACTTTACTTCATCTCACGGTTCCCCGCGAGAAAGTTGAGTCCGCGAACAAAGACAAAGCCGAGGTATAGTTTGAACATTGATAAGAATGAATATGACTAACAAGATCACGGTGTTGCTGGTGGATGATCACAGCCTGGTGCGGCGGGGTTTTCGTCGCATGTTGGAAGACGAGCCAGATATGGCCGTGGTCGGCGAAGCCGGGGACGGCGAAGAGGCTGTCAAGTTGGCCCGCGAGTTGACGCCGCGAGTGGTGGTGATGGACTGCGCGTTGCCTAAGATGAACGGTCTGGACGCAACCCGCCAAATTCTTGAGCACTCGCCCGAGACGGCGGTGCTCATGCTCAGCATGCACTCTGAAAATACGTGGGTGCGGCAGGCGATCGACGCCGGGGCAAAGGGCTACATTTTGAAGAATGCGATGAACCTGGAGCTCGGTCCGGCGGTGCGGCGCGTGGCGGGGGGGGAAATGATTTTTGATCCCCAGGTGGAGCAGCCGGCGGCACTCAAGGGAGAACGCAATGGCGGTCTCACTCCGCGCGAGCTTGAAGTTTTGCAGATGATCGTTGATGGCAAATCGAACAAAGAAATCGCAGCCGTGCTCGACCTCAGCGCCAACACAATTGCCGTCCACCGGGCCAATATCATGAATACGCTCGGCATTCACAAGACTGCTGAACTGGTGGTGTACGCGATTCGCGCCGGGCTGGTGAGCGTTCCGTGAATCGCAGAATTTTTCTGCAAGGGATGGCGGGCCTGGCAGCGGTATCGCAGTTTCCGTTACCGCGGGCTCTCAGCGCGGCTGCAGTACCGGCAGGTTTTCGATTTGCCGATATAACTTCCACTTCTGGCATTCACTTCCAGCACAACAGCGGCGCTTTTGGCGGGAAGTTCCTGCCGGAAACTCTGGGCTCGGGCTGCGCCTTTGTCGATTACGACCGCGATGGCTGGCAGGACATTCTTCTGATCAATGGCATGGACTGGCCGGGCCACAGGCAGCGGCGCTCTACGCTGCGCCTTTATCACAACAACCGCAACGGAACTTTCACAGACGTGACTTCCCGCTCCGGACTGGATGAGGAAATGTATGGCATGGGTGTGGCTGTCGGAGATTATGACAATGACGGATTCCCGGACATCCTGATCACGTGCGTGGGCCAGAACCGGCTCTTTCACAACACGGGCAAGGGCACTTTCGTCGATGTGACCAACAGCAGCGGCTTGGGGAAACGTCTCGCATTCAGCACCTCGGCGCTTTGGTTCGATTACGACCGCGACGGTCTGCTCGATCTTTTTGTGTGCAACTACGTGAAGTGGTCGCCGGAGCGCGATGTCTTCTGCAGCCTCGACGGTAAGCACAAATCGTATTGCACGCCGGAGGCCTATCGCGGTGAGACTTGCTGGCTGTTTCATAATCGCGGCAACGGTACTTTTGAGGATGTCACTGCTTCCAGTGGAATTTTCGACAGCAGTTCAAAGTCTCTTGGTGTCGCGATGTTGGACGATGATCGGAATGGTTGGCCCGATCTGCTGGTGGCGAACGATACTCAACCCAATAAGCTCTATCGAAACGAGCGCAACGGCACCTTCAAAGATGCCGCCGTCGAGGCGGGGCTGGCTTTTAGCAGCGAGGGCAAGGCGCGCGCCGGCATGGGTGTGGATGCCGCGGATTTCATGAACTCAGGCCATTCCGGCGTGGCTATCACGAACTTCGATAACGAAATGACCGGACTGTACGAGTTGGGAGGGAAGACTTACGAAGATGTTGCGGCGCAGTCCGGAGTGGGCTTGGCTTCGAAGAACAGCTTGGGGTTTGGGTGCATCTTTCTCGATGCCAATCTCGATGGCTGGCTGGATCTTGCCGTGGCGAATGGCCACATCGACGAAACGGTGCGCAACATTCGCGGCAATGTGGGGTACGCTCAGCCGCCGCAATTGTTTCTCAACAGCCGGGGAAAGTTTCGTGATGTCGCCGCTGAAATCGGTGGAGGATTCGATCAGCCGAAAGTGGGGCGCGGCCTCGCCTACGCCGACTTCGATCGCGATGGCGACCTCGACCTGTTGCTGACTACCAACAACGGCCCCGCCTACCTGTACCGTAATGACCAAATCGCCGGAAATCGCAGTATTCGTTTTCGGCTGGTGGGCACCAAGTCGAACCGTGACGGAATCGGCGCGACCGTAAATATTGTTTCCGGTGGCCTCAGCCAGTCGCGCATGGTGAAGAGCGGGTCCAGTTATCTTTCGCAATCCGAACTTCCGGTTACATTTGGTTTAGAGAAGTACGATCAGGTCGAGCGGGCGGTGATCCTGTGGCCGAGCGGCAGAACCGAAGAGTTCAAGAACCTGAAGGCAGGACGATGTTACGAATGTACGGAAGGCAAAGGAATTTCACCGCAGGATGGATATTGATGGACGGGAACTGATCGGAGCAGTGACGAATCGTTTCAAGGCCGCGTCACAGTTCCTGAGGCGCTCAGAACGATGTCGACCGACTCGCTCACGCGCAAGAACAGAGTGCTCGGATTTTTCATTCCCCAATTTGCGTAGGGCACAGCGAAGTGAATCGTTGCGGTCCAATGGTCGGCCGATACCTCGAGATCGGCGGGAGCGGTAAGTTCATGGTCCGATCCGTGAATGCTGAAGCTTCCATGCACACGCACTGACGACTTCCCCTGCAGCGACACGGTTCCATCGACATGATCGGGATGGAAAACGATTTCCGGGTAATGGTCGCTCTCCAGCACCTCGTGATGCATCTTGCGGTCGCGCATTCCGCTGCCGCTCTCACCGCTCCTGGCGTCCACAACAATCTCCCCTGCGACCTTGCCTGAAGCAGGATCGAGACGCAGAGAACCTTGCTTCAAGTGAAAAGTTCCGTGAACCGTGTGGAGCGCGTCGGCCAACGTGAAGTTGACTGCGGTGTGCTGAGGATCAAGCTGAAATGCCACGTCCTGCGCGGAAGCCGTAATGCAGGTGATCGAAAGGAATGCAACAAGAGCCGAGAGCATCGCCTGCGCACGACTTCGGCGAAAAGCGTGAGCGTCTCGTCGCATTGGCTAAGCCGTCAACAATCCCCAGCCCAGAGTGAGTCCGTTCAGAGCGAGATGAAACGGCGAAAGAGCTCCCACGTGAAATGCCACCAGCCTGCGAAAAACGTCGGGATGTTTGCGAAAAGCCTGGAGGGTGCGCTGTTGAAAACCGGGACGGCCGTCGAGCGTGAGCATCAACCGCGCCATCAATAAAGGACGTTGCGCCAATCGCCGGTGCGCGGTCTGATAATCGGCTAGCTTTCCAGAACGCAGACAATTCGCCAACACAACGGCCTGGCTGAAGGAAAGGCCGAGGCCTTCACCCGTGATAGCGTCGACGGTCCCGGAAGCGTCTCCGATCAAGGCGACGTTCCTGCGCCAGACGCGCTTCAGTTTGCGGTTGGCTGATACTGAGCCCCTTTCTGTAGATGCAATCTCCGCTCCGCGCAACCGGGCATTGAGTTTGGGCAACGCGAGCAGCGACTTATCCAGTCGCAACGAAGCGTCCCGCGAAGCCACTGCCACGCAGACTTGTTCGTCGCCTGCGGAGATCGCATAGCCCTGGCAGTGTTCTCCCCAATAGACTTCCATGTGGTCTGTCCAGGGCGCAACACGATAATGCCGCCTAAAAGCGTAGCGGACACCGCTACGCGAATAGGCATCTAGATTTGCCCAGCGCCGAACCCGGGAGTTGGCGCCATCGGCGCCAACAATCCACTTGGTACGGACGCTGTGATCGGCGAGATAGACTTCCTGCCCGCAAATTCCGGTAACAGCGCTTTGCCAGCGCAAATCGACTCCCAGCGCAGCCGCACGTTCGCTCATACTGCGATGCAACGCAGTTCGGCGGATCGACAGGCCGTGAGTGTCGTCAGGGAAAACCGTTTCGGCGGAAACCTCAGGACTCAGAAAGCGCACACCGCGAAGAGAGGAGACACTCCGTGCGGGCACGGCTACTCGCAGCCGTTCCAGCGCCGCGACCGCGTCCGGCAGGAGGGCTTCGCCGCAGGCTTTGTCAATCGGCGGCTTGGCTCCGTCGGCAACCACCACGCGGAGTCCCTGCTGGCGCGCGGCAATGGCTGCCGCCAGTCCGGCGGGACCACCACCGATCACGAATACATCGGTCGAATCGGGCAACTGCCTGACCTCACCATTGCAGAAGCAAAAGCTCGGAACAGAAGCCGGGCCCCATGGCGGCTAACAGGCCCAGCGTACCGGGCTCAGGGCGTCGGTTCTTCATCACGTCTTCGAGCACACACAATACGGATGCCGAAGAAAGATTTCCAACTTTACGCAGACAATCCCAGGACGCGTCGAGCTGCCCGTTATGCAATCCCAATGCGTCGGCCGAAGCGTCGAGCACCTTTGGTCCACCCGTGTGCAACACAAAGCTCTTGAGATCGCTTCGCTTGTGTCCGTTATCCGCCAGAAACGCGTCGACATCCCGTCCCAGATTTTCCCGAATCAAGGTGGGAACTTCGGTTGACAGTATGATGCGGAAGCCTTTTTCGGAGATGTTCCAGCCCATCATATCCTCGGTGCTGGGATAGAAGATCGAGCGGGTGGCCAGAATCTTCGGCCCGGAAATTTCAGGCCCCGAGGATTCAAACTCCGGTCCGGTCACAATCACGGCGGCAGCGCCATCGGCGAAAAGTCCGGAGGAAATCAGGTTCGCGACTGAGAGATCTTCGCGCTGCAGCGTAAGCGAACAAAGTTCAACCGACACGAGAGCCGCTGCCTGCTTAGGATAAGCGCGAACGTAATCCGAGGCGCGCGCGATTCCAGCCGCCCCGGCCACGCATCCCAAGCCAAAAATCGGCGTGCGGCGAATGTTGGCCGGAAGCCCCATGCGGTTGATGAGGAGAGCGTCGATGGACGGGCTCGCAACGCCGGTGACCGTGGTGAAGAGCAGAGCCCCTAGATCCTGCGTTTTCAGTCCGGCACTCTGCAGGGCGCGGCACAGCGCCTGCTCGCCCAATTCCTGCGCCACCCTGATCCAGATGTCATTGGCCTGGCCCCATGTCTTAATGTCTACATACTGCTCGGCGGGAACCGCAAGGTAACGGCCATCGACGGTCACGTTGCGGTGCAGCCGCGCCAGCAACAAAGGATTTTTGAGCTGGTCGCCCCAATAGTCCTGGAGGCGGTCGAGTAGAACTTTCTGGGTATAATAATGCTTCGGGAAAGCGCTCGCTGCGCTTGCGATCCTCATTGATTCAGACTCCTGAAGGCTAATTTCAGTGCGAAACATAGCCCTACAACTTACCAGAAAGGTCTTTCGATTTGTTGTGCAGGCTCCCGTGATTGTACACACGGAGGGGCCCTGGTTCAGCTATTGTCGCAGAGTTTGGGATTTTTGTTTGTCATCGGCCCGTAAAAGAGGAAATTCCTCTCATGAGTTCAGGCACCGCTTTGGAGGCACCCTGCCGCCTCCGAAACAACGACTCCGGGCACGATCACACTTGTTCGTGGACGCGGGGGCCGCCCGGTGGCAGCGTTGCGCTCACATTCGCCAGTCGTCTGTTTACTGCAATACAGCGATCGAAAGTGGGGAGTTGCCCACCCCATAGGTGAAGAGCGGATTCAAATTGCCGGCGTTTAGTCCGAAGGCCTGAATCCCCGCTGATCCGGCCTGATTTCCCACGAACAGATACGCACCGTTCGGGTCTTCTGCGAGAAAACTAGGGCTGCTCTCGGTGGCGAAGGCGAAGGTAGAAGTGGAAGTGGTTAACGCCGCAGGAAATCCGGTAGTAGGATCAATCGAATAGACCGCCACGTTGTTCGAGGTCTGATTGGCCACATAGAGGTAGCCTCCCGTGGGATCCAAAAGCAGCGACACCGGATCGTTATAAATGTCGGCGAGCGGAGAGCCCATCACCTGCGTTAACCCACCGGACGAACCGATGTTGTAAATGGCGATGGAGTTTGACGAGCTATTGGCCGCGTAAAGGTAAGTGCCGCTCGGGTCGATAGCCAGACCAGTCGGATTAACACCATTGCTGCTGGTCAGGCTGACCAGTTGCAGCACGCCTGCGTTCACGCTGAAAGCCGCAATGTAGCCCAGCGGTTCGCTGGACGCTGTGACGTAGAGAAAGTTGCCCGATGGGGTTAGTTGCATGTTCAGGGGCGTTAACCCAATCGTAAATGGCGATCCAGCAACCTGCATCAGCGTGCCGGCACTGGGGTCAATTGCGAAAACGGAGATATTGCTCGATCCGTCATTGGCCACATACAGGAACCCGCCGGCCGGGTCCATGGCCAGTAAAACCGGCTGCGAAGCATCGGGCGCAACTGAGGTGCGCGGGAACACTTCGGTCAATGAGCCGTCGCTGGCGATCGTGAACAGGGAAATGTCGTTTTCCTCCTGGCCGGGGTTCGCCGCGTAGAGGAACTTTCCGGAAGGATGGAGAACCAGCGACGTGTCGCCATCGCCGACGGAATACGGGCTGCCCGCAAGTTCCGTAAGCACTCCAGAGTTGGGATCTTCCCGGTAGACCGCCAGTTGGTTGGCGGCCGGCAGTGTGGCGTAGACGTAATGGCTGTTGGTGGTACCGCAGCTGACGCAACCGGCAATGCTCGCTAGAACGAATAACAGGACTAATGCCTTCTGAAGCATCCACGACTCCTGGGAAAATTTTGAAAGCGAGGAACAATAATACTGGTGAACAATAATACTTGCCGGCGGGAGATCCGTCACCAAAACCCGGCATTCTCTATCATACGGTCATCGGAGGAAATTGGGGTGCTTCAGACCCCTCCAGGTGAATATTGTCCGCTTCCAGTCAAGCCCATCCCCTGCGATGCGCTGTTCCGCAAGACGGGTTGCACGCCGCAGCCGGGCATGGCGTATGAGCCTCGTAGGAAATGTTGCATTGTTACGGTGAGCTAGCTCGTACTTTCCTCAGTGGGCGGGGCTTGGTCGGGGACCGACGGCAGAGTCGGCAGGCAGAACCTGTTCGCCACCGCGCAAGGCCATCCGAAAGCGGTCGAGGTACACATACACAACTGGCGTGGTGAAAAGCGTCAGCGCCTGGCTGACAATCAGGCCGCCAACAATCGTGATCCCCAGAGGACGGTGGAGCTCCGACCCAGTACCATGTCCCAACGCCAGAGGCAATCCTCCTAGCAGAGCAGCCATGGTTGTCATCATGATGGGGCGGAAGCGCAGCAAGCAAGCTTCATAGATGGCTTCGGCCGGCTTCTTGCCCTGGGTGCGTTCCACATCCAGCGCAACGTCGATCATCATAATCGCGTTCTTCTTGACGAGGCCGATCAGGAGAATAATGCCGATGGTCCCGATCACGTTTAGCTCGTTGTGCGTGAGCAACAATGCCAGCAGTGCGCCCACGCCCGCGGAAGGCAACGTCGAGAGAATGGTGATGGGGTGAATGTAGCTCTCGTACAACATGCCCAACACGATATACACCGTGATGAGCGCAGTAAGAATCAGGATGGGTTCGCTGGAGAGAGAATCCATGAACGCGGCGGCCGTGCCCTGAAAACTCGCCTGAATCGTATCCGGGAAGCCGATGGAGCGCTCGGCATCCTCGATCGCCAAGGTCGCTTGCCCCAGAGAGATGCCGGGAGCCAGGTTAAAGGAAATCGTCACCGACGGAACCTGGCCCTGGTGATTTACGGCCAACGGTATGTTGGAAGGCGTGTAGTGAGTGAACGCGGCTAGTGGTATGGGCGTGCCGGTGGAAGAGCGCAGGTAGATGTTCTCTAAAGCTTCTGTGGTTTGCTGGTACTGCGGCGCGACTTCCATCACCACGTGATATTGATTCAGCGGCCGATACATGGTCGAAACCTGCCGCTGTCCGAACGCGTCGTAGAGCGCGTTGTCAATGTCCTGCGCGGCCACGCCCAGGCGGCTGGCGGTATCGCGGTCGATCACTAACTGCGCTTGCAGCCCTTGATCCTGCTGGTCGGTGTTGACGTCGCGCAGTTGCGGCAGATTGCGAACCTTCGCCAACAGGAGTGGAGCCCAGCGGTTCAGTTCATCCAAATCGGCGCCCTGCAGGGTGTATTGGTATTGTGCGTTTCCATAGCGCCCGCCAATGGTCAGATCTTGATAGGACTGCAGATAGAGCGTTGCTCCCGGCACAACCTCCAGCTTCCCGCGAAGGCGGTTGATCACATCGTCGGCAGTAACGACGGGACAGGATTGCCACAAATGACGCGACGAACAATCGGATCGCTCCGCCAGTGGCTTTAACATGACGAAGAACCGACCCTGGTTTGTAGCCGAGCCTCCACCCGCGAACCCGACGACCGTGTTCACGGCTGGATCGGTCATCACGATCTGGACATAGCGGTCCATCTTGCCGCGCATCGCCTGAAATGAGATATCCTGCGCCGCCTGCACAGACCCGCCGATGCGCCCCGTGTCCTGCTGCGGGAAGAAGCCCTTGGGCACGATCTTGTAGAGGTACACGCTCAGGCACGCGACCAGGATCGTTACCACGAGCGTAGCGAATTGAAACCGCAGAACGACCTTCAGCGCATCGCGATACATGGCCAGAGTTTTGTCAAAGACCCATTCGCTGCACCGGTAGAAAATATTGTGCCGCTCATCGTGGACTGGCGGGCGAAGGAACTTGGCGCACATGGTCGGCGTGGTGGTCAGCGACACCAGCAGTGAGACTCCGATTGCAATACTCAGAGTGACCGCGAACTCGCGAAACAAACGCCCGACAATCCCGCCCATCAGGAGCAAGGGAATGAAAACCGCCACCAGCGACGTGCTCATGGAAAGGACGGTAAACCCAATCTCTGCCGCTCCTTTGAACGCGGCCT
>Ga0209380_10000256_pt1 | contig 36552 bp, 28 predicted proteins | sample HubBroMetageWFT6_FD_188347 | JGI IMG/M metagenome (GOLD analysis project Ga0209380, IMG submission 188347) | Warmed and freeze-thawed soil microbial communities from the Hubbard Brook experimental Forest, New Hampshire - Hubbard Brook CCASE Soil... | ecosystem: Environmental > Terrestrial >... | reverse complement strand
GGCGCCCGGTTTGCGCCGACGCAAAGCGCGTCCCAGGCCCCAGAACATGAGCACGGACGACGCCAGAAAAAGCGAGTTCTTCACCTGCGCCAGCCACCAGACTTGCGCCAGCCGCGGCGGTCCAGCCCAAAAGTAGATAAAACGCTTAAGGCAGAGAACGGCAAACCGTCCATAGTCGGCCTCGATGTAATCAAGCGCTTGCCGCTTGCGCATGGCAATGTACGCCAGTTCGCCCATCGCGGTGTACTGGCGCATGGAGTAAACATCCTGCGTGGGATGAACCTGCTGCATCCATGTGCCGTCCGCGCCTCGGCCGTTGCCCAGGCGCAGCTCCGCTCCAAAGTTGTCGCGAATGAAAATGAACTTGCCGAAAGTTTCGTAGTTTCGCACCGTCCAGGGCGCAACGCACACTAAGAAGACTAGGGAGGCCAGCACCACGCCGGCCAGCGATGGCTTGTGCCGCTTGGCGCGGTGATACCAGGCCCAGAGTCCTGAAGCTGGCAGGAATGAGAGGAGCACAGTGCTGTCGACTGCGGCGACACCCCAGAGCAGACCAAACCAGAGCCAGGGCTTCAATCCATCACGCTCTTCCATGGTCAGCGTGAGCCAGAGGATCACAGCCAGCAGCAGGGGCGAGAGACTGGTTTCCCAGACCCAGCGCGTGCACCAATACATCGCGTAAGGGAGCAGCGCCCAGGTCCAGGCCGATCCGGCAGCCACCTTTTCAGAAAAGACGCGCCGGGCGATGAGGAAAATCGGGATGCAGGTGAGCGCCGAGAAAACGCTGTTGAGCGAAAGCAGCACGAAGGCCGAGGCGCGCGAATAAATGCCAAAGACGTGGAACACGCCAGCGGTCAGATAAGGATACAGCGGAGGCTCCCAGGCAGTCGGCCCGGTCGCCGCGCCAAAGGGATTGCTGAAGCCGTGTCCCGAGGCGATGGCCGCGGCAATGCGTCCCATTTCCCAGCCGAAGCCGAAATTGTCGTCCGTGTTCTTGAACTTGTAGGTGTGTCCGACGATGATCCAACCCACCCGCAGGAAGAGGGCGATGGCTACCATCCAAAACTGCGAGGTGCGGATACGCGCCCAGGCAGTAGCGAGCGCAGTGCGCGGGCGTTCGTGGTCAGCAGCCACGGCGGGTCTGGAATTCATGAATGACTATTTGTAGCTGAGTCGGGACTCGGGGGCAACCCGACCGCGCTGAATCGATTGACGCCGCTGGCGGAGCACCCAAATGTATAATTACAGCGATCGTCCTTTAGATCGTCCTCAGATCGGGGTCAATGCATGGGCTGGCTGCAAAACAAGTTCGAAAAGAATTTCATGATCAGTACGGTGGACTATGTTTTCAACTGGGCGCGAAAGTCCGCCGTTTGGCCGATGACGTTCGGCCTGGCTTGCTGCGCGATCGAAATGATCGCGTCATCGACGGCGCGCTTCGACATTGCGCGCTTCGGTTCGGAAGTATTCCGTCCCAGCCCGCGCCAGAGCGACCTGATGATCGTCGCCGGCACCGTGACCTTGAAGATGGCTCCAGTGGTGAAGCGCATCTACGACCAGATGCCCGATCCGAAGTGGGTGATCTCCATGGGCGCCTGCTCCTCAGTTGGCGGCCCGTTCAATACTTACGCGGTATTGCAGGGCGTCGACAAAATCGTTCCCACGGACGTCTACGTCACCGGCTGCCCGCCGCGTCCCGAAAATCTTTTCTACGCCCTGCTCAAGCTGCAGGACAAGATTGACACCATGACGCTCGCGAAAAGGCCCACGGAAGTGCGCCTCGACCCCAATATGCTCGAAAACTTCAAGCGCCAGGTAATGATCGCGCAGACCTTGCAGCCGAAATAAAGTGGTGTGGGGACGGGCGCTCCCGCCCGTCCGCCGAGCGAAGCTCGGCTTGCCCTCTGCACAAGCTCATGCCGAACTTCACAAAGCTCACCGCCGAATCCGAACTCCCGCCCGCCGACGAGGCCAAAGAATTCCCCTGCGGCGATAAAACCATCTGCGTAGCCAACGTGAACGGCACTTACAGCGCCATGGACAACGTTTGCCTGCATCGCGGCGGCCCGCTGGGGCAGGGAATGATCGAAGGTGGCAAGGTCGTGTGTCCTTGGCATGGCTGGGCGTGGGATCCGAAGACAGGCGCGGCTGAGCAGAATCCCAACGCGAAGGTCGCCGTGTATCCGCTGAAGATTGAGAACGGCGATGTGATGATTGAAGTCTGAAGTCCGCAAGCTAGGAGCAGCAGAGAATCATTCGCTGTAGTTTGCAACCACTCGCGTGACTCTGCCTTCCTTACCGAACTCCATGAACTCGGCTGTCTTTGTTCCCTTCTGATTCTTAAAGCAAACCACAATACTGGACAAACCGAACATCACATCCAAGAGTTCAAAGTGAAGATTTGGATAAGCTTCGAGCCCACGCTTGAAATAGTTCCGCAAGGCGGCGTCCCCTCTGACAGTTCCGGAGGGATCTTCCAGGAGCCTGGCGACAGTTGGGGAAATCAGTACGACATCCTGCGCGTAGTGAGACATGATAGCGTCAAGGTCATGTGAGTTCCACGCAGCGATATAGCGATGGGCGAAGTGCTTGGCGTCCGCTTCCGTGGTCATGCAACTCACTATACATGCCAGATCCCGAGGGCCGCTGTCCCCACACGAGCATCTTCATCCCAGGTAGCGAAGGAATCTTCCCGGCTGATTTTCGTAGCCCGGGAAAACATTCGCCAGATTCTTGTTCCCCAAATGCCGCGCGACGCCCTCGCCGAGCACTTGCCTGAAATCCGTAGTCAGCGCCAGATCGCGGCCTTCATAGAGCTGCGACTGATCGAGCCCCGGCCAGCGTCCGTAAACTTTGCCGCCTTTCACCGGCCCGCCCAGAACGAACATCACATTAGCGTGGCCGTGGTCGGTGCCGCGATTGCCGTTTTCACGCGCCGTGCGCCCGAATTCTGACATGGTCACAACGACTGTGTCTTCCCCAAGATCTCCAAGATCAGTCCAGAACGCAGCCAGCGACTGCGAGAAGTCGCGCAACACATTCGCTATCTGGCCTTCGGTTGCGCCTTCGTTCACGTGATGGTCCCATCCGCCAATATCGGCAAACGCCACCTGCACGCCCAGGTTCGCCTTGATGAGCTGCGCCAGCTGCCGCAGGCTGTCACCAAAACGTCCCTTGGGATAATCCGCGTCCGGCGCGGGCTTGTACTTCGAGGGATCGGCAGCCCTCAGCATATTAACCGCGTCAAAGGTCTCTTCCCCGGTGCCGTGAAGCACAGCGTCAGTCGAGTGGTTGTACATCGCCTCGAACGCAGTTGCGACCGGCGAAGGTTTCGGATTTCGTCCTCCGACCGAAAAGTCGTTGATGTTGTTCATGGCGACGGCCGGCTCAACCCCGCTCAAGATGCGAGGAATCGACGGGCCCATGGCAATGGCCTGGAACGGAGATTTCTGCCCCGGTTGCAGCAGGTCGTGCAGCGAACGGTTGAGCCACCCATCTTCGGTCGACTTCACGCCGGGAGTGCCGGCCTCCATGAAGTCCTGCGCATCGAAGTGCGAGCGGCTAGGGTCAGGCGATCCGGCGGCGTGCACAATCGCCAGATGACGCTGTTGCCAAAGTGGCTGGAAGGATGCAAGCGAAGGATGCAGGCCGAAGAAGCCATCAAGATCGAGCACAGCCTTGCGCGGAATGTTGATGCTGGGCCGCATCGCGTAGTACGAAGCTTCTCCGTGAGGCACAACAATGTTAAGACCGTCAGCTGCGCCACGCTGGAAGATCACGACCAGGCGCTTGGTCCGAACACCCGGCTCAGCCGCGCCCATGGCGGCGCGAGCAAGAAAGCTTGGCATTGCCGCCGTACCCACGACGGCGAGCGCACCGTTGCGAAGAAAAACGCGACGAGTAATTGTCATAAAATCTCCGTAGAGACGTAGCTTGCTACGTCTTGCCTCCGCCAAAAAAGACGTAGCAAGCTACGCCTCTACATCCGGAAGCTATCTCCTCTGAAACTCCGGCGAACCCAGCAGCAAACCCGCGATGGTACTCACATCCGGCGGACGCGCAGCATCAGCAGGCTTACGCGACCCAGCCTTGTTATCCGGCTTCGGAGGCCCTCCGTTTTTTCCCGCCGCTTCAATCTGAGCCACAATCGAGTCATGCGTCTGAGCGGATACGCCACCCACAAGCAGGCTGGCTTCCAGCGCGGAAAGCGTCAGACTCGCATCGGGCGACGGTGGACCGCTCCCCGCCAGTTGCGCCGCATCCACCTTCACGCCTTTGATCTTCCCGCTGGTCAAGGCCAGCGCAAAATTCATGCGGTTGAGCAATGCCGAAGAACTCACCCAGGTTTCCGCCTTCATGGAATAGCCTGTCGGCGGCTGCGCTCCGTAAAGCGGCATGCCCATGCGGTTCAGTTGCCCGACCAGCGGTTGCGCATCGTCAATCTCGGCGCCAGTGGCGCGTACTGCCGAAGCCACAAATTCCAAAGGCGTCTTCACCTTGGCGCGGTAGGTTGTGTCATCCCAAAACTCAGGCGAGTGGAACAGCGTGTTCAACACTTCGCGGATATCGCCTTTTTTCTTCAAGAATGTCTTGGCCATGCGATCGACCAAAGCCGGCGGCGGATCATCCGAGACGAAACGCTCCGCCAGCTTCAACGAAATGAAATGTGCCGTCTGCGGACTCGTGGCCAGCCGATGCAGCACTTCCAAACCTTCACCTTCGCCCTTGTCCTTGATGCGGTGTCCAAGCACGAACTTGGGTCCGGGTTCGTGCATGCGAATATCGAATTTGAAGCCGCCGCCTTCCGCCGGTTTGTCGATGGTCCATCCCGTAAAGACTTTTGCGACCTCGGTCACATCGCGCTGCGAGTAACCGCCATTCACGCTCAGCGTGTGCAATTCCATCAACTCGCGTCCGTAGTTCTCATTGAGTCCGCTGGTGCGCTTGCCATTCGGCTTAGGCAGACGGGGAAAATTGTACGGGCTCGGATGCGCCGGAATACCCAGAGCCTGCGCCGAGTTCGGACCAACGCTCAACCAGTTATCCAGGTAGAACAACATCGCCGGACTCTTCGCCGTGGCCACCAGCAGGTCCTCAAATTTGCCGAGAGCATGGGGACGAATCACATCGCGCTCGTAGCTGGTCACCATCAGCCGGTCGAGTCCCTTGTCCACGAACACGTTGAAGTGATTACACCAAAAGTCCGTCATCACTTCTTCAAACTGGCGCTGGCTATAGATGGCGCGCAGAAGTTTTGCCTGCGCCAGTTCGCCGGTCACCACGCCCCCGGGGTTATTCATGGCGAGCAGGGTTTCCTTCTGTTTCGGGGTCAGGCCTTCGAGAAACGGCTGCCCCTTGCCTCCTCGCATGGAGTCGGCAACCAGAACCTGCTGCTCGACCGGCATGGCAAGAACTTTCTTGAAGCGCTGATCAGGGGGAAGGCTCGGCAGTTGCTGCACCTCGAGGTCGGAGTAGAGTTGGTGCTCGCGAAGGCGCGCCTGCTCTTCTTCTTCGGGCGTCGACTTGGCTGGTGGGGGAGTCGGCATCGCGGTCGCTGCCATATCCTGAGCGGGCTGGGCGCTCTTGGGGTCTGCGGCAGCATCGTTGCTGGCGGCGCCAGAGATCATCACATCGCCAGTTCCACCATTCATCGCCGGATTCGCCGCCATCATCGATCCGTCTGCCGCTGCGCCATTGGTTTTGTTCGGAGCAGCGTCAGCCACCGCGGTCTTGGCCGCCTCCTCTTTGCGTTCTTTTTTCTCCTCCTGGCGGGCGAGCTGCACCTGGAACACCGCGCGCCGTGCAGGATCGGACGGCATAGGCTTCTTCCCGTTCCGTACTTGAGTAATCTCCTGCCCATCCGGGAAGTCCTCCGCAACCTCTCTCTCGCTCATGCGCAGGGTGCGGAACGGCTCCAGGCGGGCGTTCAGGGCGCTATCGTCGATCTTTTCAGGATGCAGTTGCAGGTCGATCCACCGCTCGACGCCCATCGCCATCACCAGCTGCACATCGCCGGGGCGCGGACCGAAGGTCAGGCGATTTAGCGCGTGCAGAGCGCGCTTAGGATCGCCCGGACTGGAGGCGGCCGTATCCTTCTTCTTAGCTAGCAATCGCGGGACAGTACACGCCAGGCTGAGACACAGCAGGGAAGCGACAAACTTCGTGCGGCCCAGGCGCATGAGGGTTCCCCAAGAGGAAACAGCGATAACCTATCCCTATTATCAACCCGGACCGCAGGAAAAGGTTGCAACCCATAGTTACTAGTGGTTATGAAAAGACAAGGGGGCGGTAAGGACCAGAAGCCAGGAGGTAGGAGGTAGAAGGTAGAAGCTGAGAGCTGAAAGCTTCTAAGTCAAATACATCTTGCCGCGAGACACCTTATGCTGCAGCGTAGCCGCCAGCTGGTCAACGTCGCCAGGAGCAATGTTTACAGCCATATGATCGGCGAGCAGCGGAGCCCGATTGCTGCCCACCGCATCACGCCGTACCTGGATCAGCAAGGCCTGCACCACGTTCGGATCATACTTTTGTGGAGACATGCGGACCAGGTCGCTCAGCGCGCTGCCCAGCGAAAGCGACTCGCGATAAGGACGCGTGCTGGTCATAGCGTCGAAGGTGTCGGCCAGCGCCATGATGCGCACCGGCATGGGCATTTCGTCTCCCGCTAAACCGTCGGGATAACCCGAGCCATCAGTGCGCTCATGATGCCATCGCACAGACTCGTGAATCTTCGGCCAGGGAAACTCCACGCTGCTTACAATCTGATGGCCGACCACGGTGTGGTCCGCCATCTCACGAAACTCCTCAGGATTGAGCGCCCCCGGCTTTCCGAACAGGCGGCGATCGACCGCCACCTTGCCGATGTCGTGCAAGTATCCGGCGCTGCGCAGCGCGGCCACTTCGCCGGCATCGACGCCCATGGCCTCACCGATGGCGGCGGCGTAGCGGCCCACTCGCAGCGAATGACCATGAATGTTGACGTGCTTCACATCAATGGCGGTGGCAAATGCCTCAAGCGCCGTGTCGTAGAACCCGTGCAGTGAAGCCATCAGCCGCAGATTCTCGGTCACACGCTGGGCCAGCGTCTGCGACAGAGCGTGGTTCTGCACCGCCAGCCCAATGTAGTTGCATAGCAGGTCCACGGCATCCAGTTCGGCTTCTTCGTAGGGCGCGTCTCCCGGCCGCCGGCCCAGGGCCATCACCCCGGCCAGTTTGCCGGACGCTCTGAGCGGGGCTAGGCACTTGAAAAGTTCGGGAGCTACATTGCCATTCGAGCTGAGGAAAATCGAATAAGTGGAAGCGTTCAACATTATCGGTCCGCGAGCAGCGGTGAGAGCGTGAGCGTGCTTGGGCAGAAGAGGAATAAACGCCGGCTCGGGCAGCATCGCGAAGCCCTGCGCCGCGACCGAGGTCAGCATGGTGGGCTTTTCGCTGAAGACGAAAAGCGCACCCTCTCCGGCGCCTGCCGCTTCCATCACGGCAGACAGCATTCGGCGCGCAGTGTCTGAAAACTCGCGCTCCGCCGTTAGCTCCGGCCCCAGTTCGGAGAGAGCTTCAACCGTGCGCAACAGCCTGCGGAAATTATTGGTCTCCACGGCCAAGACGAGTAGTGCGAGAAACACCGAGCAGAATGAGCGTAGCACGCGGGAACAATGCCCCGCGAGAGCAGCTTGTTGGTTAGTTTGGTGCTGGCAAAGCGAGGCAGCTATCGAAAAGCCGTGTGCCCCATTCTTGCGCGCTCTTTGCGCAAGAGTGGGATTCCACGAACCCCAAAACCATGAGAATCTGATCTCCCCCGAACACAAACGCACAGCGTAAGGCTCGACCGCTCAAAAATGCTCCCGCAACTCCGCAAACCTCCCCACGATCAGCAGTCGTTGCGACGGCGGCGCCGCATTCACTTCTTCATGCTCGAGGATCCAGGTATCGCCGTGAGGTACAAAAACTGCGTGCAAACCCGCGGCCAGCGCCGGATTGATGTCAGACCGCGGACTGTTGCCGATCATCCATGTGGAATCGCACGCGAGCGAATGCTTCCCGATCAGGACTTCATAGGTCGCGGCATTTTTTTCCGCCACGATCTCCGTGGCAGCGAAATACTCTTTCAGCCCTGAGCGCTCGATCTTCCCCGACTGCTCCTCCACCGCGCCCTTGGTCACGAGGATGAGGCGATGCCGGGTCGAAAGATACTGCAGCGTCTGCGGAACGTCGGGCAGGAATTCAATCGGATGGTCCCAGATCGCGTCCGCGAAACCCGTGACTTGGGCGTGCGACTCAGGCGTGACCGGCTGCGCGCTGAGCCGCTCAAACGTTGCCACCAGCGAGTGTGAAAAGCTGTGCAGGCCGTAACCGTGCGTCACGATGGATTCGCGCTCAACATCGTTCAAAACTTCCCGCACCTGCTCGGGCGAAAACTCGTGGTGATTAAGAAACGAAATAAAACGGACGATGGCCCGCTCAAAGTAGACGTTATTTTCCCAAAGCGTATCGTCGGCATCGATCAGCAGAGTCTGGGATTTATTTTTGTTCTCAGCAGTAACGGACAAACGCGGATACTCCTTAGGAAGCTCTACACCAACCAATCTACGCGCGCCGCAGGCCCGATAATCCCCGCCTTGTGCCCCATATCAAGCAGCCGCACCACGGCTTCACGCCCATCCGGACCGTAATCCAGTGTGCGCTCGTTCACATACATGCCGACAAACCGATCGGCGGTCTGCGAATCGAGATCGCGGGCAAACTGCATGGCGTAAGACAAAGCTTCTTCGCGGTGTTCAAGAGCATACTGAATGCTGTCGCGCAATGCGCCGTTGATTGCGGCAACCAGCTGCGGGCCCAGCGCGCGGCGAATCGCGTTCCCGCCCAGCGGCAAAGGCAGCCCCGTCATCTTCTGCCACCATTTCCCGAGGTCGACAACCCGGTGCAGACCTGCCTTGTCATACGTCAACTGACCTTCATGGATGATGAGTCCAGCCTCGTACTTGCCCTCGAGCACTTGCGGAATGATCTGGTCGAAGGGCACGACTTCCGTCTCCACCCCAGGAGCAAAAAGCTGCAGCGCGAGATAAGCAGTCGTGAGCGTGCCCGGAACGGCGATGCGCTTCTCTTTGATTTCAACCTGCGTAAACGGCCGTGGCGAAACCACCATCGGCCCATAGCCCTCGCCCACGCTGCCGCCACAGGACATGAGCGCGTACAAGTCCTGAATATAAGGATAGGCATGAAACGAAATCGCGGTCACATCGTAAACGCCTTCGCGCGCCTTCTGATTCAAGGTCTCGATGTCGCACAGGGTATGCGTGAAATGCAATCCCGGGACGCGAACCTTGTTTGTGGCCAGGCCGTAAAACATAAAGGCATCGTCGGAGTCCGGGCTATGAGCCACTCGAATCTCGCGCACCTGAGGGGCTGCATCGCCGGAAGACTTCGCGTCTTGTTCCGAAATTACTGTCATTGTGAACTCCAAAAGGCGCACTCCAAAAGCGAACTCCAAAGCTGAACTCGAAAGCCGACTCCGAACCGCTAACGGCGGCGCTCTTAGCGCTGCGCCCCGGCACGGCGCCGCCAGCGCGCCGCAATTCCGGCGGCCATCATCACCTTAATCACTTCGGCAAACAGAAACCAGTAAAGTCCCCAACGGAAGGCTCGCGCCACCGAATGCGTCAGGACGGCAAGCCAGCTCAGACCTCCGGCAAACAGCGCGATCTCACCGAGAAGCCCGGCCAGTGCGCCACGCGCGAAACTCTTGCGCCCATGCTCCATGATGAAACCTGCGATCCATGCCACCAGCGGATAGGCCAGCAGAAATCCGCCGGTGGGGCCGAGCAACTGCGCGATCCCTCCTGGACCCGTCGGATTGAACACCGGCATACCCATCGCGCCTTCGGCCAGATAAAGCGCCAGCGCCGCAAATCCGCGACGGCTGCCCAGCAGCAGTCCGACCAACAGCACGCCGAAGTTCTGCACCGTCAGCGGCACCGGGTTGAATGGCAACGGAATCGTGATGCGCGCGCACAATGCCACCAGCAAGCTGCCGCCAACCACGAGAGCAACCTGCCGCGCGACCTCGAAAGCGAAAACGCGTTCCCGAGAGGCGCTTAACGTTTGAATTGCCGGTTTTGCCATCGCCGATTTTGCCATTGATGATTCTTCCATTGAACGTTCTCCGAATTTTCAACGCCGGGCGTCAGTGCTCAATGTCAGTCGGATGTTCTGCCGCCCGCTCGCCCTCTACTTCGCCAGAGTTTCCGTCCCGGGCAGCATGCGTCAGTTGCAAATGGCGCCGCAACCGCACATACAAGGCGATCGCCACGCACACCACCACCAGCGTACTCACGCCCAGGATCAGGAACCACCAAATCATCCGCACAGCCGACTAGGATAACAGATGGTCCGCCATCTCAGTTTGTGGAGGCAATTATTGCCAAGGCGCGCACGAAAGACGCGCACGGTAAGGAGGCGCATGGAAAGATGCAGGTGGATGGGTTGAAGTGGGGACAGCCGCCTCGGCTGCCTGCCCTGAGCGCAGCCGAAGGGTCCCGTCGAGCGCAGCGAGACGCTCCGGCCTCTCTAGCCAGCCTTCGCCATCTTTCTCTTCGCACGCGTCGCTTCAATCCGCTTCAGGGTGAGCTTCAGCCGATCCCGTCCGAACTTCGAACCCGTAATGACCTTCTCAACATTCTCGAACACGTGCGGGTCACCCATCTTTTCGCGCAGCTCTTTGAGAAAGGGATGAACCTTGCCGAATATGAGGAACATCTCCCCGCTCACCGCCGGCTGGATGAACAACTCCTCATTCAGCGCCCCATGCACTACGAACGACGAGGCCATGCTCCAGTATCCGCTGACCTGCCGCAGCCAATTGTTTTCCTGCGATCCCATGGCTCCGCCGATCTTCATAAAATCGTCGGCGCTCTCCGGCCAGAACTCGCCTACCCACCAGCTTCGCGCTTTGCGCATCTCCGCCTCGCGGCGCAGATCGTAGAGTTGCATGATCAGTTGAGCATCGGCGGCAGTAGCTTTCTTGGACATCGATTCCTCCGTTTATTCAGTCACACGTTTGTGTTAGAGGCGCGAGACCGCGCCAAAGAGTCAATTAAATATTGCTGGTTCCACTCCGGGGCTTACGCGCTCGTACTCGCCACAAGCTCAGGCGCCGGCCGCTCGTATTCGCACTCTTTATTCGGGCAAGCAATCACCGGCCCGTCTTTCAGATATTTCTGCACCAGATACTCGCTGCCGCAGCTCGTGCACTTTTCGGCAATCGGCTTATGCGCCGAAGTGAACTTGCACTTGGGATAATTCCCGCATCCATAAAACGTGTTGCCCTTCCGCGCCCGCTTCTCTACCAGGTCGCCTTCTTTGCACTCCGGGCACTTCACGCCGATAAAATTCTGTTTCACATACTTGCACTCAGGGTACCCGCTGCAAGCTGTGAACTCGCCATACCGTCCGTGGCGAATCATCATATTCCGTCCGCACTTCGGGCAAGGCTCATCCAGCGGGATGTCGGGAACTTTCTTGCCCTGGTCAAGCCGCCGCGTAGTCTTGCAGTCGGGATATCCCGTGCATGCCATGAACTGCCCGAAGCGCCCGCGCTTCAGTACCATCACCCGCCCACAGTTCTCGCAATATTCTTCTGCCGCGCCAGTCTCCTGCACGTCCGCCGAATCAAGATCAGGCAGGTTGATCGGATTTTCCTTCGTGAACGTACAGGTGTTCGGATCTTCTTTATCGTAGGTGCTGCAGGCATAGAACGATCCATGCCGGCCCCACTTGATCACCAGCGGCGCCCCACACTTTTCGCACTTCTCGTCCGTGGGCTTCTCCATCCGCTTGATGTTCTCCATATGCTTTTCGGCATATTTGAGGTCCTTCGTAAACTTCTTGTAGAACTCGGCAAGCGTGTCCGTCCATTTCTCTTTGCCTTCCTCGATTTCGTCGAGCTTTTCTTCCAGGCCTGCCGTGTAAGCTATGTCAAAAATGTCGCGGAAGTTTTCCACAAGCAGGTCGGTAACCACCAGCCCAATCTCAGTCGGAGTGAATTTTCCTCCCAGCTTCTGCACGTACTGCCGCTCCTGAATCGTCGAAAGAATCGCCGAATAGGTTGACGGACGCCCGATCCCGCGTTCTTCCAGTTCCTTCACCAGCGAAGCTTCGTTGTAGCGCGGAGGCGGTTCCGTGAAATGCTGCTCCGGCTTCAACTCTTTGAGTGTGAGCTTTTGCCCAGCTTCCAGAGCCGGCAGCTTGTGCTTCAGCTCTTCGTCTTCTTCGTCCTTGCCTTCCTTCGATTCTTCGTAGACGCGCAGGAACCCATCGAACTTCAGCACCGATCCAGTCACACGGAACCAGAAGGTCTCGGCCTTACTCTTCGCGTCAATATCCACGGTTGTCTGGTCAAAGACGGCGGGCATAATCTGCGACGCCACAAAACGCTGCCAGATCAGCTTGTACACCTTGAACTCATCTTCTTTTAAGTACTGCTTGACCTGGTCAGGATGCCGCATCGCGGAAGTCGGCCGAATAGCTTCGTGCGCCGCCTGCGCTTCCTTCTTCTCCTTATATGTATTGGGAGTCTCAGGCAGGTAAGTCGGTCCGTATTCCTTGCCCACATATTCCCGGACTTCCTGAATCGCCTCGGGCGCAACCCGGGTCGAGTCAGTACGCATGTAGGTGATCAAACCGACCAGGCCTTCTTCGCCCAGTTCCACACCTTCGTACAGCCGTTGCGCGATCATCATCGTGCGCTTTACGCTGAATCGCAGTTTGCGCGACGAATCCTGTTGCAATTTGCTGGTGGTAAACGGAGGCGCAGCGTTGCGCCGGCGTTCTTTCTTGTCGACCGACCGCACGACCCAATCGGCCTGCTCCAGCGCTGCGCGGATCTTTTCCGCATCCTCGCCGTTCGTGACCTCGATCCTCTCTTCGCCTTTGCCAACGAACCGCGCATCGAATGCCGGAGGCTTGCTGGCCGCCAGGTGCGCGTCGATCGTCCAATATTCTTTTTTCTCGAACGCTTTGATCTCGCGTTCGCGCTCTACGATCAAACGCAGCGCTACCGTCTGCACCCGCCCCGCGGAAAGCCCGCGGCGAACTTTATCCCACAGCAGCGGCGAGACCTGATACCCGACCAGCCGGTCAAGCACCCGCCGAGCCTGCTGCGCGTCCACAAGATTCTGGTCGATAGCACGCGGATGCTCGAACGCCGCCTGCACCGCACGCTTGGTGATTTCGTTGAACGTAACGCGCTGAATGCGCGGCGGAGCTTCCGCTTCGCCTTTTTTTGCCTTTTTCGCTTTCTTCGCGTGGCCGTTGCGCGCCAGTTCTCCCGCCAGATGAGAAGCAATCGCTTCGCCTTCGCGGTCCGGGTCAGGCGCCAGATAGATCGCATCCATCGGCCCCGCCAGCTTCTTCAGCTTGGCCAGAACCTTTTCTTTCCCAGGGATGACAACGTAGTCGGTCTCGAAGTGGTTGCTCGTGTCCACGCCCAAAGTGCTCTTGGGCAGATCCATCACGTGGCCGAGCGAGGCCTCGACAGTAAATCCCTTTCCCAGATATTTCTGGATGGTCTTCGCCTTAGCCGGCGATTCGACAATAACTAAACTCTTTAACAATGGAACCTCAGTTCTTAAGTTTTCGCTTTGAACCTAGCACGAATGGGACAAAAGCAACAAGTTACCCGGAGAACGCTGATGGCCGAACAGCTGCTGTCGCGTTCCGCAAATTCAATGAGTAAGTCGAGACGCTTCGCAAAAGACTTGCTCTTCTTTGCGTCCTTCGCGAGCCCTTAGCGGCCTTTGCGGTTAAAGGTTTTTGCCCCCGACCCATGCCGACGCTAAAAGCCTTTCACAAAATTCTTGCCGGGCATCTGTCTCACTTTTCCCGTCAGCTCCAACTCAAAAAGCGCCGCGAAGATTTCCGAAGAGGACATTTCTGCTTCAAGGCGTTCTACGATTTCATCGATCTGCGTTGCCTCATCTGCCTTCAACAGGCTTAAGATCTTCTTCTCGTGCGGCGGAAGTGCTTCGTCCGGGAATAGAGATGCGGATGAGCCTCTCCCGGATTCAGGCGAGGCCGCCGGAGTAAGCGCAAGCTTAACTTCCGCCGGCAGATCTTCCCACACATCTTCCCAGGTCGCGACCAGCTTCGCGCCCTGCTTGATCAGCGTATTCGGTCCCCAGGAATTCTTGTTCGTAACGTTCCCTGGCACGGCAAAAACGTCGCGATTTTGCTCGAGCGCACAGCGCGCCGTGATGCGCGTTCCGGAATACTCGGCAGCCTCCACCACAAGTACTCCAACCGACATCCCGCTCAATATCCGGTTACGGATAGGAAAGTTCTGCGGCGCCGCAAACGTTCCCAATCGAAACTCGGAAATAAGCGCACCGCCGAGCGCAAGAATTTGTTCCGACAAGCGCGAATTTTCTTTGGGATAGATCACATCCACACCCGTGCCAAACACCGCGACCGTCTTGCCTTTGGCCGAGATTGCCCCGCGATGGCTGGCCGTATCGACCCCGCGAGCCATCCCGCTGATAATCACCAGCCCCTGCGCTGCCAAGTCGCACGCCAGGCGCTCCGCCATCCCCAAACCGTAAGGTGTCGGATGGCGGGTGCCAACCATCGCGATGCCGGGCTGCGTCAGCACCTCAGGATCGCCGCGAACATAAAGCACCAGCGGCGGATCGTAGATCTCCTTCAGCCGCGACGGATAACACCGATCTTCAAGCGACACCACCGTCACTCCGGCCGCGGCAGCACGAGCAATCTCCTCCCGCGCCAGTTCCGCCGATTTCCCGGTGGCGATTGATTGTGCCGATACGGCCTGGATCCCCGTGCTTTCCAGTTCCGTGAGCGAAGCATGGAACACCGATTCGGCGTTGCCGAAATGTTCGACCAGCTTTCTTGCCTTCGTCGGCCCCAGCCCGGGCGTCAGCGAGATGGCAAGCCACTCCAGAATATGAGTCGCAGATGTCGATACAACAACGGTATTCATCGCAAACTCCGCTGCCGGAACAATCACGCGGGGACAGCCCTCGGCTGTTCCCGGGGCGAAACCCAGCATTTGCGCGGACTCTAATGACTAGGCGAAACCCTGTCAAGGGAAGCCGTCACAAAAGCCTGTCGAAAAAAGGTCTGTTAAAATCAAAACAGGAATGAGACCTCTGCGCATCTCTGCGATTTCCTACCTCAACACCGCTCCCCTCATGTGGGATTTCGAACACGGCGAGGCTGGAAGCGACTTCGAAATTGCCTACACGCTGCCATCGGCCTGCGCTCGCGCGCTGCAAGCCGGAACCGCTGACATCGGAATCATCCCAGCCGCGGCCTACGCCCAGGTCCCAGGGCTGATGGTCCTGCCCGGCGTCGCGATCGCCTCTCGCCGCCCAGTTCGTTCCATTCTGCTGGTTAGCCGGGTCCCGGTAGACAAGATTCGCACCATCGCTCTGGACACGTCTTCCATGACTTCGGTTGCGCTGACCAAAGTTCTCTTTGAAAAGTGGCTGGGCGGCGGTAGGACATTCACCTCGATGCCTCCGAATATCGAAGAAATGTTGGCCCAACACGACGCCGGATTACTGATCGGCGATCCCGCGCTGCAGATCGACCGCTCCCGCTATGTCACACTCGATCTCGCCGAGGAATGGATTCGCTACACCGGCAAGCCCTTCGTCTTCGCCTTCTGGGCGGTGCGTCAGCAAGCCCTGCAGGAAGAAGCACAATATGGGGACAGCCGCCCCCGGCTGTCCGAGTCGCGAAGCGACGCTCATTTGTCTGAACAGGACTTGGCAACTGTATTCCAACACTCCCGCGACCACGGACTAGAACCCGCCAGCCTCGACCACATCGCCCGCGAATGGGCTCCGCGCCTGGGTCTGAAAGAGTCCGACATTCGCTCCTACCTCACCGAAAGCATTTATTACCACCTCGACGCCGCCTGCCTCGAAGGCCTCCGACTCTTCTATCGCTATGCGGCTGAGATTGGCGCATTGCCGGCCGCGCCGGAGATGCGTTTCCTGGTCTCCGCGAGTGCCGCAATTGTTTAATTCAGCATTGTCCAGCACCGTGTCGCTCGAATTGCTTCGTCTACATCCGTTGCTCGCAGTGCCTCTGTGGCATCGACTTCGTCACCTCGGCGGAGTCGGCTTGGTCCTGTTGGGACTCGTGGACAACTCCGTCATTCCGGTGACTGGCAGCATGGATGTCCTCAATATCTGGCTCGCCGCCCGTCATCAGGAACCGTGGCCCTACTACGGCTTCATGGCGACTCTGGGCGCGGTCATCGGTGGCTACATTACTTATAGCTTGGCCCGCAAAGGCGGCAAAGAAACGATGGAGCGCAAGCTCTCGAAAAGGAAAGCGGCGAAGGTTTGTAAAGCTTTCGAACGCTGGGGATTTGCCGCCATCGTGATTCCCGCCGTGCTCCCTCCGCCGTTTCCTTTTGTTCCGTCTCTGTTGGCGGCGGGCGCCATGCAGTACTCGCGAAAGAAATTTCTCGGTGCTTTGGTGCTCGGCCGCGGGATTCGCTACTTCGTCGAGGCCTACCTCGGATTCCGCTACGGCCGCCATATCCTGCGTTTCTTCTCTCAGTACTACAAACCCGCGCTCGCTATTCTGATTGCGCTCGCCGTGATCGGCGCCGTGTTGTCGATCATTCAATACCTGCGCTTGCGGAAGAAGTAGTACCCGTGCTCAGCTCGCTGCCGCCGGCGGTCCATGGCAGCCGTGAAACTAAAAGTAGATTGTCATCCTGAGCGAAGCCGTTCTTCAGGCGTAGCGAAGGATCTCCCTCTCAACCGGCCAAGCGCGTAAGCCTACCCGCACCCGCAGCCGTCCATTTTGATGCCAGTCGTCTTCTCGGCTAGAATTAAGGAGCACATGTCCCTGACCAAGCAGCAAGCTCTGGAGATGTTCGAGTCCGATGACCTGATCGGCATCGGCATGGAAGCCGATGCGGTGCGCCGCCGGCTCCATCCCGAAGGCACGGTCACCTATATCATCGACCGCAACATCAATTACACCAACTTCTGCACCGAGTACTGCACCTTCTGCGCCTTCTATCGCCCACTCAAAGGCCCAGCGGCAAAGGAAGGCTACATCCTCGATTTCGACACCATCTACGAAAAGATTCGCGAGACCGTCGAACTCGGCGGCACCGGTGTGCTGATGCAAGGCGGCCTGCATCCCGATCTGAAAATCGACTGGCACGAAAAGATGCTCAGCGGAATCAAGCAGCGTTTTCCCAAGGTTCATTTGCACTGCTACTCCGCTTCCGAGATCATCGCCATCGCCGAGTACAGCAGCCTCAGCATTCGCGATACGATTCTGCGCCTGCGCGATGCTGGCCTCGATTCCATCCCTGGCGGTGGCGCTGAGATTCTCGACGACGAAGTCCGCTACAAAATCGCCCGCCTGAAATGCCTCACGGATGATTGGATCAACGTCCATCGAACCGCCCACCAGATCGGCATGCGCACCACCGCGACCATGATGTTCGGTGTCGGCGAGAACTACGAAAACCGTGTCAACCACTTCCAGCAAATCTACGATCTGCAGGAAGAAACCGGTGGCTTCACCGCCTTCATCCCGTGGAGCTTTCAGCCGCACAACACCGCGCTCGGCGGCCGCCACTGGGACGAAGCCACCGCGGTCGAGTATCTGAAGACACTGGCCATCTCGCGCCTCTATCTCTCGAACTTCCTCAACGTGCAATCCAGTTGGGTCACGCAAGGCCTGAAAGTCTGCCAGATGGGCCTGCGCTTCGGCGGCAACGACGTAGGCTCGGTAATGCTCGAAGAAAATGTAGTAAGAGCCGCAGGCGTAACCAACTGCACCACCGAAGAAGAGTTGCGCCGCATCATCCGCGACGCCGGCTTCCGCCCAGCCCAGCGCGACACCCTGTACCGCCAGTACTTCCTGAACTAAAGACGCTAGCAAAGCACCTTGCAGAAAGTAATAAAGCTTCTTGCAGAAAGTGATGAAACTTCTTGCAGAAAGTAATAAAACTCCTTGTCATTCCGAACCGGGCGCCAAGCCCGGTGTGGAACCTGCTGTTCTCTATGTGGCGGCGGCACGACCGGGAAGGGCACGATACTCATGTGGAACCGACACTCCTGTCCGTTGCTTTTGACTCTGATTCCTTGACTTAACTTCGAATTGAAGCCAAAAATGCAAACGGCCCCGGAAACTCCCGAGGCCGTCCGCGAGAACCGATATAATCGGTACCCCGCCAAGGTAACAACATCATTATCGGAACAATCCAACAGCAAATCAAGTTACTTTAAGGAGGGCCGCACCCTGCCAGCGTACCCTCCACTCGTCCCTGAGAGACAATCCTTCGGCTAAGAAGGAATGGACCCGGAGGGATTCGAACCATCACCGTTACCTTGGCAGGGTACTGTGCTGCCATTACACCACGGGCCCACGGCCCAAAGCTTACTTTAGCCGGAGCATAGCTTCGGCCCTCTAGCCCGCATTTATTGAAGCAGAGTTTCGTTTTGGAACAAGCTCGGGTGCGGGGCTCCGCTCGTCCTTTGAAGGGTGGATTCCGCAGCAACCATGTGACGTCTAACCTTGCCATCCACAAGCCCACCAGCCGAAAATGATCAAGCCGGAGACCATGAAACCGGCTAGCCCAGCGCACCCCATCTTTGACAATCGAATAGCAACGAGATAAGTCCCGTGAATACTGGATTTTACGATCAGATCCACTGATTCCAAGCCACTTAGCCGAGGCGAGCCCCCCTAAGTCCTCTGGATGTAATATTTTGCGAGTAAGTCGTTTACTGTCAATATTTTATCCAGACCCCAAAATCGTAACTTGCTGATTCCAAATGTTTTACAAGCGCGAATCTGCAATTTTTTTGATCTGGATTAACGACCCACCTGGAGGTTAGAATGACAAGGTCGAAGCGAGCGTGATCGATCCCAGCGACGACGCCTCGACGTGCTCCCCGCGTCCCTCCCGCACTCGAAATAAAGATGAAGGTTCTTCCCGCAAGTCTGTTGTCGCTGATCGTCGTGGCAGCCGCCACGCTTTCAGCGCAGAGTGCGCCTTCATCTGCGCAGCCCTCGTCGTCCGCACGGGCCACTCTCAACGGAATCGTCACCAAAGATCCCGGCAGCGAGCCTGTTAAGAAGGCGCTGATCGAACTGATTGCTGAGAGTCAAAGCGATGGCGGAAACTACACCGCCCTTAGCGGCGTAGACGGCGGCTTTCGCATTGAGAACATCGTGCCCGGGCGCTACCGCCTGTTTGTGGAACGAACTGGCTTCCAGGAAGTCGATAAGCACCAGCGGCGGACGGAAGGGCGTGTGCTCACGCTGAGCGCGGGGCAGGAGCTGAAAGATTTAGTCATTCGTCTGCAGGCCGCGGCGGTGGTGGAAGGGCGCGTGACGGATGAAGACGGCGATCCCATGGCGGAGGCGCAAGTCGCCGTCTTGCGCCAGACTTTTGTGGCGGGACGCAGTCACTGGGAGCAGGTCGGCGCCGAGCGCACCAACGATTTGGGCGACTACCGCATCGCAGGACTTGCCGCAGGCAACTACTTTGTTTCGGTGACGCCCCCGCCTGACTTTCGAAGTCTGATCGAAACCACCGGCAATGCTCCCGCGCCTCGCGGTGGAGCAACTCCGGGCAAGCCCGCGCCTGCCGCTTACCAGACCACTTATTACCCTGGTACGCGAGATCGCGCGCAGGCCGCGCCCATCCAGTTACATGCCGGCGATGATTTCCCGGCGAATTTCTCGCTCACGCCCAGCCCCAGCTTGATCATCCGAGGCTCGGTGGTGAATCTGCCGCCGGGGACTACAGCGGCGATCATGCTGCAATCGAAAGATTTCAGTCTGGTGCTGAATGGGGCGGAGATGCACAAGGATGGCAGCTTCGAGATTCGCGACGTGTCTCCCGGAAATTACACGATTTTCGCGACTGTAGATAACGCTGCGACGCCCATGATGGCGCGGCAGGCATTGCAGGTCACGTCGGCGAATGTGGACGGGCTGCAACTCGCGCCGCAGGCTGGTGGCTCGATTCGCGGCCGCTTTCGGATGGAGGCGGCGAGCGTCTCGAAACCTGATGCGAGCCAGATGTTTCTTCTGCTGCGCTCCGCCGACGGCGACGACGATGCGGTGGGTGCGATCACAGTCGGAGAGGGCTCTCCCACCCTGGCTCACGTGAATGCCGATGGCAGCTTTGAATGGAGAAACGTATCGGCGGGGCATTATTACGTGCAGATTTCCGACGCTACTTCTCTGCCAGATTGGTTTCTGAAATCGGTGGCAGCGGGCGGCCGCGAGGTGACCGACTCCGGATTCAGCGTGAGCGGAGGCACCACCGCGCTCGATGTGCTGGCGAGCGCTAACGGAGCGACCGCCGAGGGCGTGGCAACGAATCAGAAAGACGAACCTGTCGCCGACGCGGTGGTGGTGGCTGTACCGGAGGCGCGCTTCCGCAGCCGTCCCGATCGCTATCGCAAGGCGGCCACCGATCAGGGCGGGCGCTTCACCCTGCGCGGCTTGCCTCCGGGCGATTACACAGTCTTTGCGTGGGAGAGCGTTGACGGCGATGCTTACTACGATCCTGAATTTCTCAAGAGCTGCGAGGGGCAGGGAAGAGCGCTGCATGTAACTGAAGGCGACCGCACGAGTATGCAGCTCAAGACGATTCCCGCGGTGGAAGACCAGCAGTAGAGCCGCCGTCCCGGCGGCCGGCAAGATGCCGGCGCCACTTGTGGTGGAGTATCCTCTTGAACTATGAGACGCCTACTGACCTCCCTCATTCTGCTCGCCGTCATGCCTGGCGGCGTACTGATTTACGCTGCCGACACTCCGGCGAATGCGTTGCTGATTCTTGCGAAACAAGACGGCATGCTCCTGATTGTCGATCCTTCCAGCTTGCAGGTGATTGCGCGCGTCCCGGTCGGCAATGATCCCCACGAAGTCATCGCATCGGCTGATGGAAAGACTGCTTACGCGTCCAATTACGGATTCGGGGCGTACAACACGCTCGCGGTCGTGGATCTGGTCGCACAAAAAGTGTTGCCTTCTGTCGACCTTGGAGCTTTGCGGGGTCCGCATGGATTGACTTTCGTTGGCGGAAAGGCTTGGTTCACTGCGGAAGCTGCGAAGGCGATTGGCAGCTACGATCCGGCCACTAAGAGCGTTGCTTGGGTCATGGGCACCGGGCAGAATCGGACGCACATGATCTATGTTTCGCCAGATATGAAGCTGATTGTGACCACGAACGTCAGTTCCGGAACGGTGAGCATGCTTGAGAAGGTGGCTGGCGGACCTCCGGGACAAGGCGGCCCGATGGGTTCTCCGGGTGGCGATTGGAATGAGACGGTAGTCCGCGTCGGCAGCGGGTCCGAGGGATTTGATGTTTCTCCTGACGGAAAAGAAATCTGGGTGGCTAACGCTGGGGACGGAACCGTTTCGATCATTGACGTGGCGGGCAAGCAGGTGAAGGAGACGCTCGCCGCCGACGTCGGTGGCGCGAACCGGCTGAAGTTTACTCTTGACGGTAAGCTCGCGTTGATTTCATCTTTGCGAAGTTCAGACGTGACCGTCATCGACACCGCGACTCACAAGACCGTCAAACGAATTGCGGTTGGGCACGGCGCGGCCGGCATTCAAATGCAGCCAGACGGGGCGCGCGCCTTTGTGGCCTGTTCTCCCGATGGTTATGTCGCTGTGATCAATCTTCAATCGCTCGAAGTGGCTGGCCGCATCCAGGCCGGCCGCGACCCCGATGGCTTGGCTTGGGCAACGCGGCATTAAGAGCGGAAGCGGACAAAACGCTTCGTTCATGACATTTTGATACAATTATGTCATTACATCTGGAGTGTGCCATGGCAGAAGAAACCCGAACGCGTGTGAACGAGAACGGCCGCGTCGTAATTCCCTCTTCATTCCGCAAGGCGCTTGGTATCGAGGTAGGAGATGAAGTCGTCCTGCGGATCGAAGACGATGAACTGCGCATTACGACGCAGCAGCGCCGCATCCAGCGAGCGCAGCGTCGGGCCCGCAAGTACGTGAAGGGCTCCTCGCTGGTCGATGAATTGCTCGCGGAACGCCGCGCGGCCGCCAGGCATGAATCGTGAAAGCTGAATAAACACAAGCTAAAGATGAACAGGATTGTGCTCGACGCTTCGGTCATTCTTACGGTGATTAACGATGAGCCGGGAGTGGAGAAACTTACTCCCGATCTGCTGGCCCGTGCGGTCGCCAGCACGGTGAATCTTGCTGAAGTGCAGACCAAGCTGGTAAGCCGCGGATGGACTCCCGAGCACGCATGGGAAGACGCCACTAGCCCGCTTCGAGAAGTTGTGTCATTTGACGACGAACAGGCCAGGATTGCCGGCGATCTTGTGATTCAGACCCGGCATCTTGGGTTGTCCCTGGGGGACCGCGCGTGCCTTGCGCTTGGGATCGCGCTCAAGGTCCCGATATATACGGCAGAAAAGAGTTGGAAGAAGCTCAAAGTGGGTGTGAGAATTCACGTCATCCGCTAGCGCCGAGGAGAGCCGCCCCTTCGGCAAGCTCAGGCAGGCTCTCGGGACAGGCCGGCAGGATGCCGGTGCTGCGAATCCGGTAGAATAAAGGTTTTCACCGGACCCCTTGCTGCGTTCTGATCTCATCATATCTTCGACCCTGGCTGCATGGGCCGCCCCTAGGGGCATTGGGCCCTATCTCCGCCAACATTTGCTGGATAAGACTTTTCAGGGTCTTTACCACACGGACGCATTCGATCGAGCGTTGCTGGTTCCGTATTTCATCGTGCTGATTCTGCTGGCGGGGTACGGCATGCACCGCTACGTTCTGGTTTACCTCTATTACAAGCACAAGGAAAAGCGCACGACGGAATCGGCTGCCCGCTTCGAGGACTTGCCCCGCGTTACTGTTCAGCTTCCTATCTTCAATGAGCAGTACGTGGTCGAGCGGCTGCTGGAATCCATCTGCAAGCTGACGTATCCGCGGGAGAGGCTCGACATTCAGGTGCTCGACGATTCCACCGACGAAACCGTCGAAGTCGCGCGCAACCTGGTTGAGCGCTATGCCGCGCTGGGCAATCCGATCAGCTACCACCACCGCAGCAATCGCGAAGGCTTCAAGGCGGGCGCGCTGGCCGAGGGCCTGAAAACGGCGAAGGGCGAATTCGTCGCCATCTTCGATGCGGACTTCACTCCGCCGGAGGACTTTCTGTTGCGTACGATTCATCACTTCACCGATCCGAAGGTTGGGATGGTGCAGACGCGCTGGACGCACATCAACCGCAATTATTCCTTTCTCACAGAGGTGGAAGCCATCCTGCTCGACGGGCATTTCGTGCTCGAGCATTCCGGACGCGCGCGCAGCGGCGTTTTCTTTAACTTCAATGGCACGGCCGGAGTGTGGCGGCGTGCGGCGATTGACGAGGCTGGGGGCTGGCAGCACGACACCCTGACCGAGGACACCGATCTTTCCTACCGAGCGCAGCTCAAGGGATGGAAATTTATTTATCTGCAGGACGTGGAGTGCCCGGCCGAGTTGCCGGTGGAGATGACCGCCTTCAAAACTCAGCAGGCGCGCTGGGCCAAGGGACTGATCCAGACGGGAAAGAAAATTCTGCCGCGGGTGCTGCGCAGCGATGCTCCGCTGCATACCAAGATCGAAGCCTGGTATCACCTGACGGCGAACCTCAGCTATCCGCTGATGATTGTGCTCTCGGTGCTGATGTTGCCCGCGATGATCATCCGCTTCTATCAGGGATGGTTTCAGATGCTATTCATCGATTTGCCGCTGTTCATGGCTTCAACGTTCTCTATTTCGAGCTTCTACCTGGTTTCGCAGCGCGAACTCTTTCCTAAAAGCTGGCCGCGGGCTTTGCTGTACTTGCCGTTTCTGATGGCTCTCGGTATTGGATTGACCATCACCAACACCAAAGCGGTGATTGAGGCTCTCATCGGCAAGGAGAGCGCCTTCGCCCGCACGCCTAAGTACCACGTGGAATCGAAGAAAGACAAAGTCGGCGCTACGAAATACCGCAAGCGCCTGGGGTGGGTGCCGTGGCTCGAACTGGTGATCGGTGCTTATTTCGCGCTCACAGTGTACTACGCTTTCCAAAACGAGAACTACGTTACGATTCCGTTTCTTCTACTGTTCGTGGTGGGTTATTGGTATACGGGATTGATGTCGCTGCTGCAGGGGCGGTTTGCGGGTGTTGGGCTGAGTGGCGAGACTCACACTAAACCGTTCCCGGTCGGAGTGTAGGGAGGACAGCCGGCGGGACCCTTCGGCAAGCTCAGGGCAGGCTGCCGGCGCTACGCGATTGGTTGAACTCTGCTTCGTGTAAGACTTCGCGGTTCGAAGGAGGTTCCGATGCTCCGCTTCCCCAAGCTGGCTTCTCTTTTGGCTCTCGCATGCTTTGCGGGTGCGCTTCTCAGTTGCGGCGAGGCTCACGATTCCGACGAGTATTACGTGTTCGTGGCAGCCAACATTCAGGTTCCTTATTGGCAGGCTGCAGGAGCAGGTTTTGCAAGGGCCGCGGCCCAAATGAAAGTGCGGGCTGATTTCCTAGGGCCCAACACCTACGATCCGAAAGCCGAGCGCGATGCCCTGGACAAGGCGGTGCAACAGAAGGCCACCGGCATCCTACTTGGCGTGACCGACCCAGTCCTGCTCAAGGACAGCATCGACAAGGCCATTGCTGCCGGAATTCCCGTGGTCACGATGGACTCTGACGCGCCGGATAGCCAGCGCTTGTTCTTCATTGGCACCAACAACTATCAGGTCGGCTTGACGGGAGGGCAGCGTCTGGCGCAGGTGTTGAAGGGTAAAGGGAATGTGGTGGCATTCACCATGCCCGATCAGCACAATATGCAAGATCGCCTGCGCGGTTATCGGGATGCGTTCGAGCACACCAGCATTAAGATCACGCGCGTTGTCGACATCCAGGGCGATCCCCGCATTGCCTTCGATACTACAACCCAGATCATCGGCAAGGAAAAAGATCAGGTCGACGCCTTCGTGTGTCTGGAGGCGCAGGCGGGAAAAGAAATTGCCGGCGTGCTCAACAGCTACCACATCACGGACAAAGTGGTGATGGCGATGGATACGGATCCGGAAACGCTGGAGTGGATCCAAAAGGGAGGCATTGCCGCTACCATCAGCCAGAAACCCTACACCATGGCCTTTGTCGGCATGCAGATGCTCGACAACCTGTATCACCATAAGCCTTCATCCCTGGTGACGGATTGGTCGAAGGATAGTTTTGCGCCGATCCCCTCCTTCGTGGATACTGGTTCTGCCCTGGTCGACAAGAGCAACGTCGACTCGTTCCTGCAGGCAAAGCAGAGCGTGACGGGCGGGCAGAAGTAGCGCGGGAGATTGTTGTCGAACAACTAACGCCGCCCACGTAACGGCTGGGATGGCGCACGTCAAAGCGAGGATGGATTACACGATGCGAAAGCGGGCTTCTTTTTTTCGGGCGAGTTTTCTCCTGGCAAGTTTGCTTGCCGGCCTTTTATTTTTAGTCACGGGCGAATCGAGTTTTGCTTTCGACCGCCAGCCCAACTCTGACTATCACGCCCGCCGCGAGGCGCTTGCCAAGAAAGTGGGAGGCGTGGTGGTTCTGTTCGCCGCCACGGAGAGCGATGGTCCTAACGACCTTTACGGTTTTCGCCAGGACGACAATTTCTTTTATCTTTCTGGTTCGTCCGAACCGGGCGTGGCTTTGCTGATTGCTTCGGCCACCGAGGCGAAAGACAAAACGCCTGCGCGTGCGTATACGGAGATACTTTTTTTGCCTCCACGCAATCTGACTCAGGAGAAGTGGACCGGACCCAAGCTCGGTCCGGAGAATCCCGAAGCGCCGAAGATCACCGGCTTTGATCACGTGGAAGATATGGGGCAACTGCCCAATGACGTTGGCAAATACTTAACCGGCGCCCGCGCGGTTCTCTACACCGATATCGATTCCGACAATGAGCCTTCCACTTCGTTCAAGTCTCTGCAATTCATGAAGCGGTTCAACTCGTATCTGACGTTTCAGGACGTGAAGTCGATGATCTGGTCGCTGCGCACCACTAAAGACGCGGGCGAGGTGGCGCTGATCCGGAAGGCTGTTGATGCTTCGGTAGCGGCGCACTTTGCCGCGTTCAAGGCAGTGAAGCCTAACATCAACGAGCGTGAAATTTCGGCGCTCATGCAGTACGAGTGGGGAAAACGGGGTTGCGAGCGCGTGGCTTATGCGCCGATCGTGGGCTCTGGTTATTATTCGACGGTGCTGCACTATTCGGATGACGATAATGTGATGAAGTCCGGGGACGTGGTGGTGATCGATGCGGCGGGGGAATACTCGATGTATGCCGCTGACATCACGCGCACGCTCCCCATCAACGGACACTTCACCCCGCGGCAGCGCGAGATCTATGACATTGTCCTGGGAGCGCAACAGGCGGCCATCGCGGCTTTCCAGTCCGGCAAGTCACGCATGGGACGAAGCGGCGGCACGGATTCGCTTTACCAGGTGGCGTTCGACTACATCAACACTCATGGCAAGGATCTGCATGGGCAGCCGCTGGGGCAATACTTCATCCACGGCCTGAGCCACTACATCGGGCTCAATGTTCATGATGCCAACGACTACACGGTTCCGCTCGGTCCCGGCATGGCGTTTACCATCGAGCCGGGGATTTACATTCCTGAGGAGAATCTTGGGGTGCGCATCGAAGACGATTTCTGGGTCGATCCTGATGGGAAGTTGGTCAAACTGAGCGGGGCGTTGCCGTCGGGGGCTGATGAGGTGGAAAAACTGATGGGGACGGCAGTGGCCAGTGGCCAGTGATCAGTGTCCAGTGATCACTGATCACTGCTACGAGATGTATTCCTTGATGTACTCGTCCTGGGTGTGAGCTAGTTGATCAAGGTCGCCGTCGAAGATTACCTTGCCGTCGCGCAGGATCAGAAAGCTCATGGGCACTTCGCAATGCTGGCCCGGCGGCAGCGGCACGATGTGGTTGGTTTGCTTGTCGAACTGATGGGTGGCCATGGTGAAAGCATCCTGCAGGCGGTGCGTGACCATCAGGGCGCTGGTCTTGTAGACATCGCGCTGCTTCACGATCAATTCGATGATGGTGTTTGAGGTCACGGGATCGAGACCGCCGGTGGGCGAGTCGTAAAGCAGCAGTTCCGGCTTCGTGATCAGCGCCCGCGCGATGGCCACGCGGCGCCGCATGCCTCCGGAAAGTTCCGAGGGAAAGAGATCGAGCGTGTGCTCCAGTTCGACGAAACGGAGCACTTCGCGCACCTGGCGATCGATGTCGTCATCGTAGATGCCGTGCTCTTCGGTGAGCCGGTAGGCAACATTCTCTTTTACGGTTAGAGAGTCGAACAGCGCACTTTCCTGGAAGACCATCCCGATCTTGCTCCGCAACTGGAACAGCTCTTTTTCCTTCATCTGGGTGATGTCCTCCCCCAGCACGATAATGCGGCCTGAGTCGGGGCGGAGAAGTCCGAGGGCGAGCTTGAGAATCAAACTCTTTCCGGAACCGGCCACGCCGAACAGCGCCTTGGTCTCGCCGTGGGCCAAACTGAAGGAGACGCCGCGCAGTACCTTATTCGCGTCAAAGGCTAACGCCACATCTTCAAACACAATGGCGGGCGCGGAGTTGTCTTTCGTGGTTGGGAGCGTGCGATCAAGCGGCAACGTTGGCGCGGACATAGGACTAGTGGTAGGAAAGCACGATCATCAGGAAACGGGTAATGAATAAATCAAAAGCCAAAATCAGAACGGAAGCTGCGACCACGGCCTGAGTGGTGGCGCGGCCCACGCCCTGGGTGCCGCCGCGGGCATTCATGCCATAGAAACATCCCACGGTCGCGATAATGAAGCCGAACAGAACAGGCTTGATCAGCCCCATAAATACATCCTGGAAGACCAGAGTTTCCCAGGCGTTGTACCAGTACTGGCGGGCATCGAGACGGAGCAGCACTTTGGCGATGAACAGGCCTCCCACCAGGCCGACCAGGTCGGAAATGATGGTGAGGAAGAACAGCATGAACACGCAGGAGGTCACGCGCGGCGTGACCAGTTTCTTCATGGGGTCGGTGCCGAGGGCGCGCATGGCGTCGATTTGCTCGGTTACGACCATCGAGCCTAACTCGCTGGCCATGCCAGAGGAATTGCGCCCCGCCACCATCAGGCTGGTCAGCACTGGACCGAGCTCGCGCACCATGGAGGTGGAAACCAGTTGCCCGACCAGAGTGATGGAACCGAAACGCTCGAGGGTGTTTGAGGCCTGCAGCGCGAGGATGCCACCGGTGAACATTCCGGTGAGCACGACGATGGGGAGGGATCCCACGCCGATGGTATCGGCCTGTTGCACCATGTCCGCGAAGTACAGCGGCTTGCGGAAGAGATTGGCGATCGCCTGACCGCAGAATAGAACGTAATCCTGAACCGTCTGGATGTTTTCTTTAGCGAGATCGGTGGGCGAAATGAGTTCCATGCGGGTCGAAAGAGTGCAGCGAAGAGCTGCTGCGCTTTCCCGAAACTATAACAGAACAGTGGTCAGTGGCCAGTGGTCAGTGGTCAGAAAGGTCAAGTGCATATTCGGTCGAAGGTGGGGTGCTCGCCACTGATCACTGGACACTGGCCGCTTTCTTTATCCGCGGGTCTTTTTCTTGATCTCGATATTCAGGCGGCGGATTTTCTGATTCAGGGTGGAGAGGGGGACCTTGAAGTGCTCGGCGGCTTCGGTCTGATTCCAGTTGCACTTTTCCAGCATGTCGATGATGACGCGGCGCTCGACGTCTTCGACGATTTCAAACAGCGAGGCGTCCGCGGGTGGATCTTGCAACGTGAAGGCGGATCCCCGGCCCAAAAGATTGTCGGGCAACAGGTCGAGGCTGATTTCGGGTCCGGAGGAGAGGACGACGGCACGCTCGATTACGTTTTCCAGCTCGCGTACGTTGCCCGGCCATGAATACGACATGAGCGGACGCAAGGCTTCCGGGGTGATCTGGCGCACTGGGCGGTCATTTTCCTCGGCGTACTTCTTCAGGAAGAAATCGACTAGAAGCGGGATATCTTCTTTGCGGTGGCGCAAGGGAGGCAGGTCGATAGTGATCACGTTGAGGCGGTAAAACAGATCTTCACGGAAGCGGCCCTCACGGACTGACTGGCGCAGGTCAACGTTGGTGGCGGCGATGATGCGCACATCCACCTGAACCTCCTGCACTCCGCCGAGGTGCATGAAGCGGCGATCCTGCAAAACGCGGAGAATCTTGGCCTGGGTATCGAGACCCATGGTGGCGATTTCGTCGAGGAACAGCGTGCCCCGGTCCGCCATTTCAAACAGGCCTTTTTTGGAGGCGATGGCGCTGGTGAATGCTCCTTTGACGTGGCCAAAGAGGGTGGACTCAAGCAGGTCCGTCGGCATGGAGCCCGTATTCACGGGGACGAAAGGCCGGTCGTGGCGCGGCGAGTTCAGATGCAGGGCCTTGGCGATGACTTCCTTGCCGGTGCCGCTTTCGCCCTGCAACAGCACGGTGGAGCGGCTGTTGGCCACCTGGGCGACGAGGTCGAAGATTTTCAGCATGGGCTCGCTCTTGCCCACGACATTTTCGAAGTTGTAGCGCTGCTTGAGGGCGCGCTTGAGCTGGATGTTTTCCTCTACAGCCCGGCGCCAGCCCACGGCAGCGCGCACATCGGCCATAAGCTTTTCATTGTCCCAGGGTTTCTGGATGAAGTTGGAAGCGCCGGACTGCATGGCGCGCACCGCGTTCTCGACCGTGCCATAGGCGGTGATCAGGATGACTGGCAGGCGGGTTTCGTGGGCGCGAATCTCGGCCAGAACATCCATGCCGTCGCGGCCGGGCATGGCAAGGTCGAGCAGGATCAAATCGAATGGCTGTTCGCCGATGCGCTGCAGGCCGGCATCGCCGCTGGCAGCGGTTTCCACGGCAAAGCCTTCCATCTCGAGCAGAGCCTGCAAAGACTCGCGAATCTCGGCTTCATCGTCAATGATGAGGACGGCGCCCGCCATGCCGGGCGTTCCGTTCAACAGCGAGCGCGAGATGACGGCGGCGTCAGACATATTCTGCCTTCGAGGGGACTGCCTTCCGGCTCATGGGGAAGTCCAGGGTGAAAGTGGTTCCCTGGCCAGGATGACTCTCCACGCGAATCTTGCCGGCATGTTCCTGGATGATGCCGTAGGTGACGGAGAGGCCCAGACCGGTGCCGCGGGCCTGGCCTTCGCGAGGCGAAGTCTTGGTGGTAAAGAACGGATCGTAGATGCGCTGAATGTTCTCGGGAGCGATGCCGCTTCCGGTGTCGGACACCGATACGCTGACACTCTCTCCATTGAGCGTGGCCACGCGCAGTGTGCCGCCGCCCGGCATAGCGTCTTTGGCGTTCAGGAACAGATTCAGGAACACCTGCTGCAATCTTCCCGCATTGCCTTGAATGGGGGGCAACTTGGGCTCGAATACGTTTTCCACCTGGACCTTGGCGACCTTGAACTGGTGTTCCAGCAGCGCCAGCGTCTCAGCGATTACTTTGTTTACATCCACATCGCCGATCTCGCTGCCGCTAGTGCGCGAGAAATTCAGCAGATTGTTCACGATTTCCGAGGCACGGAAGGTTTGCCGCGTGATCTTCTCCAGCAGACCGGCCTTTTGCGGATCGCCCTGCAGTTGCTTGCCGAGCATCTGGGTGTAGGAGGAGATCACGGCCAACGGCGTATTGACTTCGTGAGCGACACCCGCCGCCAGCAATCCGATAGACGACAGTTTGTCGGCCTGGGAAAGCTGGGCTTCGAGATCGACGCGCTCGGTGATGTCGTCCATGATGATCAGCCGTCCGATGACATGGAAAGCGCGGGTAACGAGCGGTGCCATGGCCACGTTCACGGTGCGGACTTCGCCGGCAGGCGTCTTCAGGCGGAATTTATACAAGTTGCGAATGCCTGGCTCCTGCCGTATGCGATCGAATTCCTCGACGAACTCCGCCGGGAAAATGGCTTTCAGGGGCTGGGTCAGGGTCTGCCAGCGGGGCAGCGCGTACATCACTTCCATCTGCGCGTTCCAGCTCTCGATGCGGTCTTCCATGTCGAGCGCCATCACGCCTACGTTGATGGATTCGACAATGTTTTCGTTGAAGTCCTTGAGCCGTTCGTACTCCGCTGCCTTTTGCTGCAACGAGGCGTAAAGCTGACCGTTCTGAATGGCGATGCCGAGATAGCCGCCCAGGGTCTCGAGCAACTCCATGTCTTCGCTGGAGAGGAAGTCACCCTTCGTCGTCTTGCCCAGGCCGAGCACGGCGATGGTTTTCTCCTGGGCGTGACAGGGAATGTAGTAATTCAGATCGAGCCGCGCGATGGCCTGCTGAGCTTCGGGGGTTTCGCGCGGGACCTGGTGGGTATTCTCGAAAAAGAGATGCCCGGCGGGTTCCGGCCGCGGCGCGCTTAAGAATGAGAGGTCAATCTTGACCGGCACGGACATGCCGAAGGACTTGGCCAGCACAAATTGTCCCGGTCTTTCCTGACCTGGTCTTTCTTGACCCAATCTCTCTTGCCCCAGTCTTTCCTGACCCAATCTTTGTTGTCCCGCTGCATCTTGTCCCTCTGGGTCGCCGGCCAGGAAAATCGCCATACGATCGACCGCCAGAGTGCGGGATAACCGGTCGATCAGCAAAGACAGCAGAGTATTGAGGTTCGTCTCCGAACTGAGTTCCCGGCCGAACTCGAGGAGCGTGCGACGGTAGTCATAGCGAGTGCGGTAGAAGAACTGGTCGATGCGGTCCTGAATCCACTTGCGAACCGGATCGAACAGCAGCGCCGTCACCACCACTGCCAGGATCAGACCCACCGGACCGGAGTTGGGCCGCCAATTGTGCACTAGCAGGGCGACACCCGTTACCAACCCGAAATACAATCCCAGCACGATGGCTGCGGCAAGGGTGTAGACCACGCCACGCTTGAAGATGAGGTCCACATCCATCAGGCGGTAGCGGAAGATGGCATAGCCGAAAGTGAGCGGCAGCAAGCCGAGGGAAAGCACCGACACTTTCATCGCGGCTTGGGGAAGCCAGCCCATCGCGTGGGGAAAGACGTAGGGAAGTACGTACAGGACGGTGTAGGGTGCGATGGCCAGAATCGTGCCTCGCGTCACCCACTTCAACTGCTGGCGCAGGATGGTGGTGCTGGCAAGGCGGTAGCTGTACCAGAGCACTGCCGCCGCAAACAGGAAGAACATGGCGCCATACGAGATATCCAGCCGATCCATGCTCCGGCTCAGCCGCCCGGTTGCCTCCAACCACCGCATCGCGCCCAGGCGTATTCCCAGGAGCAATGTTCCGGGCAGATAAACCAGAGCCAGCAGCCACGGAGCCTTCCGCACAAACTGGCGCTTCTCCGGGAAGGTCAATACAAAGTGCAGGAAGAGTGCGGGCTGCAGTACCCATGCGACAATGTTGCTCCAATAGATCGTCCAATCGAAATCGTTTAGCTTGCCGGTGTACTTGAACGAATAGGCGACAAACGACACGAGGCAAAAGATATAGAAATGTGTGGATCCGGGAGCAGTCCAACGGCGCAGCAGAACGTAGAGACCGATGCCGAGATAGATCAGGGCAATCAGCCGCAGCCAGTTATTGAGGGAGCGGTCGCCCGGGACCAGGATCACGGTGGAATCGAGAGAGACCGATTGGCGGGTTACGGAATATGTCGCCTTCGACCAGGCTCCGATGCCATACATCTGGCGCTCGAGCCCAGCCATATCCTTCACTTCGCGACCGTTGACCGCGGTCAACTGGTCGCCGGGCTTGATGCCACCCTTTGCGCCGGGGCCATTGGGATCGACCCCGTCGGCTGTTAGCCGGCCACCATCCTCAACCCAGGAAATGCCGTCATCGGGGGCAGAGAATCCGCTTTCCTTTTCGAAATTGAAGCCAGCGAAGACGACCGCAGCCACCGTCAGCAGAAATAGGAGGACAGCAACGGAGCGAACTTGGCTCTCCCGGTTCATGGCTTTCGGCTGCGACCCCCTAGTGGGGTGGCTGGTGGGCCGCAGAGCACCCTCCGGCGAATCAATGCCTGGCTGAGGGTCAATGAGCAACTTCGCTGCCATGTCGTTTCCCATCCCGGGACTGCTAAGTGCCCTATCTAAAGGGACTTCCAAGATTATAGATGGGTTTCCAGAAACTACGTACGTTTTTATGGAGGTTTGTGTGGAATCTTGTATGTGAATAGGATGGAGCCACTTAGGGGGAAGGGCTAACCTCGACGTCGCCTGTACCCTGGGCGCTAGGCAGGGCAAGGTCCCCTGCGAAGGATTTGACGGGGCCCCGCAGCACCGGGGGATCGGCGGGCTGCCAGGAGAGACCGAGGTGTATGCCTTCGCCACGGCCTTTGCTCGTTGAGATGAGTATTTTACGACCGTTTTGAAACTGGTTCCGCGTCAGGAAGCGCCGTTAAAGGAAGATGTCATCCGGCCTTGCGTTTGTCCTCTGGAGCTTCGGGGCTGATGTCTTCTTCGTCCCACTCAAACGAGAGCGCGCGGGCCGTGGTTTCAATGGGTTCAAGTTCCGGAATGTCGTCGGCTACCGAAGCACCCAGCTCAGCAAACTTGCGGGCTGAAACCAGCACCCGGCTTTCGAGCGATCCTACAGCTTTGTTATAGGATTCGACGGCGCGGTCGAGTCCGGTGCCCACCTGCGTGATGTATCCAGCAAGAAGGCGCAGGCGATCGTGTAATTCTTTGCCCAGAGCGCTGATCTGCTGCGCGTTGCGCGCCAGCTTTTCCTGATTCCATCCATAGGCCACGGCCTTCAGCAGCGCGATCAGCGTGGTCGGCGACGCTGGAATCACACGCTGCAACACGCCTTGCTCGATCAATCCAGGATCCTGTTCGAGCGCCGCGCTGAAAAAGGTTTCTCCGGGAAGAAACATGACGACGAATTCCGGCGTGGGATCGAACTGTTCCCAATACCTCTTGTCGCTGAGGGTCCTCATGTGGTCGCGAACCTGCCGCGCATGATTGGCCAGGCAAGCGCGCCGGGTTTCCTCATCGGTGGTTTCGAAGGCTTCGAGAAAAGCTTGCAGCGGGGTTTTCGCATCGACCACTACATTCTTGCCGCCGGGCAGTTTTACCACCAGATCCGGACGCAGCCTCCCTGTTTCCGTGTTTATCGACTCCTGCTCGGCGAAGTCGCAGTATGGGAGCATGCCGGCGATCTCGACCACGCGCCGCAACTGAATCTCGCCCCAGCGTCCGCGGACGTTGGGCGTGCGCAGCGCCCGCACCAGATTACCGGTCTCAGATTGCAGCTCTTTCTGAGTCGTGATCAGCGATTGCACCTGGGCCCGCAATTCGCCGTAAGCGTCGCCGCGGGCCACTTCCATCTGCTGAATCTGGGCATCCACTTTATTCAGCGAATCGCGCACCGGAGCGACCATGTCGGCCACGGCTTTCTGCCGGGCTTCGAGATCGCCGCGAGCCTGGCTCTGGAAGCGCTTCAGCGTCTCCTCGGCAATCACCAGGAAGGAGGAGTTATTGCTCTTCAAAGCGTCGGAAGCCAGCGCCTTGAAGGCATTGCGCAGGTCTTCGTTGGCACGCTCGCCGGCGCGAGTCACCAATTCCATCTTTTCGCTGTTGGTCTTCCGCTCCGATTCGAGCGCGGATTCCAGCCGAGCCTTGCCTGCCACCAGATCCGTGTGGGCCTGCTGAAGCCGCGCCAGATCAGCCCGCGCGGTCGCTAATTCCTTTTCCATCAGGGACGAACGCGCGTACAGCGTGGCGGTTCGTGAGCCCAGCACGAGCCAGGCCAGCACGCCGCCGAACATGCTGCCGAACAACAGGCCAATGACCCCTGCGATCCAAGGTTCCATAGCGAAGGTAACTTCTCAGGCTGGCTTCCAGGCTCTAGCCTAGCACCAGAAGCAAGTTTTCGGCCTGAAGTCAGATCCCCCAAGGGTCGAGTTGAGTAGGCCAAGCAATGCCAAAAGCCTGTAGAGCAATCGAGAGAGCGTTCGACCGCAGATTTGTGATGGCGTTTCTTCTGCTGACGGGAGCAGCCTTGGTGCCGCCGTCTCGCGTGATTGCTGCGGGCCAATCCGCGCAGCACGCGACTCTTAAGCCAGCTGCGGCAACTGCTCCCGATATTCCTTTCAGTGACTACGATCCGGGCGCCGAACAGCAGCTTCTGGACCTGGCGAATCAGGCGAGAGCGCAAGCCGGTGTGCCCCGTCTGACGCTTGATGCCGGCCTTTGTAAGGCGGCACGGGCGCACGCGGAAGCAATGTTTGCGGCGCGGCAGCTTTCGCACCAGTTTGAGGGTGAGCCCTCACTACCGCAACGCCTGGCGACGGCGACCACGATGCAACTTGATCAGGAAGGCGAGAACGTGGCGCTCGACTTCGACGCTGAAAAGGGCCATCAACATCTCATGCTTTCCCCTCCGCATCGGGCGAACTTGCTGAACCCGGCTTATAACGTGATCGGGTTGGGCGTGGTCCGCGGCGTAGACCGGCTCTACATTGTGCAGGACTTCGGCCATGCCCTCCCCAATTACTCGGTGGCGGAAGTGAAGGACCGGATTGCGGCCACGGTGGCGCAAGCGCGGCATCAGGCGAGCCAGCCTGACCTCGTCCGCAGCGATTTATCGAATGCAGATGCGGCGGCCTGCTCCATGGCGCGAGCAGACAAGCTCGGGACCGAAGCCGTTCATCAGCTCGCGCAACGTTACAGCGTGCTGACATACACCAGCGTGCATCCGGAAACGCTGCCGGCAAACGCTGGCCACATGATCGCCAGCCACAACCTGCGCAGCTTCTCGGTGGGCACCTGCTACGCACGCACCGAGACGTATCCCACGGGCGTGTATTGGGTGGTGTTGTCGCTGGACTGAGCCTGGATGCTACTCGCCGTAGACCTTGATCCAATGACTCCGCACTTTCGGCCTTGCCTTCTTACCATTCTGGTCAAAAACGATGAGATTCGTCTCCTGCATCGGCATGTGGCAATCGATACAGTTGCTCGCTGCCTGGTGACCCTGCTTGGGGAACGTGGCGGACCCGGGCTTATGGCAAGCCAGACACCGTTGTGAAAACTCGCTGAGGTCGTGTTGCACGCTGTGAACGTTGTGGCAGGTGAGGCAAGTCATCGCGGATTGCTGGAAGCAGCGGCTCCTCTGCAACATTTCAACCTGACTGCCGTGAACGTCAATCGGCGCCGCCGGATCGGGTTGCGGCAGCCGCAGGTACTTGTCGAGAGCTTCACCCGGAGCGTATGAGAACGAGGGCTGCAGCGGGAAGCCGTGTCCGGCGTGGCACCAGGCGCAAAGATCCATCTGGCGGTCGCGAGAGAATCGCGCCGGATTCAGGATGGCAGGGCTCCCGCCGGGCGCCGGTTTCGCGCTGAACTGCCGGGCGTGCTCCCGCCCCGGGCCGTGACACTTTTCACAGGTGATGCCGACGGTGAAGCCAGTCTTACGGTAGTGATTGATCGGCGGAGGAAGCTGCTCGAAATACGTTCCGTGACATTCCAGGCAGCGGGGAATGATGGGGCGGG
>Ga0209380_10000255_pt1 | contig 36578 bp, 28 predicted proteins | sample HubBroMetageWFT6_FD_188347 | JGI IMG/M metagenome (GOLD analysis project Ga0209380, IMG submission 188347) | Warmed and freeze-thawed soil microbial communities from the Hubbard Brook experimental Forest, New Hampshire - Hubbard Brook CCASE Soil... | ecosystem: Environmental > Terrestrial >... | reverse complement strand
TGAGGTACAGCGCGAAGCACCGCAGCACACCCGGATCGTTACGGCTCCTGACCTGCCTGGCCGCGATGGGATTGGCCGCCGCGCTGAGCGCGTGCGCCTCGGCGGCTACGACTTCAGCCTTTGCGATCCGCCAGGCAGGACCGCCGTCGGTCGTGTCATCGCCGGTGCGCGTCGCCCACACTAGCCTCGGAACCGTCGGTTACCGCATCATCGGCAGCGGTCCGCCGCTGGTCATGATCGTGGGCTATGACAACACCATGGAGGACTGGGACCCGAGGCTGGTGGATGCGCTGGCCACGCACCACCGGGTCGTCATCTTCGACAACGCCGGGATCGGCGATACCCAGCAGCTGCCCGGGCCCCTCACCATCGACGCCATGGCCAGGCAGACTGCCGCTCTCATCGACACTTTGAAGCTGTCCAGGCCAGCCGTACTCGGCTGGTCGATGGGAGGCATGATCGCCCAGGCGCTGGCGGTCCTTGACCCATCCCGGGTGGGCCGTCTTGTGCTGTGCGCCACCTTCCCGGGAACGGGCGCCGCAGTGCCGTCGGCCACAACCGCAGCCCTCACCCGGCTCGCTCCGCGGCAAGTGGAGACTGTTCTGTTCCCGCCGAACCAGGCCAGGGCGTACAACGCGTACGCTACGGCAATCTCCGGTTATCCGCCCGCCGCAGCGCCCCCGGCAGCATTGCTGGCGGCTCAGCGGAGCGCGGTAACCCGATGGTGGACCGGGAAGGACACAGCGGGCCGAAAGATCGCCGCAATCTCGGCGCCGACGATGATTGCCGACGGCGCCGCCGACTGGGTCGACCCGGCCGCCAACCACCGCACGCTCGCCAGGCTCATTCACGGCGCGAGAGTGGTCCTCTACCCGGGCGCCGGGCACGCATTCCTGTTCCAGGACGCAACGCAGTTCGCAGCTGTCGTCGAATCCTTCCTCAAGTAATCCTCGTCGTTCGAGAAGACCTCACGCAGCTAGACCAGTGGCCGCGCTCCAGCGCTTCGTCTGGCGCAGGCCTTGTGCCTAGCGGGGCTCGCCCTCCAGAGCAGTCGGCGGGAGAGCGCTGCTACCGGCCGAGGTGCCGGGTCCGGTCGAGTATGAACCGTGTGAGGGCGCAGCGCTCGGCGACGAGCGCGGGCGCGGCGGTGTCCAGCTCGCGCAGGGGCAGCGAGGTGAATCCTGACCTCAGCGCCAGGGCCGTGAGGTAGCCGGTCTCAATGTCGTGGGCGCTGGCGGGCCTCGGGCTCTTGCGGGCGCCTGCCTCGAACGACGGTACGAGGCAGGCGTCGATGGACGGCAGCGCGGTTGCCGGGAGCTGTCCGGCGTGTGCCAGGCCGACCAGCAGCTGGGCCAGGTCGAACCCGACCGCGTGGGGAGCCTGGAACGCTATGTCGATGGCCACGAACGTGTCCGGATCACTGCGCGGGATCAGGAGGTTCTGCGGGCTGGCGTCACCGTGCGGCAGCGCTTGCGGTGCCGAGCAGGCCAGGTCGAGCAGCGCGGGTATGCGGTCAGCCAGGTCCACCAGGTCGGCTCGGAGGGCGGCGTGCGCGGCCAGAGCCGGATGATGCCAGGTGGCGTCGTCGGCGACGATCCTGATCGCGTCGCCGACGGGACCGTCTACGTAACGCCGCAAGCCGTAGCTCGGCGGCCGCCCGGTTCCCGCCCAGAGCGCCGGGTCGGCGCGGTTGCCGGCGAGTTCGCCGAGCAGTGCGGCGGCCCGGCCGAAGCGTGACGGTGACCAGGGGCGCGGGTCAGCGTCGATGTCCTCCATCCAGACGGCGACCCGGTCGGGGCCCAGGTCGGCAAGGCGATAGAGCGTCGGGACGCGCAGGCCATCGGGCAGCCGTTCGGTGAGAGCGGGCTCCCAGGCGGCGAGTTCCGCCCGCCAGGGGAATTCCGCGATGAACTCGGCGCGCACCGGCGGCGGCATCCGGTCGATGAACCGCCAGTGACGAGGATTGTGCAGCACTTTGACGAACACCGACCAGCTGACGCCGTCAGCCGTTCCGCCCAGGCGGACCAGCGCAGCGGTGGCCGGTGAGCCAAAATCGTAGGGAACCGGCTCGGCTCGGGTGACCGTGACCTTAACGGGCGCGGTCGTGGCAGGAGCCAGGATTTCGCCTGCCAGTTCACGCAAGAACTGCTCGGAGGGTGTCGCCGGGCCGAGCAGGTCGCGGAGGGCCGTAGCTGTCGTCATAGAAACTAAGCTAAGGTTAGTTTATGGATGAGGTCAAGGGCCTGAGCCTGGTTGAGCTGTTCGACCTGGCGTGGCGGCGGATCCGGGATGAACTGGCCGCCGACCCTGTTACCGAGGCACCCGAGTTGCGGCCATCACAGCTGCGAGTCCTGGGCCGGACCCCGCTGGAAGGCATCCGGGTCACCGCCCTGGCCGAGAGAACCCAGATGACCGCCCAGGCCCTCGGCACGATCGTTGACGTGCTGGTACTGACCGGCTATCTCGAACGCGTCCGGGATCCACACGACCGCAGGGCCAAGCTGCTGCGCCCGACCGAAGCCGGCCGCCGTGTCCACGCGATCGCCCGCGGCAAGCTGGCCGTCCTCGAGGATCGATGGCGTCACGAACTGGGCGACCAGCAATGGCGCGAACTCCGCTCAACACTTGCCTTCCTGTCCCGCCTCCCCCAGGACCAGCCACCAGCGGTTCAGTGAGGCGGACTGTCGCCCGCAGCAATTGGCGCTTGCGCAAACCTTTTGCGCTACTTCGCCGTCTGTTAGGAAACTTTCCTAATACGCTGCATCTGACCACGTTGCACCCCCACCGGTAGCGGGCCACCGGTCCGGTCAGCCGGGCGAGCCGTCAGGAGATGCTATGCAACCTCGATTCCGGCTGGCCATGGTCGCTACGGCGGGCGCCGCATTGCTCGCCAGCGGGCCGGCGATGGCATCGGCCGCGCCCGAGCACCACTCGTCCTGGCTGCGGCCCCTGCCGTCCCAGCTGTACGCGCCGTATTACGAGTCCTACCTCGCTCCTGACACGCCCAGCATTACCGCAACGGCCAAGGCGTCTGGCACGCGGTTCATGACCATCGCGTTCGCTCAGTCCGAGGGAACGAAGTCTTGTGCGGTGGACTGGAACAGCGCGCCCAACCAGCCGCTGACCTATTACGCGGCCGACATCGCGAGGCTGCGCAAGCTCGGCGGGGACGTTATCCCTTCGTTCGGCGGATACAGCGCTGACACATTCGGCTCCCACGATCACGGGACCGAGATCGCTGACTCATGCACGAGCGTGCAGCGGATCGCGGCGGTCTACGAGCAGGTGGTGCAGACGCTGCGGGTGACCCGGCTAGACATGGACGTCGAGTCCAATGCGGAAACCTACGCGGCAGGCATCAACCGGCGTGACGAGGCGATCGCGATCGCGCAACGCTGGGCCATCCGGCACGGAATCAGGCTGCAGATCCAGTTCACGCTGCCGGTGGAACCGACCGGCCTGGGCTCAGCAGGACTCTCGGTGCTGCGGAACGCCATCGCCGACGGTGTACGGGTGTATTCGGTCAACATCATGGTCTTCGACTACTACCTGCCGCACGAGGGCGTCATGAACATGAGCAAGACCGCGATCACTGCCGCGAATACCGTGCATGCCGAACTGGCCAAGCTCTATCCGCATCTGAGCTCGCGGCAGATCTGGCGGATGGAAGGCATGACGATGCTGCCGGGCATCTCTGACTTCGGTAAGGACGAGACCACCACGGTTCATGACGCCCAGGTGATGATGGCCTTCGAGCAGAGGATGCACATGAACTTCCTGTCGATCTGGGCAATCCAGCGCGACAACCAAGGACCCAAGGACTGTCTTGGTCAGGCCGACAGCAACACCTGCTCGGGCATCAAGCAGGCACCGTGGGCCTTTGATCACGCGCTGGTGCACTTCACGCACCGGCTCCGGTGGTGGCACTGAGGCAGGCCCCGCCCTCGCGCAGATACTGTCGCCCTGTTGCGGTAAGGCACGGAGGTCGGCTTGCTCTTGTATGGACTGACCGGCGGACGATAGAACCTGTCTATGCGCAAGGTGGAAGCTGCGGCCGAGCAGACTGCCCATGTACCGCCCGAGGTCGTCTGGTCCCTGCTCAGCGACGTCATGGTCTACCCGCAGTGGGGACCATGGCGCAAGGCCGGCTACCGGAGCGAGGGCGAGGCGGCCGCGAACGGCAAGGGCGCCGTCTACTGGCTGGAGGGGTCCAAGCGGTACGGGTTCAGGTATCCCGTCTCGGTTGAGGAAATCCTCGACGTCGAGCCGGGCAAGCGGCTGGCCTACACCGTCCTGCGCGGCATCCCGGTGCGCAATTACCGGGCCGAGGTCACGCTAACCCCGTCAGCCGACGGCACCCTCATCCGCTGGGGCGCATCGTGGGACCGGACCATTATGGGCCGCCTGGTGTACCCGTCGCTGCGTAACCTGTACCCGGTCATCGTGGCCGGCCTGGTGAAGGCGGCCGAGGCTCCCACGAGCTAACGCCACACCTCAGCCTTCGAGGCGGCGCCGCCACGGGTTCGTCCAGGTCGCGAGCCGATCACGACAACAGTCGGCGCCGCTCCGCGCCGGCCCGCCCGGCGCGCGGTTCTTACCGGGTGCGCATGGCTGACTGCGGCCGCCCAGGGGAGCACCCGCAACGAGCACCGCGACCGAACGCGTGACAGCAACTGGTGGTGCCGGAAGCGGCGCGCAGGCCACCAGCCTGTCAATGGATCGCTGGTGGCGGTCGTGATCGCGATGTCAGGAACTGCATATGCGGCCACCGGCGGCTCGTTCATCCTCGGGAGAGCCAATCATGAGACCTCAACCGCGAGCCTCGCCGACTCCAAGGGCACCCCGCTCGCGCTGTCGGCCCCAGCCCACCGGGCTCCGCTGGCGGTGAACAGGAACACCATGGTCAAGAACCTGAACGCCCAGTACCTCGGCGGCCTGACCGCTACCGGGTTGGCCGAGACCGGCGGCGAGGGATTCACCGCACCGAACACCAGGGCCCCGATCAGCAGTACGGCGACGATCGTCGCCAGCACCGGGCCGCTGCACTCCGGAACCTACTACGTGTCCGCGACCGCGGAACTCTTCGTGGTCACCGGTGACGGCGAAGGAGGCTGCTGGATCGCCACCAGCTCGGCTCCTGACACGATGATCAATCTCGGCCGCGAATCCCTGCCGAACAACATTGTCACGGTCGGCGAAACCGCCGCGGTATCGGTAACCGCCGGACAGACCCTTGAAGAGCTCTGCGATACCGAGGGCAGCACGAGCGGCTCCACCGCGGACGACGCCGGCATCGTCGCGATCCGGGCCCTGTCCTCCAGCCATTAGGTGACAAGTCAGCCGCGATATGGCACATCCGCCGCGGCCGCCAGCAGGTTTGGGTGGCCCCGGATGCGAGACCAGCGTTCCGAACCTACTCGCGCGGTGTCGACAGCGAGGGGGACACGACAAGCGCTACCGCGCAAATTCCAGGTATCGATTTTCGTTGATGCATCTCCGGCATGTCAGTAGCGAAGCGTTAACAGAAGAGAAAAGGGGCGGGGACATGACTGACAACGACGAGCTGGGCGGCGTTTCCAGGCGCCGGCTGCTTGCCGGCGCTGGGGCGGCGGGAGCTGGGCTGGCGGCCGCTTCGGCCGGGGTCCTGCCCGGCTTAGCCACGTCAGCGCGGGCCGCTGCCACACCTGCGGCAGGGGCTGCACGGGGCCGCCCGCCGGGGGCGCCGGCGGACAGGATGCTGTTCGGCCGGATCTTCCCCGGCCTGCCGCCGTTCGCCGCGCCGACCGACACTGTGCGTGCGGCGCTGCTCGAGGTCGGGATGCAGGGCGGCATCATGGACGCCCAGGATGACCTCGCCGCGGGGCCGAAGGCGCTGATCGTCGACCCGACCGTCAACGGCAACCCGACGGCCACTGACCCGTACGGCACCAACCCGGATAACCCGACGATGACGGCCGGGTCGACGTTCGTCGGCCAGTTCACCGACCACGACATCACCTTTGACCAGACCTCGCAGCTGGGCGTTACGGCCAACCCGCTCACCTCACCCAACACCCGCACGCCGGCGCTCGACCTGGACTCGGTGTTCGGCGGCGGCCCCGGCATGCGCCCGGACCTGTACGTCCCCAACCCGGACGGGTCGGTCGGGCCGGCGCTGAAGATCGGTACCGGCGGCGTGCACGAGGACGTCCCCCGCGCCCCCAACCCAGGCGGCGGCTACACGGCCCTGCTCGGCGACCCGCGCAACGACGAGAACGTCATGATCGCCGGGCTGCACTGCGCCCACATCCTGTTCTACAACCGCGTCCTGTCCGACCTCGGATCCTTCAGCCTGCACCGGTTCCCGGCCGCCCGCGGCGCGGACGCCTCCCAGGGCTACGTCCAGTTCCTGATCGCCCGGCAGATCACGCTCTGGCATTACCAGTGGCTGCTGGTCAACGAGCACCTGCCCCAGATCGCCGGGCAGGCTGTGGTCAGCGACATCCTCTCCCGCGGCAACCGGTTCTACAACCCCCCGCCCGGCGACGCCTTCATGCCGATCGAGTTCGGCGCCGCCGCCTACCGGTTCGGCCACTCCATGGTGCGGCCCTCCTACCGCGCTAACTTCACCTCCGGCACCGGCGATTCGCCCAGCCCCACCGCCGACCCGTTCTTCGGCCTGGTCTTCGACGCCACCGAGCCAATGTTCAACGGCCCCGTCACCTACGACCGCGACGACCTGCTCGGCGGCTACCCCGCCCCCCGCCGCTACATCGGCTGGCAGACCTTCTTCGACCTGGGCGACGGCCAGGTGAAGAACAACAAGAAGATCGACACGACGATCTCCTCCGTCCTGTTCACCCTGCCCGTTCCCGCCATCGCCCCGCACACCCAGACCTCCCCCACCGTGCTGCCCCAGCGCAACCTGCTCCGCCAGCTCACCTGGAGCCTGCCGTCGGGCCAATCAGTTGCGCAGGCCATGGGCGTGCCGTCGCTGACCGGAACTGACCTCGCCGACATCGGCGCTGTCTACGCGCCGTTCGCCACGAGCACCCCGCTGTGGTACTACATCCTCGCCGAATCCAAGATCGCATCCGACGGGCTGACCCTCGGGCCGGTTGCCGGCCGCATCGTCGCCGAGACGCTGATCGGCCTGCTCCGCGCCGACCCAGCCAGCTACCTGTCAGCGTTCCCCCGCTTCCAGCCGTTCCTCGGCACCGACCTGCAACTCGGACCGACCCCGGACACCAGCATCACCGGCAACCGCACCTACACCCGAGCGCACTTCCTCTACTACGCCGGCGTCGTCAACCCCGGAACCTACCGATGACGCCCACGACTGCATCCTGCGAGTGCGCCTTGAGCCGCGCTTCCCGCCTGCAACGTAAACGTCAAGGCGCATGCAAGATGACCACGCATGCTGGTAGCCACGAGGTCGACGCATCCGGCCTCGGGTGCGGGCGGCTTAACCGGCCGCCCGTTACCGAGTTTCGGGCTGTACGAGCTGGCTGCAGTGCTTGCCGTGGCCTTCTTGCTCAGGCGCGGGATAGCGGTGCCCTTGCCGGAACGGAATGGCACGAGGTGGAACGCCGCAGTCGTGTAGGCGGACGTCGTCTCGTTTGGAGATCTTGTGGCGCTGCGTAACTCCATGCCTGACCCTGCGGCCTGGTGGCTGGCCGCGCTCGGACTCGCCCGGGGACGATCCATCGCTGTCGTTGTCGCCGGTCGGAGTTGAGAGCGATGCGACGCCGTTCCGCTGTGATCCCGCTGGGCGTGTGCGTGCTGTCCGTGACCGTGCTGTGCTGGGGGCTTACTGCGGCCGCGGCGCCGGCCCCGGCGGGCCTGGTACCCCAGGCGGCCGCGACACCACCACCACCTGCTCCTAGCGGCCCGGCGAGTCCTGCGTGGGGCCACGCGGAACAGGCGCCCGGCATCGCCACGCTGGACGACAGCGGAGCCGCCGCGCTTGAGGCGGTCGCCTGTCCGTCGAGGGGCGCGTGCACCGCGGGCGGCTTCTACTCCGACGGCGTCACCAGGAAGCAGCAGGGCCTCGTGATCGACGAGGCCAGCGGCCTGTGGGGAACTGCTCAGGATGTGCCGCTCGTCCCGCAGCTGAACACCGGCGGCAGCGCCGACGTTCTGGCCGTGGCGTGCCTCGCGGCGGGAGAGTGCGGGGCGGGCGGGTTCTACCGGGACGGCACCGGACTTGAGGCCTTCATCGGGAGCGAGGTCAGCAGCACCTGGGACGGCTCGATCGAGCTGCCAGGCTCGGGCGGATACGCGCAGATCGACGCCGAGGCGTGCCCGGCATTCGCTCGCTGCGTCGTCGGCGGGTACATCGGCGACACGAGCGGCAACCGGCAGCCGTTCGTCGACGAGCAGTCAGCCGGCACCTGGCCGACCGCGGCGCCTGTGCCCGGCAACCTCAACAAGGGCAGCTTCGGCGAGGTCACGTCCCTGTCCTGCACATCCTTGGGGACCTGCGTCGCCGGCGGGTTCTACACCGACGCCAAATCCGGTCGCCAGGCGTTCGTGGTCACGCAGGCCCACGGTGACTGGGGCCGGATGCAAACCGTCGCGGGCTCGCTCAACAAGGGCGAGAGCGCCCAGGTCAACCAGGTCTCCTGCGGGGTGTCGCCGAAACTGGTGAGCGTAATCACCTGCGCCGCCGTCGGTTCCTACACCGCCAGCAACGGCCAGGAGCAAGCGTTCACCGCGAACATGGCGAACGGCAAGTGGGGCCCGGCCGCCCAGGTGCCCGGCTCGGCCGCACTGAACAAGGGCGGTTTCGCGTGGCTGACTAGCGTCTCGTGCCCGACCGCGGGCAACTGCAGCGCCGGCGGACCGTACGCTCCTTCGAAGACGAGCACGCAGCCCTTCGTCGTGACCGAGCGGAACGGGACCTGGGGCAAGGCCGCCGAGGTGCCGGGCACCGCCACCCTCAACACGGGCAAGGACATGTCCGTCACCGCGGTGTCGTGCGTGTCCCCCGGCCTCTGCAGTGCGACGGGTGACTTCCGCACCAGCAAGCACTCGGAAGGCGTGTGGGCGGCCAGCCAGAACGGCGGCCGGTGGGGGCAGGCCGGCACGATTCCGGGCCTGTCCGGCCTCGCTACCGGCGGTCAGGCCGAGGTGAACGGCCTGTCCTGCGCGACCTCGGCCAGCTGCGGGCTCGTGGGCGACTACTTCACGATTACCTCGCAGCAGCCCTTCGTCGTCAGCGGCTCGGTCGACGCGCCGACTTCGACCACGATGGCGCTGTCCGCGGTCTCCGTGGCTTACGGCCGTGAGCAAGCCGAGCGGGTTTCCGTCAACGTTGACGACGTCTTTGGGAGCGTCCCGACGGGAACGGTGACGATCAAGGCCGGGAAGTACGCTGCCTGCACGATCACGCTCAAGTCGCGGAGGGGCTCCTGCACGCTGCCGTCGACCAGGTTCGGCCCCGGCACGATCGGAGTAACCGCCTTCTACGGCGGCGGCATCTCGTTCCATACGTCTCAGTCCGCGGCGCAGACATTCACGGTGCGGAAAGCGACCACGAGAACCCGCCTGGCGCTATCGACGTCGTCGGTCACCTTCGGCCAGGAGCGGGCCGAGCGCCTGTCCGTGGTGGTGTCCCCGCAGTTCGGCGGTACCCCGGCCGGGACGGTCAGGCTCAAGACGGGGGCGCGGACCATATGCACGATCGTGCTGCGGTCGGGTAAGGGGTCGTGCACGCTGACCGCGAAGCAACTCAAGCCGGGCACGTACCGGCTGACCGCGAGCTATCCGGGTAAAGGCGGCTTCACCAGCTCGGCGTCGGCGCCGAGGACGCTGAAGGTCGCCCGCCGGTAGTCATAACGGCCCGAATGATTGCTTTCTCAGTACCGGGTGTCGCGCCAGGATGGAGGCGAGGCCGGGAAGGGATCGCCATGGACTATCTGGGGTCTTTCGGCCGGGAGGTCGCTGCCTTCGAGGCCGCAGGGCGCGAGGCGGTGAGTCGTCCGGCCGCTCCCGAGGTGCCGTCGTGCCCGGGCTGGGTCGTGACCGACCTGGTTTTGCACCTGGGACTGGTGCACAGGCTTGTGGCCGGCGTTGTCGGCGGGCGGATGCAGCAGCCGCCCGCGCAAGATGACCTGTCCTGGCTGACGCTACCGAGCCCGTGGCGGGACTGGCTCCCTCCGGGCCGCGCACCCCGGCAGTCGCCGGTGCCAGCCGACCTGGTCGACTGGTTCCAGGCCGGGGCGCAGGCGCCGCCTGGACGGGGCGAGAGATTCGTGTTCCGGCGCACCGACGGGCCGCAGACGTGGGCGGTGCGCTTCGACAGTGACCCGGTCCTGGTCGGCCCGCATGCGGATGACTACGACGTCCAGATATCGGGCACCGCCTCTGATCTGGCGCTGTTCCTCTGGCACCGGGACGTGACCGGCAGCCTGGAGGTGCAGGGCGACTCGTCCTTGGTCAGCCGCTATTTCACTCTGGTGCCGCCGGTATAGGCGTGGGGAGAAACCGGCGCCGGGAAGCCGGATGCCGCGGCTATGACTGGCCTGCTTGCTCCTGGGCGACGGCGGCGTCGAGTCCGCGATGTCTGCGGGCGGTCATGCGCAGCTGGGCAATGCGGACAGTGCCGGGGATCGCGACAAGCAGCACGCCGAGCACGGCGGCCAGCAGGAGAGCGACGCCAAGGGGCAGATGACCGCTAGCGCCGAAAAAGCTGATCGCCACAGTGTGGCTGTTCTCGAGAATGAAGATCAGCAGCAGCAGGAGGATGACGGCAAACAGGGCGGCGGCAACCCAGGCTGCCCCTGCCCTGGTCCGCCGGATCCTGTGCTGCTTGACCGGCGGCGCCGCAGGGGGCAGCGCGGCCGGCGTCTGGTGCTCGTCCGGCATCTGTTGCTCGTCGGACGGGGTCTCTGGTGCCGAGGGCGTGGTCATTGCCAGGGCCTCCTCCGTCTACGAGACGCGTTAACTCGCGTTAGCTGCCCGGAGGCGTTCTGTTTAATCAGGCTGAAGGCGTCTGGAGCGGGTGGTGGCATGCCGCGGCATGGCCAGGCCCGAACATGCGCAGCACCGGTTCCTCCTCGGCGCAGCGCTCGTCGGCGAAGGCGCAGCGCGTCCGGAAGCGGCAGCCGGAGGGCGGGTTCATCGCACTCGGCAACTCCCCGGAGATCTCCACGGCGCCCGCCCGATGCGCGGTACCCGGGTCCGGCTTCGGGATCGCGGCGATCAGCCCGGCCGTATACGGGTGGGCAGCACGCTGGTAGATGTCATCACCGGAGCCCGTCTCCACCAGCTTGCCCAGGTACATGACCCCGATCCGGTCGGCCAGGTACTTGACCACGGTCAGGTCATGGGAGATCACTACGTAGCTGAGGTCATGGGCGGCCTGCAGTCGCTTCATGAGATTGAGGATCTGCGAACGGATCGAGACATCCAGCGCACTCACTGGCTCGTCGGCGACGATCACCCGCGGATTCAGCGCCAGTGCCCTGGCCAGCCCGATGCGCTGGCGCTGGCCGCCGGAGAACTCGTGCGGGTAGCGCTCCTCCGAGCTGGGCGGCAGGCCGACCTCGTCGAGCAGCTCGCGGACGCGTGCTATCTGCTCCCGGCGCGTTCCGATGCCCTGAATTTCCAGTGGCTCACGCAGGAGAGCCCCGACCCGCAGCCGCGGGTCAAGCGAGTCGTAGGGGTCCTGGAAGACCATCTGCAGGTCGCGGCGCCACCGGCGCAGCGCGCGGCCCCGCAGACTCGACGCCGCGGTGCCCTCGGAATGAACACTGCCGTTCGTCGGCGACTCCAGTGCGACGATCATGCGGCCAATGGTCGTCTTCCCGCACCCGGACTCGCCGACCAGGCCGAACGTCTCGCCGGCACTTACTGAGAACGACACTCCGGAGACCGCCTTGACGGTCCCCCTGGAGCTCCTGGTACTGCTGGTCACCGCGAATTCCTTGACCAGGTCGGTGACGCTGAGCGCGGGCTCATCCGCGCCTGCCGGCCGGCCAGGCCGCGCGGTCACGGCGGACTTACCTGAGCCGGGCGCAGCCACGGTGAGCGGGCCATCGACCGGGTTCCAGCACGCGAAGAAGTGCTCTGGCTCGCGGCTGACCAGCGGCGGCTCGGCGCGGCGGCACTCGTCGGTGACCTGAGAGCAGCGCGCGGCGAACCGGCATCCGGCGGGCAGCGCGGTCAGATCGGGCGGGCTCCCCGGAATGCTGAACAGGTGGCTCGACTTGTCCTGCTCGAGCACGGGGATGGAGGCCAGCAGCGCCTGGGTGTACGGGTGACGCATCCGGCCGAACAAATTGTCCGCGGTGGTGGCTTCGACGATGTGGCCGGCGTACATGACATTGACCCGGTCCGCCCAGCCGGCGATGACCCCCATGTCGTGCGTGATGAGCAGCATGGACATCCCGAGCCGGTCCTTCAGCTGGCCGAGCAGCCGGAGTATCTGCGCCTGCGTGGTCACGTCCAGCGCCGTGGTCGGCTCATCGGCGATGAGCACCTTCGGCTCGCAGGCCAGCGCGATCGCGATCATCACGCGCTGCCGCAGGCCCCCCGACAGCTGATGCGGGTAGTTATCGAGCCGCTCTCTTGGTTGCGGGATGCCGACCATCGTGAGAATCTCGACCGCCCGGTCCAGCGCCTCCTTCCGGCTCGCGCCGCGGTGCACGCGGACCGGCTCGGCAACCTGGAAGCCAATGGTCTTCGTCGGGTTCAGCGCGGTCATGGAGTCCTGAAAAACCATCGCGATGTCGTTCCCGCGGATCCGCTGGTATTCGGACTCGGGGAGCCCTACCAGCTCGCGGCCGTCCAGCTTCATCGAGCCCTCGGCGATCGAGCCGCCGGCCGGCAGGAGCCCCATGACCGACAGCCCGGTCATTGACTTCCCGCAGCCAGACTCCCCGACCAGGCCAAGCGTCTCGCCGCGGTCCAGGTACAAGCCAACGTTGCCGACCGCCTGTACGACGGATCGCCTCAGCTGGATGCGAGCCGACAGGTTCTCGATCTCCAGGACGTGACCCACAGAGTGCTCTCCTCGTGTCAGCCGGCTCAACGGCGCCGCAGCCGCACGTCGACCGCGTCGCGCAGCGCATCGCCGATGAAGTTGAAGGCCATGACGACCAGGATCAGGCAGATCCCGACAGGAAAGATCAGCCACCAGTAACCGGCCGTCAGGTACGTCACGCCGTTCGAGAGCTGGTCCCCCCAGTCGGTATGGGGGTAGTAGAGCCCGAAGCCGAGAAAGCCGAGCGTGGCGACCGCGATGATGGCGTCCGCGATCTGGAAGGTGATGTTCACCACCACCACGCCGAGGGCGTTAGGGATCAGGTGCCGGAACGCCAGCCGCGGGCCCGATGCGCCCATGACCCTGGCTGCGGCCACAAATCCGCGGTTACGCAGAGCAAGTACCTCGGCCCGCACCAGCCTGGCGGGCACCAGCCACGAGAACATGCCCAGGATCAGGCCGAGCGACAGCACGGTGGAGCTGAACTTCGTCGCGACGATGAGCACGATGAACAGGAACGGGATCGACAGCAGCATGTCGACGAAGCGCATCATGATCGCGTCGATGTAGCCGCCGGCCAGGCCTGCGGCCGTGCCGTACAGCGTGCCGATGGTCGTGGCGATCGCCGCGGCGAACAAGCCGACCTCGAGCGACGACTGGCCGCCAAGCATGACGCGGCCGAGCTCGTCGAAGCCCTGCCCGTCGGTGCCGAGGATGTGCCCGCTGCCAGGCGGCTGGAAGCTGTTCACGACGTTCACGGAGGTCTGGTTCGTGTGGTAAAAGTGCGGGCCGGCAAAGCAGAACAGCACGAACAGGACCACTATCCCGACGCCGATGACCGCCAGTCTGTTTTCCCCGAATGAACGCAGCGCCAGCCGCCAGCCGCTGGTTGGCGCAGCCGCCGTTCCGCCCTCGGAGCCATCAGCTGCCGGAGCGGGCAGCAACTGCGCGTTGGTCGTCATCGTGGCTCCAGGGTCATGCCAGCTCGATCCGCGGGTCGGAGAGTGCGAGCGAGATATCAGCCGCGAGATTGCCCAGTACCGTCAGCGCGCCGCTCACCAGGGTGTAGGCGAGCAGCACCGGGTAGTCGTCGCTCTGCAGGCTGTTGAAGAACAGCAGCCCGAGGCCGGGGTAGTTGAACACCGACTCGATGACGAGGTTGCCTGCCAGCAGCAGCGGAACCGACAGGCCGATCAGGGTCACCATCGGCAGGCACGCGTTGCGGACGAGGTGCCGGGTCAGCACCAGCCGGGCAGGCAGGCCCTTGGCCCGCGCCAGCCTGATGTAATCCTGCGCGAGCTGATCCAGGGTCGCCGACCGCTGATAGCGGGAGTACATGGCGACCGAGACTGCTGCCATCGTCGCCACCGGAAGCACCATGCTCCGGGGGTCAGTGAAGATCACGAAGGCTGACGTCGACTGGGACGCCTCGGCGTTGACCAGGTGCAGCCGCAGCGCGAACAGGTCGATGAGCAGCAGTCCGAGGAAGAAGCTCGGCATCGAGTAGGCCGTGAAGGCGAGCGCGGTGACGACGTTGTCCGCGGCCTTATTGCGCTTGACCGCCTGAAAGATGCCGAGCGGCACCGCGATCGCTATCGCGATGACCAGCGACACCCCCACCAGCATGGCGGTCCGGCCCGCGTTCTCGGAGAGCAGCGCGTCCACGCTCTGGTTGAGCTTGTAGGAATAGCCAAGATTGCCGTGGACCAGCTGATTCATGTAGCTCAGGTACTGGCTGATGAGCGGCCGGTCAAAGCCGTGGGCCCGGTTGAACGCCGCGACCGAGGCCCGGCTGGCCTGCAGCCCGAGCACGTCCCGTCCGGGCGACGGCGACATGATGTGCAGCAGAGCGAAGGTCACCATCGAGATGCCGAGCAGCACGACCGCAGCCGTGACCGCGCGGCGCAGCAGGTAAATGGCCATCGATGAGTGACCTCCGTTCCGCTCGTGTCAGTTTGGGACCACCGGGCCAGCAGCTAGTTCTTGAAGTACCAGTACTCCGGGGTGAAGGCTTCCTGAGTCAGGCTCGCGAACGAGTCAGGCGGCCCGGACAGGTCCTTCGACCAGGCCCAGATGATGTCCTGGCTCGGCAGCCAGAGCACCGGGAGGCTCGTGCTGAGGAACTGGCCCTCGGCCTTCACCGCCATCGGGTCGCTGCCGTAGACCGAGTTATGGATGAGCGTGTTCGCCTCGGGACTGCTGTAGCCTCCGACGTTCGAACTGCCGGTGCTGTTGAAGGTGCCGTTGGCTGTCGGGTACGGCGTGATGCTGAAGCCGCCCCACTGCTCCATGGCCCAGCTGCTGTCATCCGCCGCCGCTGCCGGGTCGTTGAAGTGCTGGATCAGGTAGCTGAAGGTCTTGGGCTCGGTGTTCACAGTGACGCCGATCTGCGCCGCCGCGGAAGCGAACGCGGTGCACTGCACCGCGTTGACCGGGGTCTGATCGCTGTAGAACAGGTTGAACGTGATCGCCTGGCCCGCCGGGATGCCGGCGCCACAGTCCGCAGGTCCCGTGCCGGGACTCTGGCACGTGGTCTTGCCGTTCGGCACGACCTTCCAGCCGTGGCTCGTCAGCAGCTTCGCTGCCGCCGAGATGCTGTACGGGTAGGGAGCAGTCGTGCCATTCGCGATGTTGTACGGCGAGCCCGCCACCGTGGGGACAGAGCTGTAGTTCGGTGCGGCCGCCCCGTCAAAGATGCCTTTGCTGGCGATGTAGGCGGGCTCGTCGATCAGATGGTCGAGTGCCTGCCTGATGTAGAGCTGGCCGAGGATCTTGTTGACGTCGTCGGTCTTGTCCAGGAAGTTCAGCATGATGAAGTTGAAGCCGTGCGACGGCAGGCCGTAGACGTTGTACCCGGCTGCCTTCAGGGCCGGCACCTGCGACAGGTCAGAGGGGTCGACCGCGCCCGCCGTCAGCTGGCCGCTGGTGAGCTGGTTGAACTCGGCCGTGGACGAGGTGAACGAAAGCGCGTTGAGCTCGGCGATGTGCGCCTTCTGCGGTCCGGTGTAGGCCTGGTTCGGGACCATGGAGTACGCGTCGGTCGAGGCGTTGAAAGTCTTGAGCCGGAACGGGCCGTCGACGTCCTGCCAGATCGGGTTCGTCGCGAACGTGGCGGGCGCTGACGACTGCCCGTTCAGGTAGTTGTAGATAGCGGTCGCGTTGGCCGGGCTGGCGTAGTTCAGCGGCTTGCCGGTCGCGGAAGCCTTGTTCCAGAAGGTCGACGGCAGCGGCGTGAGCGAAGTGAGCTCGTTGTCGGTGAACCAGGCCGGGTTGTAGGACCGGTTCAGCTGCAGCGTCACCGAGTACTTCGACGTCGCGGTGGCGCTGAGCACGTTGTCGGGGAACTGGCCGGGCGTGTAGGCCGCCCAGTCCGACGGGTTCTCCTTGATGGCGGCCTTGATCAGGTCGATCTCGAAAACGAGGTCGTTGGCGTCCACCGGCGCGCCATTGGACCACGTATAGGACGGCTTCAGGTTGATGGTGACCGTCTTGTCGCCGTTGCTGTAGACCGGCAGGCTGGCCAGGCTGAGAGTGGTGTTAACCGCCGGGTTCGCACCCGTCGGGTACCAGTACAACGGCCGGAACATCTGCCACTGGAACTGGAACATGACATAGACCGAGTTGGCCGAGCCGGGGATGACGGGGAAGATATAGGTCGGCCCGGCGCCCGGCGACTCAGCTATGTTGACGGTGCCGCCAGCCTTCGGGGTGCCCGACTGTGCCGACAGCGTTCCGTACGCGTACCCGTCGCTCTGGCTAGGGGCGGCGGTATGGCCGGTCGAACCGCAGCCCGCCGCGCCGATTGCGGCGACGGCGACGATTGCCAGCGGAATCTTCCTGCCCGGGCTCACTATTCTTCTCACGTTGTCGTCCATCCGTTCTCGCGAAAACAGCGCCCGTGGCCGCTGCCGGGACACTGGTTGATGGTGGCTGCGCTCAGGGAGCCCAGATGCGTTCCGCATAGTCGGCGAAGTTCCGGCCGAGGATCTTCTCGATCAGGTCCTGGCTGTAGCCGCGGGCCTCAAGCAGCCCGATGAGCTCGTAGAACTGGTTCACGCCGCGCAGGTCGATGACGAACGGCAGCGTGTCGCTCCGCTCCCCCGCCGCGCCGACGCCGGCCGCCTTGCGCAGGGCGACGTGCTCGGCGAGCCTGGCCCGGTAGGCGTCCAGGTCGTCGATCGATGTGACCGGGCCATCGGTTCCGATGCCGACGTGGTCAGCGCCGCAGACGTTGACCGCGTGGTCGATGTGCTCGATGACGTCAGCGGCGCGCGCGTGACCCGAGATGTTCAGGAAGGGCATGAAGTAGATGCCGACGAAGCCGCCGCGCGATGCCACCAGCCGCAGCTCTTCATCGGTCTTGTTGCGCGGCAGATCGGCCAGGGCGCGGCAGCCGGTGTGATTGATTGAAACCGGCTTCTCCGCGATCCTGGCCGCCTCCAGGCACGTCTGCTCTCCGCTGTGCGACAGGTCGACCATGATGCTGCTGGCGTTCAGGCCCTCGACCACCTGCCGGCCGAAAGGCGTCAGGCCCCGGTTCTCCGGAGCCATCGAGCCGTCGCCGATGTGATTCGCCTGGTTGTAAGTGAGCTGAATTACCCGGACGCCGAGCCGGCCGAAGGTCTCGATCCGGCCGAGGTCGTCGCCGATCGCGACGGCATTCTGGAAGCCGTAGATGATGCCGATCCGGCCCGAGCTTCTCGCCTCGTGAATGTCGGCGACGGTCTGCACCTTGATGAGGTCGGCCGAGTTGTCCGCCACAATCGAGTCCCACACCTCGATCTCGTGCAGCGTGTGCTCGAACGGCGGCGCATCGCCCATGGTGTATCCGAGCGTGATATTCACTGCGGTCAGGCCCGAGGCGTGCGCATCGGCAAGCGTGCGCGCGTCGATCGTCAGGTCGTCGCTGGACTGGGTCAGCTTGGCTGCCGCTTCCGACGAAGCCGGCGCGTTGGGGTTATCCAGCGTTCCCAGCGCGTTGATGACCATGTAGTCAGCAGCCCGGTTCATCGCCCGACCTGTCCCTTCTGGATTGGCTCGTAGGCGGCCCGGTCGTAACGGTGACCGCGCTTGACGACCAGCGCGATGCTGCTCAGATTGGCGATGTCGGCCAGCGGGTCGTCGGCGAGCACGACGAAGTTGGCCAGCTTCCCGGCCTCGATCGTGCCCATGCTGGCCTCGGCGCCGAGGCTCCTGGCACCGATCAGGGTGGCGGATCGGATGACCTGCTCAGCGGGGATGCCGCAGCGCCGCACCAGGAACGCCATCTCGTCATGCAGCGCCGGAAACGGATGCTGGGGATCAGTCTCGTAGTCGGTGCCCGTGCAGACCGGAACTCCGGCGCGGTAGGCGTGCCCGATCAGCCTGGCCGCCAGGTCCGCATTGGCCCTGGCGCGCTTCCTGGCCTCGTCGTCGCCTTCCGGTTCCCTCGCGTACATGCTGCCCGTGGCGTCCAGGATGGTGCCATGCGCCCCCATCTGCGCGAGGAGCGACTGGAGCCGCGGGTCCTCGCCGACGCCGAAGCCGTCAGTGTCAACGGCCGGCTTGGTCTTGTAACTGAGCGGAAGCGGTGCCGCCGTTTCGTAGGCCAGCATGGTGACGTGGGAGATCGAGTCGACCCCGGCACCGATGACCTCGCTCGGACTGGCCGGAAAGACCGCACCGTGAGCCCACACGCCGAGGCCCTGCCGGTGCGCCTCCGCCGTGATCGCGGCTACCGTGCTTCCGGGAAGGTCCGCGTAGATCTTGATCGCTTTAGCGTGGGTTCCCTTCGCCATCGCCACGGCGAGGGGCAGGTCGGTCTCGTCGGTGACCGCCTGCATCCAGGGCACCAGGCCCGGCGTCTCGCCCTGCGACACCTGCCATGTCCGCGGGTCGTCGAAGAAGCTCGGCCCGGCCATCAGGGCCGCGTAGCTGATGTCGGGACCGGGAATCTCGCCGACCAGGGTCGCCCGGGCCAGGTCACCGACCTGGCGCAAGTCGTCGGCCATGATCCGGATCGCCGTGACGCCGCCGTAGGCGAGCCGGCGCAGGGTCGCCTCGGCTGCTGGCCGGTCAGGCGGCGTGGCGATGTGCTGATGCGAGTCGATCAGGCCCGGGATGACGAACTGGCCAGCGCAGTCAATGACCTCCGCGCCGGTGCGCAGCTCGGCCGGGATCTCGGCGTCAGGAGCCACCAGGCGAATCTGCGCGCCGTCGACGACGATGGTCATTGCCGGCCGGGCCGGCTCTCCGGTCCCGTCGATCAGTGTCGCCCGGCGGTAGATCGTGACCGCGCCGGCCGGCGGCGCGGCGTACGGCTCCGGCGCCGCGGCCTCCTCGTGACCCATCGAATCCACCTCTTCGTCGTGGCGGCAGCTCGCCCGGAAGTGTTACAGTAGATGTAACATATGTTTCAAGAGTAGCAACACGTGTTAATGTACGTCAACCCGCCCAAGTGTCGCGAGGAGTGATGAGATTGCCGGGAACCGCGAGCTCCGCGGTCGACAAGGCGCTCGACCTGATCGAGGTCATCGCCCGATCGGATCGCCCGCTGCGGCTCAGCGAACTCGCAAGCGAAGTCGGCTTGCACCGCGCGACCGCCTATCGCGTGCTCATCGACCTGATCCGGCGCGGGTGGGTGCTGCGCGTCGGCGATCGCTACCTCCCCGGCACGGTCGTGCTTCAGCTGTCGCACGCCGCGGCTACGAACTCGCTGGTCGCAGTGGCCCGGCCGGTGCTGGAGGCGCTGTCAGGCCAGACCGGCATGATGGTGAACTTGCAGGTACTGGAGTCCGACCAGTCCAGAGTCATCGACGTGGTCCGTCCGCAGCGGCTGGAAATGATCAGCCACCTGCGTGAGGAACTGCTGCCCGTGCACAAGTTCGCGGGCCCGCTGGTGCTGGTGGCGATGCTCGGGGACGAAGCGCGCCGACCGTACCTCCGGCTGGCGCAGGAGGCGGGCTATCCGCTCGAAGGCGGCGACGGACTGCTCGCCGACATCGAGCGGGCCAAGCGCACGGGCTTCGCGCTCGAGCGCGGCCGCAACGAAAAGCTCATCGCGTCCGTAAGCCGGGCGGTTCCAGCCGCGAAGGGACCGCCGATCTGTGCTCTGACCATCGTCGGGCTCGACGCCGAGTTCGAGGAGCCGCGGCTGTCCGAGATGAAGGCCTACCTCACGGCCGCGACGGCTGACCTGCAGCACGCCCTGATGGCGCTGTCCCCGGATACCGGCACCGCCGCTGCCGGCACCCCCGCGGCCGGCGCGTGAGCGGCGTGCTGGTACTCAGCAGTTCGCAGACTCGGGCCGCGCTGGATCCGGAGCGCCTGCTGACGGCCGTCTCCACGGCCCTGGTCGCGATCAGCCGCGACGAGGTGTCGGCACCGCCCCGGATCGCCGCTCGGGCGCCCGCTGGAGTCCTCGGCATGATGCCGGCCTACGTACCCGGCCTCGGCCTGGCGGCCAAGGTGATCTCGGTCTTCGCCGAGCCGGGGCTGGAAGGCCGGAGTACGCATCGCGGCATCGTGGCCGTCTTCGATGATCAGGACGGCCGCCCGCTGGCGGTACTTGACGCCCAGTCGATCACGGCCGTCCGCACCGCTGCCGTAGCGACGCTGAGCATGCGCGCACTGGCGGGTCCGCATCCCGAACGCATCGCCATCGTGGGAACCGGGGTGCAGGCACGCGCCCAGGCCGCGCTGCTCGCGACCATCGACGGAACCACCGCCGTGGTCGTCGGCGGCCGCGACCGGGGGCGGGCCGAGGAGACTGCGGCCTGCTATCCCGGTGCTGTCGCCGACACCATCGAGGCCGCCGTCAAGGGTGCGGACGTCGTCTTCTGCTGCACCGGTGCCCGGCAGCCGGTCATTCAGCGGGAGTGGCTGGCCGCTGGCGCGCATGTCAGTTCCGTCGGTGGCTCGGCGGGACCTGAACTCGACGCCGCCACCGTCGGCGCCGGGCCGGTGTTCGTCGAGTGGGCGGGCGCCGCGGCCGCGGAGCCGCCCGCCGGAGCACACGAGCTTCAGGGCCTTCCGCCGGATCAGGTCGTCCTGCTCGGCGCGGTGCTCGACGGGCGCCATCCCGGCCGCCGCGAGCGTTCCGAGCTCACCGTGTTCAAGTCAACGGGCCATGCCGCGCTGGACGTCGCGGCTGCGTCGGTGGTCTACGACTTCGCCCGCAAGCACGGCACGGGCAGCACCGTCTGCGTCTGAGCGTCGATCTAGGAGGAAGATCCAGTGGGCGACGCGCCAGCAACGCGGGCTCTCGAGGGCGGTGTGATCACCGACCTCAACGGCCGGCTGACCTATGCCGGCTATCTCGGGCTGGGCCAGCTGCTCGACAGCCAGCACCCGGTATCCGGGCAGCACGACGAGATGCTCTTTATCATCCAGCACCAGGTCACCGAGCTCTGGCTGAAGCTGCTCATCCACGAGCTGCGTTCCGCCATAGCCCTGCTCTCGACCGATGCGCTGGCGCCGACGCTGAAGCGGCTCGCCCGCATCAAGCACATCCAGCGACAGATGCTCGAGCAGTGGGCAGTGCTCGCGACGCTTACTCCGGCGGAGTATGCCCAGTTCCGCGATGCCCTCGGCACGTCGTCGGGTTTCCAGTCGTGGCAGTACCGAACCGTCGAGTTCCTGCTCGGCAACAAGGACCCGGCCATGCTGGCGGTGTTCGCCCACGATCAGGCCGCGCACGCCTCGCTCGCCGCCGACCTAGCCGCGCCTAGTCTGTACGACGAGTTCCTGCGCTACCTGGCCCGAGCCGGCTACGAACTGCCCGAATCGGTCAGCAGCCGTGACTGGTCGCGCCCGCGCGGCTTCTCCGCCGAAATCGTGTCCACCCTCCGGCGAATCTATGCCGAGCCCGAGTCGCACTGGCGCGCGTACGAGACTGCCGAGGAGCTCGTCGACATCGAGGAAGCCTTCCAGTTGTGGCGGTTCCGGCACATGAAGACCGTCGAGCGGATTATCGGCGACAAGCAGGGCACTGGCGGGTCGTCTGGAGTGGGCTTCCTGCGCAAGGCCCTCGACCTGACGTTCTTCCCGGAGTTGCTGGCTGTTCGGACCGAGATCGGGACACCCGGCTGAGTCCCGCTGCCACAGGCAATGATCGTTCTGCACGGTTCTGGCATTTTGATTCTAAAATCGGAGCCCAGGCGCCCGGCCTCTTGAAGGAGACTGGAAATGACGGAGCCCGCAGCAGGCGGCAAGATCCAGGAGACCCAGATCGGCCGCTACCGGTCCACTCGGGGGCTTGACTACGACTCAGTGCCGTGGAAGCTGTGGGAGAAATCCAAGAAACTGTTCTGGGATCCGGCTGACATCGACTTCTCGCAGGACGCGATCGACTGGCAGTCGATGTCTGAGCAGGAGCGGACGCTGATCGCGCTGTCTGCGCGCGGATTCATGGTCGGCGAGGAAGCGGTGACGCTAGACATTGTCCCGCTGCTGCGATGCATGTCTGACCTCGGGCGCCTTGAGGACACGATGTACCTGGCGATGTTCGCGATGGAAGAGGCCAAGCACACCGAGCTGTTCCGGCGATGGTTCGACGCCGTCGGGGCTGACCCGGCCGAGCTGGATGATCTGGTCCGCGAGCAGCAGGCCGCAGTCAGCCAGGGCCGCCCGGGGCTGTTCGACGGCGCGCTGACGAGAGTCATGCGCAGACTCGACACCGACCATTCGCCACGGGCGATCCTCGACGCGACCCTCATCTACAACCAGCTTGTCGAGGGCGTCGCGGCTATTGCGGGGTACCACCGGTGGGAGCAGACATTCCGCACGCTCGGCAAGCTCCCCGGCCTCGAAGCGGGCATTAAGCTCACCCAGCGCGACGAGCGGCGGCACATCGCCTACGGCACGTATCTCGGCCGGCGCATCATCGCCGAGAACCCGGACCTGTGGCCGTGGCTCGAACAGCGATGGCAGAAACTCACCGCCGGCTTCAGCGGCGGCTACGACGCAGCCGACCCGAAGGCCCGGCAGCGGCGCGCCGCACTCGGCTTCGATGACGAATACCAGCAACAGCTGATCAGGCGCCGACTCGAGGCGCTCGCGGTGGCCCGCACCATGAACGCCGACGAGGTGGACGCCAGCGCAATCGAGGCGCTCGAGCCCGAGGAGCTTCGGAACGTTAACTGAGGAGGCTCCGGACGACGAGTCAGATTGAATGGCTACATGACCGAGATAGCTGATCTGCCGGCCGCTGCCGGCGCATCTGTTGCCGCGCTGGCGGGATACACCGAGCTGGACTGGCAGCAGGTGCCAGCTGCCGACCTGCAGTGGAGCTGCTGGCAGACCACGCTGCACATGGTCGACTGTCTTTACTTCTACGCGTGTCAGATCGTGTACGGCAATCCGGACGGGTACCTGTGTACCGAGCTGGCGCTCGACGACTCAGCCTCGCCGCCGCGGCTGCTGGCCGCGCTGAGCGCGCACGCCGAGTTGCTGCACCGCGTCGCCCGGTCCGCCGACCCAGACCTGCGCGCGCATCACAATTATGGTGTCTCGGACGCGGCGGGGTTCGCCGCGATGGGCGTAGCGGAGACACTGATCCACACCTTTGACGTGGTGCGCGGGCTGAACCCCTCCGATCCGTGGCGACCGCCGGCGGCGCTGGCAGCGCCGGTGATCACCCGGCTGTTCCCGGACGCTCCCGGCGGCGACCCCGCCGACGTGCTGCTGTACTGCTGCGGCCGCGCCGCCCTGGGCGAGTTGCCGCGGCGCCCGCACGAATGGCAATGGGACAGCACCGTCAGAACCTAAGCGCGTCCCGCGGGGCGACCGAGCCGCGATCCGTGCGGTAGCGTGCTGCTGTGTCTATCGCCATCCGCCTCGCTCCCGGGTGCCGGCCGCGCGGCTGCCGGGCCCCCGCGCGGCGTGTGCTCGGACGCAGGGTGCGGTATGTGCTCGGCGCCGAGGCTGGTCAGGTGAACGGGATGCGATGGCTCGGCATCCTGAGTGCCGTGCGAGGTATCTGAGCGAGATCGCTCTCCTCGGCTCCGTCGTTCCTGCCCGTTTCCGGGCCGACGAGCCCACTCGTAGCTTCGTTATCACCCACTAAGGCCGGGTGTTGTCCCGTGCCGGGAGCGCATGTGTGATGGACAGCAAATTCTTCTTCCCGGCGTTGCCGGGCCAGTTCCCCAGCGGGGACGGGTATTTCGGCGCGTTCGGCGGCAAGTTCATACCGGAGGCGCTGGTTGCCGCCGTGGATGAGGTTGCCACCGAGTACGAGAGAGCCAAGACAGATCCAGGGTTCACAGCGGAGTTCGAGCAACTGCTCGCGCACTACGCGGGCCGTCCGAGCGCTCTTACCGAGGTTTCGCGGTTCGCCGGGTATGCCGGCGGCGCGCGCCTGTTCCTCAAGCGCGAGGACCTCAACCACACCGGGTCGCACAAGATCAACAACGTGCTCGGGCAGGCCCTGCTGACCAAGCGGATGGGCAAGCCGCGCGTTATCGCCGAGACGGGAGCCGGCCAGCACGGGGTGGCTACCGCGACGGCATGCGCTCTGTTCAGCCTGGAGTGCACCATCTATATGGGGGAAACCGACATCCGGCGGCAGGCGGTCAACGTGGCGCGGATGAAGATGCTCGGCGCGACGGTCATACCGGTTGCCTCCGGCTCGGCTACCCTCAAGGACGCCATCAACGAGGCGTTCCGGGACTGGGTCGCCAACGTCGAGAGCACCCATTACATCTTCGGCACGGTCGCCGGGCCTCATCCCTTCCCCGCCATGATCCGCGACTTCCAGCGCGTCATCGGCGTCGAGGCCCGCCGCCAGATCCTTGAGCGAGCCGGCCGACTGCCCGATGCCGCGATCGCGTGCGTCGGAGGGGGGTCCAACGCTATCGGCCTGTTCCACGCGTTCCTCCCCGACGGGGGCGTCCGCCTCATCGGGTGCGAGCCCGCCGGACATGGCGTGGAGACCGGGGAGCATGCGGCAACGCTGTCAGCGGGCGAGCCCGGCATCCTGCACGGCTCGCGCTCCTACGTGCTGCAGGACGACGAGGGCCAGATCACCGAGCCCTGGTCGATCTCAGCCGGGCTCGACTACCCGGGCGTCGGACCTGAGCACGCCTACCTGCACGACACCGGCCGCGGTGAGTACCGTCCGGTCACCGACGCCGCCGCGATGCGGGCCTTCCGGCTGCTCGCATCGTCCGAGGGCATCATCCCGGCGATCGAGAGCGCGCACGCGCTCGCCGGCGCTATCGATGTCGGCACCGAACTCGGACCGGAAGGACTGATCCTGGTGAGCCTGTCTGGCCGGGGCGACAAGGACATGGACACCGCGGAACGGTACTTCGAACAGGACGCCGGTGCGGCCGGGGCAGGAGGAGTAGCGAAGTGAGCGGAAACCTGCAGCTTCTGGCCGAAACCCTGGACCAGGCGCGGCAAGAGAACCGGGCCGCGCTCATCACGTACATGCCGGCCGGCTTTCCGACCGTGGACGAGGGCATCGCCGCGATCCGGGCAATGCTGAACAGCGGCGCCGACATCGTGGAGGTCGGCCTGCCCCACAGCGACCCAGTGCTGGACGGCCCGGTCATCCAGGCCGCCGCCGACATCGCCCTGCGCGGCGGGGTCCGGATCGCCGACGTCATCCGCACCGTGCGAGAGGCATACGAGGCCACGGGCAAGCCAGTCCTGGTGATGTCCTACTGGAACCCGATCAGCCGGTACGGCGCGGAACGCTTCAGCCGCGAGCTGGCCGCGGCTGGCGGCGCGGGATGCATCCTTCCTGACCTGCCCGTGCAGGAGTCCGCGCGGTGGCGCGAGTGCGCGACCGCGCATGGCCTCGCCACCATTTTCGTCGCCGCGCCGAGCACGACCGACGAGCGGTTGCGTGAGCTCGCCGCGGCGGCATCGGGATTCATCTACGCATCGTCGCTGATGGGAGTCACCGGAGTCCGGGACAGCCTCAGTACCGCCGCCAGCTCGCTGGTGCGGCGCATCAGGGCGGTCACTCCGCTGCCAGTCTGCGTCGGGATCGGGATCTCCACGGCCGCCCAGGCGGCCGAGGTAGCTGACTTCGCCGACGGGGTGATCGTCGCGTCGGCGCTGGTAAAGGCGGTCCTGGGCGCCCTGGACACCGCCGCGGGAGCCGCGACCGTGGCCGAGCTAACCGCCGAGCTCAGTCTGGCAACCCGCCGGGCCGCCGACGGACGCCGGGCCCGGTGAGGTAGCCACCGATGTCGCCGGAGAGCCGGCTGGTCAGGGCGAGGTCTGCGCGCCGACGGCGTGCAGGTAACGCAGCGCCTGGGCGTACGAGCCGAGCAGGCTGGCCTGGGCGTACGGAAGTCCGTGCTCTCGGCAGAACTCGCTGATCAGGGGCTGGGACCGGCGCAGGTTCGGCCGGGGCATCGACGGGAAGAGGTGGTGCTCGATCTGGTAGTTGAGCCCGCCGAGAGCCAGGTCGGTAAGCCAGTTGCCGCGGATGTTCCGCGAGGTCAGCACCTGCCGGCGGAGGAAGTCTTGCTGCTCTTGCCGGCGCAGGATGGGCATGCCCTTGTGGTTAGGGGCGAACGACGCACCCAGGTACACGCCGAACAGACCCTGCTGAACCAGGATGAACACGACGGCCTTCACCGGGCTCAGGACGAGGAAGACGACCGTCAGGTAGGCGGCGAAGTGCGCCGCGAGCAGTGCCGCCTCGGCCCAGCGGTACCGCCTCGGCCTGCTCGACAGCGCCCCGATGCTGGCAACGTGCACGCTGAGGGCCTCGCCCAGCAGCATCGGGAAGAACAGGAATGCCTGGTAGCGGAACACGATCCTGGCGGCGCCGCGGCTGGTGGCTGCCTGGTCCGGGGTAAACGCCAGGGCCCGCATCATGACGTCCGGGTCGGCCCCCTCGGTGTTGGGGTTCGCGTGATGCCGGTTGTGCTTGGCTACCCACCAGCCGAAGCTGAGGCCAACGCCAAGATTGCCCAGCAGCAGGCCGAGGACGTAGCTCGGGCGGCGGGCGGCGAAGATCTGCCGGTGGCCCGCGTCGTGGCCCAGGAATCCGACCTGGGTGAACATGACGGCGAGGAAGGTCGCGGTCGCGAGCTGCCACCAGGAATTGCCGATGAGAATGAACGCAGCCCACCCCGCAGCCAGCAGGAGCGTGGTGATCGCGATTCGCCAGGCGTAATTCCCGTTGCGGCGCTCCAGCAGGCCGGCCTGCCTGACCGCTCGCGCTAGCCGTGAGTAGTCGCTTCCCCGTCCGGCCACTGTGGCCTCGGCCGCCCGCTCCGCGGGATCCGCTGCCATCACGCCGATGCCGTGTCGCTGATAACTGACTCCACCCTGGGATAGGTCCTCGGCCGCCCGTCGAGGCCCGTGGAACTCAGCCTACTGCCGGCGCCCGGCGCGGCGGGCGCCACGGGCATCGCCACTCCTGACGGCCAGCTCATCGGAGATCCTTTCCAGAAGCCGGTGTGCTGGGCACGGTCGGCGGCTGACGCCGGTGCCCTGCCTGCACGCTACGTCTAGATGATTACCAGCAAATGGCTTCCGGAATCAGAATTCAACATGAACGCAGGCTGGACCCTGCGACGACGCTCGGTCCGTCAGCCCGGACGGTGTACCGGGCGCGGCCCGCCCACCCGGCGTGATGGTGTTTAATGACCAGTGGTTGTAGTCGAAGTTCGTTCACGTGTCACAGCGCCTGCGAATTCTGACAGCGGGTGCCCAGTCTTGGACAAAGCCATACTTTCCGGCAGGCGGTCGCGACAGCCCCGGGGACGCGCAGCCGCGCATCCCTGACGATGGCTCCAGCAGGAGGAAAGCACATGGCTCAGGGCACCGTTAAGTGGTTCAACGCCGATAAGGGCTTCGGCTTCATCGCTCCCGACGACGGCACCGCCGACGTCTTCGTACACCACTCAGCCATCGCGGCTGACGGCTACCGCAGTCTCCAGGAGAACCAGCGCGTGGAGTACACGGCCGCGCGCAGCCCGAAGGGCATGCAGGCCGAGCAGGTTCAGCCGCTCTGACGCGTCTGGCTGGAATTGCCGGGCGGCTTACTCACTACCGAGGAGGCCGTCCGGTGGGGATCGGGCTGCGGTTTCGTCGCCGCACCCCGGCGCGGCCCGGCAGAGCGGATCCCGGCGGCTGTAGGCTGTAGCAGTACGGCGCAGCCATCCAAGGCGCGCCGGTCGTGTCTTACTCGGTCATCGAGCTGGTTTCCACGGACGTGGCGGCCCACCACGATGCGGCCACCACAGTCCTAAGGACGATTCTTCTTGTCAGCTTTGCCCATCGAAACAACCGATGCTGCCTGCAGCGAGCGCGATAGCCAGCTCGGCATACCCGGTGTCACGTTCACTTCCCTTGGCGTTCCCGCTGAGATGGCCGCTGTGCTCGCGAGCGCGGGAATCACTACTCCGTTCCCGATCCAGGCCCTCACGCTGCCGGACGCACTGGCCGGACGCGACGTGCTCGGCCGGGGCCGCACCGGCTCAGGCAAGACCCTCGCGTTCTGCATTCCGCTGGTCGCGACGCTGGCCGGCGGCCACACCATGGCCTGCCGTCCGCGGGGCCTGGTGCTGGTACCCACCCGCGAGCTCGCCAACCAGGTCCACGCCGTCCTCCTTCCGCTGGCTCGAGCCGCGGGGCTGAGCGCGGTCACGGTCTTCGGCGGGAGCCCGCAGAGCCGTCAGGTCGCGGCCCTGCGGGCGAGGGCAGACATCGTCGTCGCCTGCCCGGGCAGGCTCGCCGACCTCATCGGTCAGGGCCACTGCGAGCTCGGTGATGTCGAGGTCACCGTGGTCGATGAAGCCGATCACATGGCTGATCTCGGATTCCTGCCGGTCGTGAGACGCCTCCTGGACGCGACCCCGCCCGGCGGTCAGCGGATGCTGTTCTCCGCGACCCTCGACAAGGACGTCGACGTCCTGGTGCGCCGATTCCTGCACAATCCCGCCCGTCACTCGGCCGACGCCGTGGCTGCCGCACCCGCCGCGATGGTTCACCACCTGATTACCGTCACGCCCGCGGACCGGGCGGGAGTGATCGCCGTGCTGGCCGGGGGCAAGAACCGGTCGCTGATCTTCACCCGGACCCGGCGCTCGGCCGAGCGCCTGGCCCGCCAGCTGGCCGCGGCGCGGATACCCGCAGCCGAACTGCACGGCAACCTCGGCCAGGGCGCCCGTGAGCGCAATCTCGCCTCCTTCGCCTCCGGCGCGGCCCAGGTCCTGGTCGCGACCGACATCGCGGCTCGCGGCATCCACGTCGACGGCATCGGGCTTGTCATTCACGCCGATCCGCCAGCCGAGCACAAGGCCTACCTGCACCGGTCGGGCCGCACTGCGCGGGCGGGCGCCAGCGGCGTCGTGATCACGCTGCAGACCCCCTCGCAGGCCGCCGACGTGCGCGCGCTGATGCGCAGGGCCAATGTCACCGCGCTGACTGCCACCGCGCATCCAGGTTCACCGCTGCTGCGCACCATCGCCGGCGAGCCAGCCGACCAGGCCGCGCTGCCGACCCGGCACCGCGCGCCAGAACCGGCCGAGGTGGCTCACCTGGCCACCGGCCGCGCCGCGGCCGCGATGTCGGCCCAGCACCGTGGCCGCCGAAAGCGCTGAGCCCGAGCACAGACTCAAGGCCTCGCCGCCGCATCGCACAGAGCATCGCTATCCAGCTGGTTTACTGTCTGCGAGATCTGCTGGTCGCTTACTGTGACGACTAACACACGCAAACCGATGGTTGGCCGTTTAGGTAAGCCTTACCTTAGTAGGCGTGACGTGGCCGGATACCATTCCTAATCTGCTGATCGGACTCCGCGAGGGCCTTGAGGCGGGCCTGGTGGTCAGCATCCTGCTGGCCGCCGTACGGCAGGCGGCTCCGGGCGGCGCGACCTCCGGCGGCCAGCCGGCGAAGACCTCGACCGCGCCGATCTGGCTTGGCGTGCTGGCCGCCGTCATGCTGTCGGGGAGCTTCGCCGCGATCCTCACCTTCTCCACCGCCACCCTGACCAGCCGGGCGCAAGAGGCGCTGGGAGGCCTGCTCAGCGTCCTCGCGGTAGGCCTGGTCACGGCGATGATCTTCTGGATGCGCCGCACCGCCGCCGGCCTGACGGCCCACCTGCGCGGCGAGGTGGCTCGCGCGGCCGCCGTCGGTGCGGGGATGCTGACGATCACCGCGTTCCTGGCGGTCGGGCGCGAGGGCCTCGAGACGACATTGTTCTTGTGGACTGCTGCGCGGGCGTCGGGACAGACGGTCGGGCCGCTCGTGGGCGCCGCCGTCGGGCTGGCCGCCGCCGTGGTCCTGTGCTGGCTGCTGTACCGGCGTGCGGTCAGGCTGAACGTCGCGGCCTTCTTTAACCGGACAGCAATCGCCCTGATCGTGATCGCCGCGGGGGTGCTGGCCTACGGGCTCGGCGAGCTGCAGCAGGCCGGCCTGCTGTCGGGGCAGCGCTGGATAGCGTTCGACCTGACCGCGCACGCCCAGCCATCGTCCTGGTGGGTCTCGCTGATCACCGGCGTCACCGACTTGTCGCCGAAGATGACGGTGCTCCAGGTAGTCGCCTGGATCGCCTTCGTCGGGGTGGTCATCCCGGCGTTCGTGAAAGCCGGCCGGGCCAGCGCCGCCGAGACCGTCGCCACGCACCGCGCCGGCAGGGCGGGCACTCCGGCGACGGGCATCGCCCGCCGCTGGGAGCGCCTCGCCGGCCGCCGGCCGTGGCTGGCGGCCGGCGCGCTCGTCCTGATACCGGCGCTCGCCGCCGGCGCGACGATCGCGGCGCTTCCGCCCGCGAGTTCCGCATCGACCACGGCGGTGACCGTGACCCGGACCGGGTGTGCGCCCAACTGGACTGCCGCCGCCGGCGGAACGCAGACGTTCACCGTCGAGAATCAGTCCGGCCTGCCGGGCGAGATCAACCTCGACGACACCTCCGGCGACATCGTGGCCGAGATCGAGACGATCGGCCCGGCGACAAGCGCGCAGCTCACCGCCACGCTGAGCAACGGAACCTACGTCTTCAAGTGCTTCATGGGCTCCTTGCCCGCGACCGCCTCCGAGCCAGTCCAGGTGACCGGCGCGGCGAATAATTCCGCTACCAGCAAGTCGCTCTCCAGCCCGGTTAGCTCCGGCCCGGTCGCCGTCAGGCCGGTGACCGTCGGTGATCTTGCCGGGCCCAACAAGGAGTATCAGGCCTACGCGGCCCTGCAGCTCACGGACCTGGCGCAGGCGGTCGCGCGGATGCAGGCCGATCTCCGCGACAGCGACGTGGCCGCCGCCAAGGCCGACTGGCTTGCTGCCCAGCTGGACTGGGAGCGCGTCGGCGCCTCCTACGACAGCTTCGGCAACCTCGGGCTGGCCGTCGACGGCCTGCCCGACGGCCTTCCCGACGGCGTCAGCGACAAGGGCTTCACCGGCCTGCACCGGCTGGAGTACGGCCTGTGGCACGGACAGGACGCGGCCAGCCTCCTGCCCGTCGCCGCGACGCTCGCCGGCAACGTCGCCCTGGTGCGGAAGAACCTGACCTCGGACGACCTGGCGGGCGATCCCACGAACCTGCCGGTTCGCACGCACGAGATTCTCGAGGACGCGCTGCGCGACCACCTGTCCGGGATCGACGACCAGGGCGGCAACGCGGCCTTCGCGCAGACGTACGCGGACCTGCAGGTCACCACCGCCGTCCTGGGCTACCTGACGCCGCTGCTCAACGCCCGCGAGCCCGGCCTGCCGTCCATCGCCGGCGGCGAGATCGCCATCCTGAGGCAGGCACTGCTCGCGACCGAGGTCGACGGTCACTGGGAGTCGCTCAGCTCAGCCCCGCTCTCCGCGCGCGAGCGCGTCGACTCGGCAATCGGCGCGCTGCTGGAGACCCTCTCGGCCGTCCCGGATCTCCTCGAGGTTCCCCCGACCCACTGACCCCGTCCCGGCCGATACGGCCCCGACCCCGACCCCCGGACCAAGGAGCGAACCCCCCGTGACCGTCAGCCGACGCAGCTTCATCAAGGGCACGGTGTCCGGCGCGGCCGGGACCGCGCTCGCCGGCGGCGTGCTGGTCGGCGGCGCGCGGGCGGACGCAGACTCAGCCGCGGGCAGCGGCCCGGACACCAAGGCGTCGTACCCGTACCATGGCGCGCACCAGGCCGGGGTGCTGACGCCGGGACCATCGGGCAAGCAGCCGTTCGCCTGCGTCGCCGCCTTCGACTGCACGGCAGGGAACAAGGCTGACCTGGCGATCCTCATGTACGAACTGACCGAGCGAGCCTGGTTCCTCACGACCGGCGGTACTCCTCCCGACCTCGGGGTCGGGGCCCCGCCGTCCGACAGCGACGTGCTGGGCCCGCAGGTCCCCGCGGACGGGCTGACCGTCACGCTGTCCGTTGGGCCCAGCTTCTTTGACGATCGTTACGGCCTGGCGAACCTCAGGCCTCTGCACCTCACCCCGATGCAGGCCTTCCCGAACGACTTCCTCGATCCCGCCTGGCTCGGCGGCGACCTCCTCCTCCAGCTGTGCGCCAACCATCCCGACACGATCCACCACGCCATTCGCGACATCACCAAGCACACGCGCAGTGGGATGCAGCTGCGCTGGAAGATGGAGGGCTACGCCTCGCCGCCGCGCCCGTCAGGGACCGGCCGGAACCTGCTGGGGTTCAAGGACGGCACCGCGAACCCAGCCGGAACGCTCGCGAGCAGTCTGGTGTGGGTCGATGACCCCGCCGAGCCGCGCTGGGCGCAGGGCGGTTCATATCACGTCGTGCGGCTGATCCGCATGCTCGTCGAGTTCTGGGACCGGGTGTCCATCAACGAGCAGCAGAACATGTTCGGCCGGCGCCGCGACAGCGGGGCACCGCTGGACGGCAACAGCGAATTCGACACTCCCGACTATGCCGCCGACCCGCACGGATACGTCATCCCGCTGAACTCGCACATCCGGCTGGCCAACCCGCGCACGAAGGAAACCGCCGACCAGCGGATCATACGTCGCTCTTACAACTACGATCTCGGCGTCGACGAGAACGGGAATCTGCAGGCGGGCCACATCTTCATCGCCTATCAGCAAGACATCAAGCGGCAGTTCGAGACCATTCAGAAGCGGCTGATCAACGAACCGCTGGTCGATTACGTGCAGCCATTCGGCGGCGGCTATTTCTTCGCCCTCCCGGGCGTGCGCGACGCCGACGACTTTTACGCTCAGGCCCTGCTCGCCTGACCGCGGCCGCAGGATTTGCGTCATACGATGGCCCAGTGCGCAGATGGCGGCCTGGCCTGCTGATTGGCACCATCGTGATGCTTGCCGCCGGCTGTTCTGCAGGCAACAGCCCCCAGGCGGGAACGAGCGGCGGCGCCGCGGGCAACTCGCCGGGTGGCGGACCCTCCACTTCCGCGAGCGGTCCGGCCGCCAGCCCTGGTTCGGCGAGCCCGGGCCAGGAACCGGTAGCGCAGTCGCCGTCCGCGCCGTCAGCATCGGGCCCGCTGCGCGTCCTGCTGCACGACGACTTCCGGGTCGCCAGCAACGACTTCCTCGGCGTGATCGCGGCCGAGGCGCCCGACGGCAGCGTCTTCGCGGCGTTCGGCTCACAGCAGTCGGGATCCCCCGCGACGACCCCCGGCGCGGCCGTCTATGTGGTCGACGGCAACCAGGCCGCAGCGGTCGCCGAGCACCCGCAGATCGCGGTCACCGCCATCGCGGCCGACGACACCTATCTCTACGTCGGCGGGGGCACGCAGATCATCGAGTACTCACGGGCCACCGGGGCGGTCACCCGGACATGGCCGCTGACCCTGCCCGTGAGGCTGATGACGGCCGCCGCGGGCCGGCTGTGGGCAGTCCTGGGCGGCACGGCGGGTCCCGGCCGGGTGGTCGAGATCAGCCCGCAGGCCGCCACCGTGGTCACCGTCGGGACCGACACGGCGAACGTACTCGACATCGCCGCCGGTCCGCTCGGGCTGTACTACGTGCCGTCCGGCGGCGCGACGATCGTGCACGTCGGCCTTACCGGCCAGCGTCAGGAAGCGCCCACCCACCAGACGGTGAACGAGCAGCTCTCTGGTCCCAGCGCGATCCAGGCGATCAGCGTCATCGGCAGCACGCTGCTGGTCATTCACGACGCTGGCCAGGGCCTGGACTCCACCGCCCAGACCTACGACGCGTCCACCCTCGCCGGGCCGCAGGCCAACGTGCCGGGAACGGCGGGTAGCAACCACGCCATCGACAGCCTCGGCGGGCCGGTCGATCTCGTTCATGCCGGCTCGCTGGCCTGCTCCGGCGACAGCTGCGTGGGTCGATACGACCCGGCGACCGGGACGGTTACCGACGCGGTGACGTTCCCTGCCAGTGCCCGGCTGGGGCTGCTCGTTGGCCCCTATCCGGCCGTCATCGTCTTCCCGCCCAGCGGGCGCGTCTACCTGGACCGGATCGGCTGACCTTGACGCCGGTTTGACGCATTGTCAACCATGTGGCACTCTTCGTAACTGAAACTGCAAGCGGATTCACCTGCTTAGGCATGTTCTGCCCCTAATGCCGGAGCCGGGCCGCCGACCCACGTCTCCCCCGAGGGCCACCAATCATGAGGTTGCGTCACCCGTCCATCCGCCTGCGGATGCTCCTGCTCGTCCTGGTCCCGCTGCTGGCCCTGATCCTGGTCTACGCCTACGCGGTCGCGGGCCAGTTCAGCACGGCCGTCGGCCTGGCCAATGCCGGCAAGATCAGCGGCACGACCATCACGCCGGTCACCGACGCGATGATGGCGCTGAACGCCGAGCGCACCGGCGCGGTCACCTACCTGGCCTCGAAGTCCGGCCAGGCGTCGGCTGCCTACCAGCAGGAAGAGGCCGCCACCGACCGGCAGTTCCGGATCGTCAGGACCGTCACGGGCTCCGGGCCGGTCACCGCGAGCGCGACCCAGCTGGACAAGAGGGACGCGGCGGCGTTCGTGCGGGATGACAGCGGCGCGCTGCAGGCCCTGCGCCAGGAAGTCGCCAGCGGCAGCATCGGCAGGACCGCCGCGATCAACGACTACAGCGCCATCATGACCGACGGCCTGCGAGTCGCCGAGCAGTCTCTCCAGGAGAGCTACGTGAGCCAGTCGCTGGCCGTCACGGCGCGGGCGGAGGCGAGCCTCTACGGGGCCGAGATGATCGGGCTCGAGGAGAACGACATCTACACCGGCGACGCGATGACCGGACAGGTCCCCGCCGCCGACCAGAAGGAGTTCGCCCAGCTCGCGGGGCTGCGGCAGTACCTGACGCAGGATGCGGAGCCGCAGCTTGACTCCGAGGCCAGCGGCCTGCTGCACCAGGAGGTGCCTGCCGCGCTGTCGGCGGCCCTGACCAGCCAGGAGAACGCGATCATCGCCGCTACCTCCACCAAGCCGGCCGTGCCGCTGAGCCAGTGGCAGCCCACGGCCGACACCTACGCCGCCCACCTCGAGGTTGTGCTGACCAAGAGCCCGGCCTGGATTCAGTCGCAGGTGAGCTCCTCGGCCCGCAAGGCGCTGACGACGCTGATCGTGGTCGCGAGCCTCGGCCTGCTGGTGGTCATCGCCTCGATCATCTTCTCGCTCCTGATGGGCCGCCGCCTGATGCGCCGGCTGAACGGCCTGCGCCAGGCCGCCCTGGAGCTCGCTCACGACCGGCTGCCGAAGGTCCTCGCCAGGCTCCGTGACGGCGAGACCGTCGACGTCGATGCCGAGGCGCCGCCGGTCGGGGACGGCGTCGATGAGATCGACCAGGTGCGCCAGGCCTTCGACACCGTCCACCGCGCCGCCGTCGCGGCTGCCGTGGACGAGACGAACCTGCGCCGCGGCATTAACCAGGTCTTCCGCAATCTGGCCCGGCGCAGCCAGCTGCTGCTGCACCGCCAGCTCGGCCTGCTCGACGGCATGGAGCGACGGGCCGAGGAGCCGGACCAGCTCGAGGACCTGTTCCGCATCGACCACCTGACCACCCGTATGCGGCGGCACGCCGAGGGCCTGATCGTGCTCGCCGGAGACTCCCCTGGCCGTGGCTGGCGCCAGCCAGTCACGTTTATCGACGTGCTCCGCGCCGCCGTGGCCGAGGTCGAGGACTACACCAGGGTCCGGGTCGAGGTCCGCACCAAGGCGGCCCTCACCGGCCCCGCGGTCGCCGACGTCGTTCACATGCTGGCCGAGCTGATCGAGAACGCCGCGGTCTACTCGCCTCCGAGCACCGTGGTCCGGGTGCAGGGCGAGCTCGTCGGCCGCGGCTTCTGCGTCGAGGTCGAGGACCGTGGCCTGGGAATGTCCCCCGAGCAGCTGGAGGACATCAACAACCGGCTCGCCGACGTTCCCGCCTTCGATCTTTCCGGCAGCGACCGGCTCGGGCTGTTCGTCGCCGGGCGGCTGGCGCACCGGCACGGCATCAGCATCGCCCTCCGCTCGTCGGTGTACGGCGGCACGACCGCGGTGGTGATCATCCCGACCAGCCTGGTGATCAGCGACGAGACCCAGGTCCCGGCCGTCTCGACCAGTCGCTACGCGCTTCGGGATGACGCCCCCGTACCCGCGCTCGCCGGCGCCAACGGCCACAGCTCGAACGGGCACAGCTCGAACGGGCACAGCTCGAACGGGCACAGCTCGAACGGGCACAGCTCGAACGGGCACAGCTCGCCGGAACCCGAGCGAGCGCTCGACGACTCCGGCTGGTGGGCCAGGCCGACGATGGC
>Ga0209380_10000254_pt1 | contig 36641 bp, 38 predicted proteins | sample HubBroMetageWFT6_FD_188347 | JGI IMG/M metagenome (GOLD analysis project Ga0209380, IMG submission 188347) | Warmed and freeze-thawed soil microbial communities from the Hubbard Brook experimental Forest, New Hampshire - Hubbard Brook CCASE Soil... | ecosystem: Environmental > Terrestrial >... | reverse complement strand
GATTTTTCCAGGAACGTGGTGCGTTCTCGGTCGGCCAGGGTCGCGATGGCCGCGGCCAGCCCGGGCTCCCCGGCGAGCGCGGGGTCGGCGTCGACCAGTTCGATGGCCTCTTGCCTGGCCTCGCCGATGAGCTCCTCGTCCTCCAGCAGCCCCAGCAGCTTCAGGCTCGACTTACGGCCGGCCTGAGCGGTGCCGAGCACGTCACCCTCACGCCGCTGCTTCAGGTCGACCCGCGACAGGACGAACCCGTCGGTGGTGCTCGCGACCGCGGCCAGCCGTTCCCTGGCCGGGCTCTCCTCGGGCGCCTCGGTGACCAGCAGGCAGAGCCCGCCGTGGCTGCCGCGGCCGACCCGGCCGCGCAGCTGGTGCAGCTGGGAGACGCCGAACCGCTCGGCGTCCATGATCACCATCACGGTGGCGTTCGGCACGTCCACGCCGACCTCGACCACGGTCGTCGTGATGAGCACGTCGATGATGCCGTCGGCAAAGGCCAGCATCACCTTGTCCTTCTCGTCCGAGGCCAGCCGGCCGTGCATTATCCCGACCCGCAGGCCTGCGAGCTGGTGATCCGTGAGCTGCGCGGCCAGGTCGAGCACCGCCAGCGGCGGCCGGGCCGGGGCGCCGTCGCTCTCCTCGTCGGGGTCACCGGCCAGCTGCCCGGGGGTCTCCTCCCCGTCGCCGATCCGCGGGCAGACGATGTAGGCCTGGCGGCCGGCCGTTACCTCTTCCCTGATCCGCTCCCAGGTCCTGGCCAGGTAGTGCGGCCGCTCGGCCACCGGCACGACGTGCGTCGCGATCGCGGCCCGGCCCGCGGGCAGCTCGGTCAGCGTCGAGGAGTCAAGATCGCCGAAGACCGTCATCGCGACCGTCCGCGGGATCGGCGTCGCCGTCATGACCAGCACGTGCGGCCGGCCATCGCCAGCCTTATCGCGCAGCGCATCGCGCTGCTCGACGCCGAACCGGTGCTGCTCGTCGATCACGACCAGGCCCAGGTCGGCGAACTGCACCCGGTCCTCGAGCAGGGCGTGCGTGCCGATCACGATCCCGGCGCCGCCCGAGGCGGCTTCGAGCAGGGCCTTGCGCCTGGCCGCCGCTCCCATCGACCCGGTCAGCAGAGTCAGCCTGGTCGCGTGCTCCGCGCCGCCGAGCTGGCCGGCCATGCCGAGCGGGCCGAGCAGGCTGGAGATCGAGCGGTAGTGCTGCTGGGCGAGCACCTCGGTCGGGGCGAGCAGCACGGCCTGACCCGCGGCGTCCACCACCTGCAGCATGGCGCGGACCGCGACCACGGTCTTGCCCGAGCCGACCTCGCCCTGGAGCAGGCGGTTCATCGGATGCTCACGGGCCAGGTCGGCGGAGATCTGCGCGCTCGCCAGCTGCTGACCCACCGTGAGCTCGAACGGCAGTGCCGCGTCGAACTCGTCCAGCAGGCCGCCGTCGACGGCCGGCCGCGGCTGCGCGGCGTACTCGGCGGCCGCCCGCCGGCGCTGCGCCAGCAGCACCTGCAGCTGGAAGGCCTCATCCCACTTCAGGCGCTCTTTGGCCCGGTCCTTGTCGGGGTAATCGACGGGCCGGTGGATGCCGCGCAGGGCGTCCGCGTAGCCGACCAGGCCGTGGCGCTGCCGCACCGACCGCGGCAGCGGGTCCTCCGGCACGTCCAGGACGTCCAGGACGATCTTGACCGAATCCGCGATCTTCCAGGACTGCATCTGGCTGGTTGCCCGGTACACCGGGATGAGCTCGGCGGCAAACTCGGCGGCCCTGGCCCCGGAGCTCCCCGTTCCCAGCAACTCGTATTCGGGGTGGGTGAGCTGGCGCTTGCCGCGGAAGCTGGAGACCTCGCCCGAGAAGAGCCCGCGCGTCCCCGGCGCGAGCTCATGCTCGCGCCAGGTTTGCGGGCTCCGGCCGAAGAATGTCAGCGCCAGCCGGCCGTGGCCGTCGGTAACGATGGCTTCCACGATGAAGCCGCGCCGGTTCTGCATCCGCCGGCCATGCACGGACTGGACCTCGGCCTGGACCGTGACGTAGTCGCCCTCGCGCAGCCCGACCAGATCGGTCAGCTCGCCGCGCTTGTCGTACCGCCGGGGGTAGTAAGCGAGCAGATCACCGACGGTATAGATGTCGAGCGCCGCGAGCCGCTTGGCCGCCTTGTCCCCGATGACCAGCCGGAGCGGATCGGCGTGAACTGCCACGTCGCCAGGATAGGCTGACGCACTGTCAGCGACCGCTCAAGCTGCGGAACCTGCCTGCCAGCCCCGCCCTAGACGGCCCGGCTCGCATCGGACCGGGTTCTTCGGATATCCTTCAACGGCTGACCGGGCGTGACCCGCCCTCAGCCACCATCTCTGGCTATCAACTAATGGAGCGATCCCGTGGCTTCCGTCTGCGACGTGTGCGGCAAGGGGCCGGGCTTCGGCAACAACGTGTCCTTCTCGCACCGCCGCACCCCGCGTCGCTGGAACCCCAACATTCAGCGCGTGCGGGCGATGGTGGGCAGGACCCCCCGCCACCTGAACGTCTGCACGTCCTGCATCAAGGCCGGCAAGATCACCCGCCGCTAGCCCGCGCCGGTGCCCGCCCAGGGCACCCTCGCCCGGCCGCGGCGTCCGCGCGCCTGCCGCTACCCCATTTGCCCGAACTGTCCGCCTGAAAGCGCGGCTGTGCCCAGACGTTTGCGTCCCTGGTACGAATCCTTCGTACTCACGACGCAAACGTCGGCGATGATCATGGAGCCGCCATCCTGCGTGCAGCGCCGAGGCAGACGGCCGGCTAGCTGCGGTCGGGCGCGGCGTCAGAGGCGGCGGCGCGCAGGCGCCAGCCGTGATCGACCGGGCCGATCCCGGCGCCGAGCGGAAAGCCGCCCGCGATGGCCCCGGTCACGTACTCCTTAGCCGCCTGGACGGCCGTCGGCATATCGTCGCCGAACGCCAGCCTGGACGCGATCGCCGAGGCGAGCGTGCAGCCGGTGCCGTGGGTGTGCACGCTGCCAACGCGCTGGGCGGGGTAACGAAGCACCCGCTCGCCGTCGAACAGCAGGTCCACCGGGTTGCCCGGCAGATGACCGCCCTTGATCAGCACCCACTGCGGCCCCATCGAGTTGATCATGCGGGCCGCGGCCAGCATCCGGGCCTCGTCGGCAATGGCCATGCCGGTCAGCAACTCTGCTTCCTGCAGGTTCGGCGTGACGACGGTGGCCAGCGGCAGCAGCCGTTCCCTGATCGCCTCCACGGTCCCCTCGGAAATCAGGCTGTCGCCGTGCTTGGAAATCGCGACCGGGTCGACGACCACGGGCGCCGCGACCTCGGCCAGGCTGTCGCACACGGTGCCGACCAGGGTCGCGGACGCCAGCATGCCCGTCTTGATGGCCTGCGCCCCGATGTCGCCCAGCACCGAGTCCAGCTGGGCGGCAACGGCCTCCGGCGGCAGCTCCCAGTAGCCCTGAACGCCGACCGAGTTCTGCGCGGTGACCGCGCAGATGACGGTCATGCCGTGCACCCCGAGCGCGAGCATCGTCTTCAGGTCGGCCTGGATGCCGGCACCGCCGCCAGAGTCGGAGCCGGCGATGGCGAGGACGCGGGGCGGAGCGGGGATCATGGGCTCCACCCTACGGTCGGCTCAGACGACCTTCAGCTTCCTGGCCGCCGAGAGCGCCGGCTCGTCGCCGGTCGCCAGCACGCCGAGGTCCTCCCAGCTGCCGCGCTGGGTCACCCAGCGGACGAATGAGCCGGCGGCCGAGCTGATCGTCGCCATCGCCTGCCCGTCGCCGAACATGATGATCCGCCCGCCTGGCCCGGTCACCTGGAGCTCGAACTGGCCGGCCTCGGCCGCCGCCGGGTTCTGCTGCGGAAGCGCTGCCTCGATCCAGTCCAGCGTCGGCTCGACGCGCAGCGCGTCGACCTCCGGCGCAACGCTGGTGAGCGGCCCCCGCGGCTGGAACAGGTCGGCCCGGATGTGCGTGAAGTGATCGAAGGCGTACGCGCTGGCCAGGAGCGGGGCGGGATAGGTGCCCGCATCCGCCAGCGGAACCTCAAGGTCGAGCGCCGCGAACTGAGGCAGCTGTGCGAGGCCGCGCTCGCTGGCCTCGGCGTAGTCGGCCAGGGCAGCCTGCGGGCTCACCCCGCGCCGGGCCTGCACTACCGCTTCCATGCCGGCCTCGAGGGACAGGCCGGCGATGTCCGGCAGTTGCGCCGGATCCACGAGAGCCCAGAACGTGCCCGCCAGGTGCGCAACCAGGTCCTTGACCGTCCAGCCCTCGCAGCCAGACGCCGTCTGCCAGTCCGCTTCGGTGAACGTGCCGCAGATTTCCAGTAGTGCCGCCCGGTCAGCCCGGACGGCTTCGATCGCGTCGCTCATTTGCTGTGTCTCCCTGCTCATGGCTGTGTCTCCCTGCTCATGGCTGCGCCTCCGCTATGGCATAGCATGACTATGTGAGATAGTGACACTATGCCACGCCCGATCGGTGGGTTCAAGGGCAGCGAGTGAGCTACACAGATGGGATGAGCCAGCAGCCGCGCTCGCTGCGCGCTGAGCAGGTCGCGCAGACGCGCGACGCCCTGGTCAGTGCCGGGCGCCTGCTATTCGGCCGCGCCGGGTTCACCGCCACCTCGGTCGAGGACCTGGCCCGGCAGGCGGGCGTGACTACCGGCGCGCTCTATCACCACTTCCCGACCAAGGCGGCATTGTTTGAGGCCGTATTCGAGCTCGTCCACCGCGAGCTGATGGCGGCCTCGGCCGAGGCGGCGCTGCAGGCCAGCGATCCGGTCGAGCTGCTGGCCGCGGGCTTCGTGGCCTTCCTCGACAAGGTCCTCGAGCCGGACATCCAGCAGATCATCATCACCGACGCGCCGTCGGTGCTCGGCCTGGCCAGGTTCACCGAGCTGGACGAGCGCTACGCCTTCAACGCCATCGTCGCCGCGCTCCGGGCGGCGGACGACGCCGGCGCGCTGCGCGTCGAGGATCCGGAGACGCTGGCGCGGCTGCTCCTCGGGGCGCTCACGAGGGGCGGGATGCTGATAGCCGGCTCACCGGAGCCGATCGCGACCCGGAACGCGGTCGCCAAGACCCTGCGGTCGATGCTGAACGGCCTCGCCCCGGCGCCCGGAGACTAGCTGAACTGGCAGCTCTTTCCGTCGAAGACACAGCTCGTCGGCGTCGACGGCGTGCCGTTGCCCATGATCGTGAAGTTGATCGCGTAGCTCGCGTGGCCGTGCCCGTGGGCATCCTGGCGCGACCACGAGCCGACTCCCCAGGCTCCCGCCGAGGCCGTTCCGCCGTCGCCTTCGGCCGATGGCTGCCAGCGAACCGGGTCCGCGCCGTCGATCATCGCGCCCGGCATCTGGAACGACAGCCGCCAGGAGGCGGGCACGGACTCCGCGGTCAGCGTGATCTGGGCGGCGAAGCCGCCGTCGCGCTGCCAGATCACCTGAAACCCGAACGTCATCCCGGAGGCGGCCGGATCGGCGTCCCTGGTGCTGGTCCGCGGCTGAGCCACCTTGTGCCCCGCCGGATGCGTGATCTTGCTGCCCGGCGCGCTGACGGCCTCCTGGCCCCCGCCAGCACCCGATGTCGCGGGCCCGCAGCCCACCGTCTTGCACGGCACATCGCCGAGCGCGCTCGACGGGAACCTGAGCTCGGTGTGCGGCGAGTAGATCCAGAGCCCGGCGGCGATCACGAAGCCGGTGCCCGCGGCGAACCACGGGGTGACGAGCAGGCTGCGGGCCGCACCGCGCATGATGCCGGGCCGGTCGGCGGGCGCCGGGCTCACAGGCCGGCGGAAGGCCTTCTCCAGGCCGGGCCGCCGCAGCCGGAAGACCCTCCGCGTGCGCAGTGCCGGACCCTGGATCGCCGGGCCGGCGACCTCGGGCGGATCGGACGGCCTGAACTTCGCGAGCCCAATCTTGGCAGCCGAAATAGCGGCACTCACCCGAACGCGGCGCGCAGAATCGTCGGTCCGCTGCTGCGCCCTGTGCCTAGGTATTCGCGGCTTGCGATGGCGGGGCATCAAGGGGGTTATATCAAGCCGCCGGGGGGATCGGCCAGTCGTCCGCGATCACTAATGATCGGCTGGGCGGTTAACCGCCCGTGCTACCGGAAATGGTCCCAGCCCCGCCTGCCATTCCACGCGTGTCCGTCGACCAGCACGCCGCGGCCGCTGCGGACGGTCCCGATCGCTCGCCAGGGTGACGGCACCGCGGCGACGGCAGGGAACGTGGCCGCCAGGGCGTGATCTTCCCCGCCCGCCAGGGCCCACTCCGGCCATTGAGCACCAAGCACTCCCGCCGCGGCTGTGACCTGCTCGTCGACCGGAAGCAGGGCCAGCTGCACGTCGATGCAGACTCCGCTCGCCGCGGCGATGTGGCCAAGGTCGGCCAGCAGCCCGTCGCTGACGTCGATCATCGCCGTGGCTCCCGCCACCGCCGCCGCCGGTCCGGCCGGATAAGGCGGCTGCGGGCGCCGGTGCGCGGACACGACCCCGGCCAGCTGCTCGCTGGCGCCGAGGCCAGCCTGCAGCGACGCGAGCCCGGCGGCCGACCAGCCGATGCGCCCCGCCACGGCGACCACGTCGCCTGGCTGCGCCCCGCTCCGCCGGACGGGCGGCCGGCCCGCGAGGTCACCCAGCGCGGTGATGCCCAGCATGATCGTGTCGGCGGCGGTGACATCGCCGCCGGCGATCGACGCGCCCGCGCGGCCGCACTCGGCCACCATGCCGCGGATCATCTCGAGCACCCATGATGCGGGCGTCTCGCCGGGGCACGCCAGGCCGACCAGCACCGCCCGCGGCATGGCGCCCATCGCGGCGACGTCGGCCAGATTCTGCGCCGCGGCCTTGACGCCGACGTCCGCCGGGCCTGACCAGTCCCGGCGGAAATGCCTGCCCTCGATCAGGAGGTCGGTGGTGGCGACGACCCGGCCGTCGGGAGCGGGAATGACCGCGGCGTCATCGCCGGGGCCGACAGGCAGTGTGTCGCCGGGCGGCAATAGCGCCTCAATAGCCGCTATCAGCCCAAATTCCCCAAGATCGGCGACGGTAATGAGGACCTCCGATAGCTCTGCGCTGAACGGCGAATGGCCACGCCCGATTTGGCCCACCGGGCCGCCGCGGCCCGGGCGGTCCCTACGGTAGCGTTGGTGCTTCGATCAACGGCCACCACACGTGACGGCCGCGAGGAGGACGACATGGTGCAGGCGTACATTCTCGTCCAGACCGAGGTTGGCAAGGCAGCCGACGTTGCCTCGAGCATCGGGCAGATCACCGGCGTCACGCAGGCCGACGATGTCACCGGACCGTACGACGTGATCGTGCGCGCGGAAGCCGACAACGTGGACGACCTCGGCCGGCTCGTGGTTGCGCAGATTCAGGGAGTGCAAGGGATCACCCGCACGCTCACCTGCCCCATCGTCCACATCTAGCGCGGCCCGCACCTAGCCACCACGCAGCGGAGGGAGCATCGGCTCCCTCCGCTGTTTCGTGTGCCTATTGTCATACCGGCAAAGCACAAACAGATCACAATTCAGTTCGCGTCTCTATTACGTGACTAATTGTCATTCGCCGGGGTCAATAAACGGGGCCAGCACAAACAGATCACAATCAATAGGTCGCTATCATCACGGGCGCAACAGTGCGGTCACGAAGGGAATAACCGCAGGTCACGGCGGCAACGGTCCGGTCACGGGTCAGCATCAACGCCATTGCGCTTCTCGACAGAAAATGTCCTCTTCCGCCAGCCTCGCTTTATCCGCGGAAATACCCGGATAGAGCAGGCTCGGCATGGAGGAACCAATGGTTCATAGGCTCTCGCGGCGGTGGTCTGCCGTCGCGGCGCTTGGCACTGCCTCGCTGCTGCTGGCCGCGTGCGGCACGAGTGGCGGCCCATCCACATCGAGCACTGGCGCGGTCAAGACCGGCGGAACGCTCACGTTCGCTCTCGACGAGGACGTCGCGGGCTTCAACGTCCTGCAGGCCACCGACGGCGAGTTCGTCCTGGCGGAGATCCTCGACCAGGTCTGGCCGTCGGTCTACGTGATCCACCCGGACCTGAAGCCAGTTCTCAACACCGAAATCGTCAGCAGCGTCAAGGTGCTCAGCAACAACCCGCAGACGATCCAGTACAACATCAACCCGAAGGCGACCTGGTCCGACGGCGTGCCGATCACGGCCCAGGACTTCATCTACAACTGGGAGGCACAAAGCGGCAACCCCAAGTACACGGACGTAGGCGGGAAGGCGTACGAGCCCGCCTCCACCTCCGGCTTCAACCAGATCAAATCCGTCACCAGCTCGAACGGCGGCAAGACGGCAACCGTCGTTTTCGCCACGCCGTACTCCGACTGGCAGAGCCTGTTCGCGCCGATCATTCCGGCGCACATCGCGGACAAGGTCGGCTTCAACAACGGTTTCCAGACCTTCGGCTCCCCGGTCGAAGTCTCCGGCGGACCGTATGAGATCCAGAGCTACTCGCCGAACGAGGACCTCGTGGAGGTGCGCAACCCGCACTGGTGGGGTGCGCCGGGCAAGCTCAGCAAGATCGTCTTCAGGTTCATCACCGATGACAGCCAGCAGCCGCCCGCGGTGGCCAACGACGAGGTCAACATGGTGAACCCGGCGCTTGCGTCGATCGCCTTCCTGGACTCCCTCAAGGGCGTCAGCAACTTCTCCACCCAGGTCGACCCTGGCCTGGAGTTCCAGCACATCGACTTCAACGAGTCCAACTTCTACCTGGCGCAGGCGGGCATCAGGCACGCCCTCGCCTACGGCACCAACCGGGCGCAGCTCGTCCAGCGCCTGGTCGACCCGCTGACTACCAAGATCCAGACGCTGAACAACCACTTCTACATGCCGACACAGTCGCAGTACAAGGACAACAGCGCGGGCTACGGCGCCTTTGACCCGGCCAAGGCCAAGGCGCTGCTTGAGGCCGCCGGCATGAAGATGGGCTCGGACGGCTACTTCCACCCGACGTCGGGACCGGAGAAGGGGCAGGACTTCAGCCTGTCCATCTCGACCACGAGCGGGGACCAGGTCCGCGCCGAGATCGAGGAGCTGTTCCAGGCCGACATGAAGAACGTCGGCGTCAAGATCACCGTCCAGAACTACGACGCGAACACCCTGTTCGGCACCGTCGGCCCGAAGGGCGAGTTCGACATCATCGAGTTCGCCTGGGTCCTGACTCCGTTCGCGTCCGGTAACCAGCCCATCTACTGCTCCTACACCGATACCGCCGTGTGCGGCATCAACTGGGATCACTACGCCAACCCGACCGTCGACAAGCTGATGGACCAGGCGATCGCCTCCACCAGCCCGACCGCGGCCGCGTCGCTGTTCAACCAGGCCGACGGCCTGCTGTGGAAGGACATGGTGACCCTGCCGCTGTTCGAGCAGCCGCAGCTGTTCGGCTGGTCGAACACCTACGGCAACATCCAGCCGAACACCAGCAACATCGGCATCCCGTGGAATGCAGAGCAGTGGGGAGTGCGCGAGAGCTAGGCGCAGTCAGGCACTGCTTGCGCGAGCCGGCGGCCGCAACCTCCTGGCGCGGCCGCCGGCTCGATAATCCAAGGGAGGTTACAAACGGTGGGAGCGTACCTACTCCGCCGGGTCCTGGCCGGCGTCGCCGTCCTGTTCGTCGCGTCTTTCCTGGTCTACCTGCTGGTCTCGGTCTCCGGAAACCCGCTGGCCCAGCTGCAGGCCAATCCGCACATCTCGCCCGCTACGATCGCCGCCGCCCGCGCCGAGCTGCACCTCAACGAGCCGCTGCTGCAGCGCTACTGGACGTGGCTGTCCGGGGTGGCGCACGGCAACTTCGGCACCGCTACCACCGGCCAGCTGGTCGGACCGCAGCTGTGGCCCCGCATCGAGGTCACGCTCAAGATGGTGATCCCGGCCACGATCTTGTCGATCCTCATCGCCGTGCTCATCGGCGTCCTCGGCGCGGTCAAGCAGTACAGCAAGGTCGATCACCTGCTGACCGGGCTGGCGTACCTGTTCTTTTCCACTCCCGTCTTCGTGGTCGCGATCCTGCTCAAGGACTACCTGGCCGTTGATGTCAACAACGGGATCGGCCACACGGTGCTGTACACCATCGGCCAGAACACGCCGGGGACGACTGGCTTCTGGAACGTGCTGACCGACAACGTCCAGCACACGGTGCTGCCCGTGCTGACGCTCACGGTCGTCACGTACGCCGCCTGGAGCCGCTACCAGCGGGCCGCACTTCTCGACGTGCTGAACACCGACTACATCCGGCTGGCCCGGGCCAAGGGGCTCACGCGCCGGCGGGTGCTGTACGTGCACGGGCTGCGGAACGCGCTGGTCCCCGTCGTGACCGTGGTCTCACTCGACTTCGCCACCATCCTCGGCGGCGCGGTCATCGTCGAGATCGCGTTCGGCTGGCAGGGGTTCGGACAGTTCCTCTTCCAGGCTCTGACCGGGCCGGTCAGCCCCGATGTCAACTCCGTCCAGGCCTGGCTGGTGATCGCGGCAACCGCGGTCATCGTGTTCAACATCGTCGCCGACGTCGCCTACGGCCTGCTCGACCCGAGGATCCGTTATGCCTGAGCCTGCCTTCGATACCGCCACTACCGCCGTCGCCGCCCGCGAGCAGCGCGCCGCCCAGGCCGGGCTCAACGTCGAGGCCCGCAGCCAGTTCCAGCTGGCCGCCGATCGGTTCATGCATCACCGGCTGGCGCTGGCGAGCCTCGCGTTCTTCGTGTTCATGGTGCTGGTCTCCACGGCCGGGGCGCACCTGTGGCACTACAACTACGCCCAGATCACGAACCAGTTCGCGACCGGGCCGTCGGCGCAGCACCCGTTCGGCACCGACCTCATCGGGCACGACCTGCTCGCCCAGGTGCTGACCGGCACCGCGACGTCGATCTACACCGCGGTCGTGGTCGCGGCGATCTCGACGGTCGTCGGCACGCTCATCGGGGCTGTGGCCGGCTACTACGGCGGCATGGTCGATGCCGTGCTGATGCGGTTCACCGACCTCGTCCTCGTCGTGCCCGGCCTGGCGATCCTGCTCGTGCTCGCGCACGGCGTCAGCAGCCTGGCCAGCAATCCGATCTGGATTGCCCTCGTGCTTGCCGCGCTCTTCTGGACCTACCTGGCCCGCCTCGTGCGCGGCACGTTCCTGTCCCTGCGCGAGCGCGAGTTCGTCGAGTCGCAGTGGGCAATCGGGTCCAGCGACCGCCGGATCATCCTGCGGCACCTCATCCCGAACGCCATCGGGCCGATCGTGGTCAACGCGACGCTCACCGTCGCCAACGCCATGCTCGTCGAGGCGGCCCTGTCCTACCTCGGACTTGGCATCCAGCCGCCGTCGGTGTCGCTCGGCGGCCTGATCGCAAGCGCAGAAGGAGATGCGACCGTGATGCCCTGGCTGTTCTACTTCCCGGCGATCTTCCTCGTGCTGATCATCCTGTCGGTGAACTTCATCGGTGACGGGCTGCGCGACGCGCTCGATCCGGCTCAGCGAGTCCGGGCATGACCGGCCGGCTGCTGGAGGTCAGCGACCTGTCGGTGACGTTCTCGACTCGTGAGGGCGACGTGCAGGCCGTGCGCGACCTGAATCTGCGCCTGGACGAGGGCGAGACACTCGGCATCGTCGGCGAGTCCGGCTCGGGCAAGTCCACGGTGGCGCTGGCGATACTCGGGCTCCTGCCGCGCAACGCCACGACCACCGGCTCGGCCCTGTGCCGGGGCATGGAGCTCATCGGCATGTCCGAGGACGACATCGCGAAGGTTCGGGGCGGCACCATCGCCTACATCCCGCAGGATCCGCTCTCCTCACTCAACCCGGCCTTCCAGGTCGGCTGGCAGGTGGCCGAGGCGATCTGGACCAGGCAGAACGTCTCCAAGGCGGCCGCGTGGGAACGCGCCGTCCAGCTGCTCGAGCTCGTCGGCATCCCGCGGGCGGCCGAGCGCGCGCATGGCTACCCGCACGAGTTCTCCGGCGGTCAGCGGCAGCGGATCGTGATCGCGATCGCGATGGCCAACGAGCCCGACATCATCGTCGCCGACGAGCCGACGACGGCCCTGGACGTGACGATCCAGGCCCAGGTGCTCGACGCGCTGCGGGCGGCGAGGGACGAGTCGAACGCCTCGCTCATCCTCATCACGCACGACCTCGGCGTCGTCGCCGGCCTGGCCGACCGGGTCATGGTCATGTACGCCGGCCGGCCGGTCGAGACCGGATCGGCGGATCAGGTCTTCTATCAGTCCCGCATGCCGTACACCGTCGGGCTGCTCGGCTCACTGCCCCGGCTCGATGCCGACGGCAGCGGACCGCTGCGGCCGATCCCTGGCTCGCCGCCGTCACTGGTGGTGCTCCCGGACGGCTGCTCGTTCTCTCCGCGCTGCCCGCTCGCGACGGGCGACTGCTTGACGCAGGCGCCGCGGCTGCTGCCCGTTCAGCCCGACCACATGGCCGCCTGCCACCGCTCGGGCGAGGTTGCCGGGGCCGGTGCCGGGATGTTCACGGCCACGTGGGCGGACAGCACGGCCGACGTCGCCGCCGACGTGCTGACCCCGGAGCCCGTTCCGGTGGCCGCAGGTACCGCGCCAGGCGCCGAACAAGTCAGCGACCAGCCCATCATCATGGTCACCGAGCTGGTCAAGCACTATCCGATCCGGGGCGGCCGGCTGGTACGCCACCAGATCGGCGAGGCGCACGCGGTCTGCGGCGTCTCGCTCGAATTGCGGCCAGGCGAGACGCTCGGGCTGGTCGGCGAGTCCGGCTGCGGAAAGTCCACACTGGCTCGCTCGATACTCCAGCTCGTCAAGCCGACCGCGGGCTCGGTCATATTTGGCGGTGACGAGCTGACCGGGCAGAGCCGCCACCAGCTCCAGCCCATACGGCGCGGGATCCAGGTGGTATTCCAGGATCCCTACGCATCCCTGGACCCGCGCATGCCGGTCGGCGAGACCGTCGGCGAGCCGCTGCGGGTGCACGGCCGCTGGGACCGGCAGACCGGCCCGGAGAAGGTCACCGAGCTGTTCCGCCTGGTCGGGCTCAACCCCGAGCACCGCAATCGCTACCCGCATGAGTTCTCCGGCGGGCAGCGGCAGCGGGTGGGCATCGCCAGGGCGCTCGCGCTTGACCCGAGCGTGATCGTGCTCGACGAGCCGGTATCGGCCCTGGATGTCTCGATCCAGGCCGGGGTCGTGAACCTGCTCGAGCAGCTGCAGGACCGGCTCGGCCTGGCCTACCTGTTCATCGCGCACGACCTCGCGGTGGTCCGCCATATCAGCGACCGGGTCGCCGTGATGTACCTGGGGAAGGTTGTCGAGACCGGCACGAGATCGCAGGTCTACGACAGCCCTACGCACCCCTACACCCAGGCGCTGCTGTCCGCGGTGCCCGTGCCCGATCCCGCGGTCGAGCGGCGGCGGGAGCGGATCCTGCTGACCGGCGACGTGCCGAGTGCGACCTCGCCGCCCTCGGGCTGCCGCTTCCGGACCCGGTGCTGGAAGGCGGACGCCATCTGCGCGGAACAGGAGCCGGAACTCGTCGACCGCGGCTTCGGCCACCCGGTGGCCTGTCACTTCCCGTCGCTGACCAGCGTCACCGCCCGGTAGCCGTCAGGTCCTGCCCGCAGCCGGGCCTGCGGGCAGGACCTGACCTCATTCCGCCCGGTTAGCCTGTCCTGATTTGGGCAGTCTGTCGGCCATGCTCGCCAGGACGCCCGCCGTTCGCGGGCCAGCGCCGATCGCGGCCGCCCGCCGCAGGTCATCGAGGGTGTCCACATCCCGGCGCAGGCCCGCCGTGAGCGGCAGGTCAAGCTCGGTCGCGCCGGCAGCCCCGTGCCGGGCGCGCGACCCGGGACCGAAGCGCGGGTCAAACGCCACCCCCGGCCCGGCCGCGTACAGCGTCGTGCCGGTCCCGTCCGCGTCCGGGACGAACGCCTGGCCAGTCCCCGCGGGGGGTGAAGGGGCGTCGTCCCCCCGGGCCAGCACTGCGGGGGGTCCAGGGGGGTCGCCCCCCCGGGCCAGCCCCGCGGGGGGTCCAGGGGGGTCGCCCCCCCGGGCCAGCGCTGCGGCGGCGGTGAGGGCGCTCTGGAGTTCCGCGGGGCGCAGCGCAGGCAGGTCGGCCGCCAGCCCGGCTACGCCGCGTTCCGGCCAAAGGCCCCGCGAGTACGCCGCTCCGAACGCCAGCGCCGGGTTGAGGCCGGCCGCCGGCTCGTCGGCCAGGACCACCGCGTGCAGGCCCTTCATCTCGGCGCCGACACCCGGATCGTCGGTCACGACGATGACCGCAGCGACCGCGGGCGCGGCCATGGCGGCGGCCACGGTGTCCGCCGCCATGGCCAGGGTCAGGGCGGCCCGATCGGCCGCCAGCAGCCCGGTGAGGCGCGATTTGGCCTGGGCAAGTACCTTGACGGGGATCACCAGCGACCACATCAGCGGGACGGGAGTCATGACCCGATCCTGCCGTGACGCCTCGACACGGCGCGAGGCGACCGGACAGACTGAACCACACCAGCGAGCCCTAAGGATGCCGATGACAAGCAAGAAGACGCCACGGCGCTGGGACGGTTCCTACTCCAACGCGTGGCGGAATGTCTCCAAAATCATCCTGCGGCCCGGCATCCGGATGATGATGCGCCTGGACTGGCGGGGCCAGGAGCACATCCCGGCGGAGGGCGCGACCCTGCTGGCGGCCAATCACCTGTCGTACATGGATATCTTCGCCGTCTCGCTGTTCGCCGACAGCGCCGGGCGGTACCCGGTGTTCCTGGCCAAGTCGTCGCTGTTCTCGATCCCGGTCGTCGGGACGATCATCGGCAAGCTCGGCCAGCTGCCGGTCTACCGCGGCCAGGCGGACGCCGCGCTGGTGCTCAACCAGGCCGAGATGGTCGCCCGCAACGGCGCCTGCGTGATCTTCTACCCCGAGGCCACCGTCACCCGCGACCCGGACAAGTGGCCGATGGCCGCCAAGACCGGCGTTGCCCGGCTGGCGCTGGAGACCGGCGCGCCGGTGGTCCCGATCGCGCACTGGGGCGCCCAGCGGATCCTGCCTTACGGCGACTACGTGCCGCGCCTGCTGCCCCGCAAGACGGTGAAGATGCTGGCCGGGCCGCCGGTGGACCTGTCGGAGTTCGCCGGCCAGCCGCTGACGAGCCAGGTGCTGCGGGCCGCCACCGAGAAGATCATGAAGGACGTCACCGCGCTGGTCGGCGAGCTGCGAGGCGAGACTCCCCCGGACGAGCCGTTCCACCCCGCGGTCGCCCGCCGCAAGATGCGCCAGGACCTGCGCGCGCTGGCCGATGACGGCCAGGCCGGAGGCGAAGGCTCCCAGCAAGCACAGCCGGAGACTGACGACGCCGCGGCCCCGGGAACGCCGGGACAATGAAGGCAGCCGTCCTCGGCGCCGGCGCGTGGGGCACGACGTTTGCCCAGGTGCTCTGCGATGCCGGGAACGAGACGGAGCTGTGGTGCCGGCGGCCCGGCCTCGCGCGGTCCATCAGCGCGGGTCACGTGAACCACGATCGGCTGCCCGGAATCTCGCTGAACCCGACGCTCCACGCGACCGCCGACCCGGCCGAGGCGCTGGCCGGCGCTGAGCTCGTCGTGCTCGCGGTGCCGGCCCAGACGCTGCGGGACAACCTGACCGCCTGGCGCGGCCTGCTGCCCGCCGATGCGCTGCTTGTCAGCCTCATGAAGGGCGTCGAGCACGGCACCTGCGAGCGCATGAGCGAGGTCATCGCCCAGGTCACCGGCGCTCCGCCCGAGCGTATCGGGGTGGTCTCCGGCCCGAACCTGGCCAGGGAGATCGCGACGCGGCAGTTCTCGGCCACGGTCGTCGCGTGCAGTGACATGCAGGCCGCCGACCACCTGCAGAAGGCCTGCCACACCGCGTACTTCCGGCCCTACACGAACCCCGACGTCATCGGCTGCGAGCTCGGCGGTGCCGTGAAGAACGTCATCGCGCTGGCCGTCGGCATCGCGGTCGGGATGGGCCTCGGCGACAACACCAGGGCCACGCTCATCACCCGCGGGCTGGCGGAGATCGCCAGGCTCGGCGCGGCGCTCGGCGCCGACCAGCACACGTTCGCGGGCCTGGCCGGAATGGGCGATCTGGTCGCCACCTGCAGCTCGGCACTGTCGCGGAACCGGACGTTCGGCGAGATGCTCGGCCGGGGGACGCCGCTGAGCGAAGTCATCGCCGGCACTGAGCAGACCGCCGAGGGCGTGAAATCCTGCAAGCCGATACTGGAGCTCGCCCGGCGGCACGGGGTGGAGATGCCGATCACCGAGGTGATCGTGGCCGTCCTGCATGAGGGAATGGAGATCGGCCAGGCCGTGGTGATGCTGGCCAGCCGGTCGGCCAAGCCCGAGCGGTACGGCGTCTGACGAGGATGGAGGATCTGTGAGCAGCCAGCGCAAGATCAGGGTCGCTGTGGTGTTCGGCGGGCGGGGACCTGAGCATGCCGTCTCGGTCATGGGCGGGGGCAACATGCTGAGCTCGATCGACCGCTCCAAGTACGAGGTGATCCCGATCGGTATCACCCGCGAGGGCAGCTGGGTGCAGGTGGCCGACGAGCCTGGCCTCCTCGCGATCAGCGGCGGCGAGCTGCCATCGGTCGAGGCGGCGGCGGTGCCCGGTGCCGAGGTCGTGCCGTGGGCAGGCGGTGTTAGCCCGGGGGGACGACCCCCCGGAACCCCCCGCGGTTTTCAAGCGAGCGCGCCGGCCGAGATCCCGCGGCTGTTCGGCGACGTCGACGTCGTGCTGCCGGTGCTGCACGGGCCCTACGGCGAGGACGGGACGATCCAGGGCCTGCTGGAGATGGCGGGCGTCCGGTACGTCGGAGCGGGGGTGCTGGCCAGCGCGGTCAGCATGGACAAGGAGTACATGAACCTGATCTTCAAGGCCAAGGGCCTGCCGATCGGGCCGTACGTCGTCGTGCACGAGCGCGACTGGCCCGCGACCGGAACGGCCGCCGACCAGGGCGACAGCCAGGCCGCCGTCGAGCGCAAGCGGGTCATGGACGAGATCGCCGAGCTCGGCTGGCCGCTGTTCGTCAAGCCCGCCAGGGGCGGCTCGAGCATCGGCACCTCCAAGGCGAACGACCTCGCCGGGCTGCACGAGGCCATCACGCTGGCCCGCGAGTACGACCCCAAGGTGATCGTCGAGGCCGCGATCGACGGGGTCGAGGTCGAGGTCTCGGTGCTCGAGGGCGTGGACGGGGCGCCGCCCGACACCAGCGTGCCCGGCCAGCTGCTGGTCGACGGCGGCGAGGAGTTCTGGGACTTCGAGGCCAAGTACCTGGACCCGGCCAGCGGCATGGCCATCCCGGCGCCGATCCCGGACAGTGCGGCCGCGGAGATCCGCCGGCTCGCGGCGGCCGCGTTCGAGGCGGTGTCCTGCGAGGGGCTAGCGCGCGTCGACTTCTTCTACGCCTCCGACGGGCGGGTGCTGATCAACGAGATCAACACGATGCCGGGCCTGTCCCCCGCCTCCTACTGGCAGAAGATGTGGGAAGCGACCGGGATGACGTTTCCCCAGCTGATCGACCGGCTGCTGGAAGGTGCGCTGAAGAAGCGGCGGGGCTTGCGCTAACCATCACGGAACGCGGGCGAGCCAGCCCAGTGCCGCCCGCCCGCGCTTCCGGCAGTACCAGCCCAGGGGGCGATCCCCCGGACCCGTGCCTCCCGCGGGCTACCGTGCTCGCGCCTTCGACTTCCCGGCCACCATGGCCTTGAAGTCCGCGCCCGCCCGGAACTTGGGTACTGAGGTCTTCGGCACCTTGATGGACGCGCCGGTGGCGGGATTGCGGGCGGTCCGGGCCGGCCGAACCATCTTCTCGAATACGCCGAATCCGGTGATCGCGACTTTATCTCCCTTGGCGACAGTTCGCTGAATTGTCTCCAGGACCGCATTGACCGCCTCGGTCGCCGTCTTCTTATCGCCCATTCGGTTGGAAATTGCGTCGATCAGGTCGCGCTTGTTCATTTCTTCACCCCTGCGAATCCCCCAAGCGGGAGGTCGCGCGGACTGGGACGCCGGGCTCGCGACCTCTGATGGCCCTGAAATTAAGGGATGCGGCCCCACGACTCAATTACATTCGCGGAAATGCGCGCGTGTCGGAGAACACCCGGCCGCGCACTTACGTGACGGACTTGTCTGACGGCAGACCGCTTCCGCGGTTTTTCGCCGCGACTTGCTCCAGTGTTGCCCGGAATGCGGCCAGGCGGCGTAGCGCGGTCGCGTGATCGGCCTCGGGCATTTTGCTGGCATCACAGATCGCGATCAGCTGGCGATGGAGCTTTTCCGCCAGCGCCGTCGGCAGGTGCAGCTCGCCGAGGCGCTTGCGCGCATCCGCCAGCCTGCGGGCCAGGACGTCATCGTCGTGCATCACATCCAGGGTGCCAGGCCACTCTGTGCGACCGAGCACCGAGTACCGTCCATACTGAGAACGCGGCTGGCGGTAGGCTGCAAACCCCCCCTGGCGACCGAGTGAGGTCTGTCCATGAAGGTATCCGTGGTCAAGGAGACTGCGCCTGGCGAGCGACGGGTGGCGCTCGTGCCCGAGGCAGTCGGCAAACTGCGCGCGGCCGGCCTGGACGTGCTCGTCGAATCCGGGGCCGGGGATCGTGCCTGGCTGACCGACGACAGCTACGCCGAGGCCGGGGCCAGCGTGGTGAGCCGCGGTGAGGCGCTGGCCGCCGACGTCGTGCTCATGGTGGGCAAGCCAGACGACGCGATCGTGCAAGGGCTGCACGCGGGCCAGGTCGTGATCGGGCTGCTCGCGCCGCTCGCCGACCGGGAGCTGGCCGACAGGCTCGCGGCCACCGGCGCGACCGCGATCAGCATGGACATGATCCCCAGGACCCTGCCGCGTGCACAGCCGATGGACGCGCTGTCCTCGCAGGCCAACATTGCGGGGTACAAGGCGGCCATCATCGGTGCGGCGGAGTTCGGCCGGTTCTTCCCGATGCTCATCACGGCCGCGGGGACCGCGCGGCCGGCCAAGGTACTCGTGCTGGGTATCGGCGTGGCCGGGCTTCAGGCGATCGGCACCGCCCGCCGCCTTGGCGCCATCGTCAGCGCCTACGACGTGCGCCCGGAGACCAGGACCGAAGCGGAGTCCGTCGGCGCGACGTTCATCGAGCTGACCTCGGTCGGCCCGGCCTCGGGCGAGGGCGGCTACGCCCGCGCGCTCACCGAGGACGAGCGCGGGGCGCAGCAGGAGGAGCTGGCCGGCCACATCGCCAGGCACGACGTGGTCATCACGACCGCCCAGGTACCCGGCCGCAGGCCGCCGCTGCTGGTCACCGAGGACGCGCTCAAGGCGATGGCCGCCGGGTCGGTCATCGTCGACATGGGCGCCAGCGAACTCGGCGGCAACGTCGCGGGATCGGCTCCCGGCCAGACGACCGTTACCGAGAACGGCGTCACGATCGTGGGCGCTGGCCACCTGCCGTCCACGATGCCGGCCGCGGCCTCGGCCATGTACGCGCGCAACATCAGCGGCCTGCTGCTGTACCTGGTCGCCGACGGCGAGCTCGCTCTCGACCCCGGCGACGAGCTTCAGGCAGGCGTGATCATCACCCGCGACGGAGCGGTGGTGCACCCGGCACTGGCTCCCCCCGCGGCGGGTCCCGGGGGGTCGTCCCCTCCGGCTAATACCGAAGGGAGCGCCCGTGTACCCGGCGCTGCTAGTTGACGTCACGATCTTCGTGCTCGCCCTGTGGGTGGGCTTCGAGGTCATCAGCAAGGTCCCCGCGACGCTGCACACGCCGCTGATGTCGGCGGCCAACTCCATTCACGGCATCGTGCTGGCAGGCGCCATGCTCATCGCGGTCACCGCGAACAACGCGGTCGGGTACGTGATCGCGTTCATCGCCGCCGCGTTCGCCGCGGCGAACGTCGTCGGCGGCTACGTCGTGACCGGCCGCATGCTGAAGATGTTCAAGCGGCGGCCGGCCGTACCGCCCGCGGGTGCGGCCGCGCCCGCCGTGACCGCCGCAGCCAACGGCAGCAGTCAGAAGGGTCACAACGCGTGAGCACCTTCGACTGGGTCATTCAGCTGATCTACGTGTTCTCGGCCTCGTGCTTCGTGCTCGGCCTGCACCTCATGAACAACCCGGCGTCCGCGCGGCGCGGCAACCAGGTGTCGACGTCCGGCATGATCATCGCGGTCGCCGCGACGCTGGCGATCATCATCCACGGCCACCTGATCAGCGGGACCGGCTGGGCCGTGATGATCGCGGGAGCGCTCCTCGGCGCTGGCGCCGGACTGTACTCGGCCAGGACCGTGCAGATGACGGCCATGCCGCAGCTGGTCAGCATGTTCAACGCGGTCGGCGGCGGCGCCGCGGCCCTGGTTGGCGTGCACGACTACATGAGCGCGGGCGCCAGGGTCTCATCGACCACCACGGTCACGACGCTGCTCGACGTCATCATCGGCGCGGTGACGTTCTCCGGGTCCCTGATCGCGGCCGGGAAGCTGCAGGGCGTGATCAACTCCGCGCCAGTGACGTTCCCCGGCGCGAGGATCGTGAACATCCTGCTCGCCGCCGTCGCGCTCGGCCTGGGCGCCTACCTGATCGCCTCTCCCAGCACGGTGCTGCTGACCGTGGTGATCGTCGCGGCCCTCGCCTTCGGCGTGTCCATGGTCATGCCGATCGGCGGCGCGGACATGCCCGTGGTGATCTCGCTGCTGAACGCGTTCACCGGCACGGCCGTGGCCATGGCCGGATTCGTGATCGGCAACTGGGCGCTGATCATCGCCGGCGCGCTCGTCGGCGCCTCGGGCGGCATCCTGACCAAGCTCATGGCCGACGCGATGAACCGCTCGATCCGCAACATCATTGTCGGCGGATTCGGCACCGGCGACGCCGTGGCCGCGGTCGCCGGCCCGGCCGGGGACGTGCACGCGATCGCCGCCGACGACGCGGCGATTCAGCTGGCCTACGCCTCGAAGGTGATCATCGTTCCCGGCTACGGGCTCGCGGCCGCGCAGGCCCAGCACGAGGTCGCCGCGCTCGCCGACCTGCTCGAGTCCCGCGGGATCGAGGTCAGCTACGCGATCCACCCGGTCGCCGGCCGCATGCCCGGCCACATGAACGTGCTGCTGGCCGAGGCCAACGTGCCCTATCCCCAGCTCAAGGAGATGGACGAGATCAACCCGGAGTTCGCCCGCGCGGACGTCGCCCTGGTGATCGGTGCGAACGACGTCACCAACCCAGCCGCGCGCCGGCCGGGCACTGCCATCTCCGGCATGCCGATCCTCAATGTGGACCAGGCCAAGAGCATCATCGTGATCAAGCGCTCGATGGGCCACGGCTACGCGGGCATCGACAACGAGCTGTACGTCGACCCGAAGACGAGCATGTACTTCGCCGATGCGAAGAAGGCGCTGGCCGAGATGACCAGCGCGGTCAAGACGCTCGTCGCCTGAGCCGGTCTACGGTGCCGGGAGCGGCGGCAGCCGCTTGAGATCGTCCTGCGTGAGCTCGCCGGTCGAGATCAGCAGCGCGGCCAGCTCCTCCAGCGCCCGGGGCCCGCGCAGGCCCGGCACTCCGATACGGACGTACCGGTTGCGGATGTTCTCGCACCGCTTCGACACCGTGTGGGCCTGCCACCCGATCCGGTCAGCCGCCTGCCGGGCGCTGCGCGGCTGGGCGGCCCCGGAGTGCCGCCAGGTCAGGTACTCCTCGAAGCGCGCGGCCAGGACGAGCCGGTCGTCGTCGTTGAGCGGCGCCCGCAGCCGGGTGGAGGTAACGCCGCGCTCGGGTACGGTCTCGCCCGCCGTCTGCTCGCCGGTAATCACATCGGGCTCGGGCTCGGGCTCGTCCTCGTCTTCATCGAGGTGGGGCAGCCGCAGGCGGATGGTGTAGCTGTCGAGCAGGCCGTCGAGACGGACCTTGGCGTGCCACTGCTGCAACGGGAGCCGCATCGCCGGGGGGATGTCGGCGCGGAAGCCGAGGTCGCCCGACAGGTAGAGCATGGACGAGGCGCTGTCGTTGACCAGCCACCAGGTGCCCCCGGCGCACTCGAAACTGCCGGCCGCGCGGGATATGCCCCGATCTTCGGTCGGCAGCACGAGCGAGCAGCTGGGAGCCCGGCCGAACGTGAACTTCTGATCCGGCTTGACCCGCCATGTGCCCGGCCCGAACATGACGATGAGCAGCACCCTTTGACGCCCCGTTCCATCTTCCTGACAGCAGGACCATAAGATCAGCGGCAGGTACTGGTCAAACCTGTTCCGGGCATACTGTCTCGCATGACTAGCCGCACGGTCGACGCGCCGCCGCCAGACGGCGTCTCCGCGCGGCGCCAGCGGCTGCTGGCTGAGCAGACCAGGACGAGGCGCCGGGTCGGCCCGGCCTTGTTCTCGGTGATGGCGCCCGGCGAGCAGATCCTCGCCGGCGCGCTCGGCTGGACCGGGCGGCGGCGCGGCGCCGAGATCGTCGGCGGCTACGTCGTGCTGGCGCTGTACGTGACGCTGGTCTACCCGTTCCAGCTGCTCGGCTCGATCGCCGCGCTGAGTAGCGCGGCGGCGAAGGTACTGCTCTTCGCGGCGGCCTGGGCCTGCGCGCTGATCTCGCTCCGGCACCGGTGGGTCTTCCTGGCCGTGACCGACAGGCAGCTCATCTGGGTGCGGAGCCCGGGCAGCGCCCAGCCCTGGGCGTGGATCCACGCGCCGCTCGACGTGATCCGGCTGCGCGGCGGGCCGAGCTCGGCACTGCTGCGGTCGACATCGGTCGTCGTCCGGGCTCCGGGCCTGCCTCCGGCCGGGCTTCAGTTCAGCGCCGCAGGCCCGTGGCGCCAGGATCTGGATCAGTTCGTCGCGGAGATGCAGACGGCCGGCTTCCGGGTCGGCGGCTATACAGAGCGGCCCACGCGCTGACCTGATCCTGGTGGGGAGGGGTCCCCATGTGGGGATGGCTCCCCTTGTGACCGGTTCTGCGCTCCCCGCACCATCGTGCTGTGGGAGGGGATGCCGCAGGACAGGCCGGTACAGGGGCCCGGCCTGTCCCGGTGGCAGGATCGGGCACACTGAGACTGTGAGCACGGTCGATGCGAACGTCGAGAACCCCAACGCCCTCGTTCCCGCTCAGGATCTTGAAGTCACCGCCGCCAGGCTTGCGCGCGTCGGCGATCTGACCGTGCGGCGGCTGCTGCCCCTCCGGCTGCGCCGCAGCGTCGGCCCGTGGTGCTTCGTCGACCACTACGGACCGCAGTCGGTCGACGGCGTCACGGGGATGAGGGTGCCGCCCCACCCGCACATCGGGCTGCAGACCGTGACGTGGCTGCTGGCCGGCAACGTGCTGCACCGTGACAGCCTCGGCAGCGAGCAGATGATCCGGCCAGGCCAGCTGAACCTCATGACGGCCGGTCGCGGGATCGCCCACGCCGAGGAGTCTCCGGCTGTGCACGATCCGATCCTGCACGGCGTGCAGCTCTGGGTCGCGCTGCCCGACGCGAGCCGGCTGGCGGCGCCCGCGTTCGAGCATCACGCCGAGCTGCCGGCGACGCGGGTCGGCGGGTTCCGGGTCACGGTCTTCATGGGCGAGCTGGCCGGCGCGCGGTCGGACGCGACCGCGTTCTCCCCGATCATCGGCGCCGAGCTAACGGCCGCCGCCGCCCCCGCGCAGGCCGACCTTCCGCTTGACCCGGCCTTCGAGCACGTGCTGTTCGTGGCCGCCGGGAGCGCTGTTGTCACCGGAAGGCCAGCGCCGGACGGCGTCGCCCTGGAGCCAGGGCAGCTGCTGTACGTGCCGACCGGGCGTGACCGGGTAAGCCTGACGGCGCCCGAGGGCAGCTGCGTTCTCCTGCTCGGCGGCACGCCGCTCGGCGAGACGCTGCTCATGTGGTGGAACTTCGTGGCCCGCACGCCCGAGGAGATCGCCGCGGCCACGGCGAGCTGGCAGGCGGGCGACTACCCGGCCGTGGGCGGCTACGAGGGCGATCCGCTGCCAGCGCCGCCGCTGGATGTCGCCCGCCTCTTGCGCCGTGCCCGCCCGGGTGACGACCCCCGCTGACCTGTCCGGCTCGGTAGCTTCTGCGCAGTAGTACTCAGGCATTCCCGGCTTGTCCGGCGTAATCTCGCCGCTATGTCAAGCCGGCTGTGGCGCGTGGTCGCGGTCTACCGCGTCGTCACGCTCATCTATGCGGGCGTACAGATCATCCGTAACCACAACCTGTACGCCCATCCCCTCGGTGGCTATCTCGCGCTGCTGGGGATGACCATCTGGACGATCATCACGGTGATCGCCTACTCCCGGCCGGCTGGCCGCAACCGCTGGATGCTCGCCGCCGACGTCGTGGTGTCGGCCGGGGCGATCGTCAGCACGAGGTGGATCGACACCGCGGCGCGGATTAACCACGGCGCGCCGACGATCCCGGTGATCTGGGCGGCTTCCGCGATCCTGGCCTGCGCCGTGTACGGCGGCCCCTGGGCCGGGATGGCCGGGGCGTTCCCGGTCTGGCTCGGCGACCTGATCGAGCGGCAGGCGATCCTGACCGAGAGCATGCTCGACGGGCTGGTGCTGCTGCTGGTGGTCGGCGGCGTCGGCGGGTACGTGGTGCGCCTCGCCCTGCAGGCCGAGGCGGCGATCGACCTGGCGGCCCGCCATGAGGCGGCCATCGCGGAGCGGGAGCGGATCGCCCGTAACATTCACGACTCGGTGCTGCAGGTGCTCGCGCTGGTCGCAAGCAGGGGCCGGTCCATCGGCGGGGAGGCGGCCGAGCTCGGCGTCCTGGCCGCCGAGCAGGAAGCCGCCCTCCGTTCGCTCGTCTCCGGTGACAGGGTCGAGCCCGACGCCGAGACTGGGCTCATGGACGTGCGCGCGCTCATCGAGCCGCTCGCGGATGCCCGGGTCACGGTGTCCTGTCCCGCCACCGCGGTCATGATGGCACCGGCCGCGGCGCGGGCGCTGAGCGGAGCCACCGCGGCCGCCGTCGACAATGTGCGCAAGCATGCCGGGGACACAGCCAGGGGCTGGGTCCTGGTGGAGGACGAGGGCGGTACGGTGCGGATCAGCGTGCGCGACGACGGGCGGGGCTTTGGCTCGGGCCGGCTCGCGGTCGCGGCCGCCGCCGGCCGTCTCGGGGTCTCCCACTCGATCATGGGACGGCTTCGGCAGGTCGGCGGCCGCGGCACGATCACGTCCAGGCCGGGCGAGGGAACCGAGGTGGACCTGCGTGTCCCGCAATCCTGATCAGCCGGTGCGGGTGCTCGTCGTCGACGATCACCCGCTCTGGCGCGACGGCGCGGCGCGGTCACTGGCCGAGGCCGGATTCGTCATCAGCGGTACCGCCGGGAACGCTGCCCAGGCCCTGCGGGTCGCGCTGGCGACCCGCCCCGACGTCGTGCTCCTTGACCTCAACCTGCCCGATGCCTCCGGAGCGGAGGTCACCGGCCAGCTCCTGGCGGCGCTGCCGACGGTCCGGGTGCTCATGCTGTCGGCCAGCGGGGAACGACAGGACGTCCTCGACGCCGTCACCGCCGGCGCGAGCGGCTACCTGCTGAAGTCGGCCGAGCTACGGGAGCTGATCGACGGCGTGAGCGCCACCGCCGAGGGACACGCGGTGTTCACGCCCGGCCTGGCCGGCCTCGTGCTCGGCGAGTACCGGCGCCTGGCCCAGGCCGGCGGCGAGCCACAGGCACCCGTGGCCGCCGACACCGGCCCGACGCCGCGGCTCACCGACCGTGAGACCGAGATCCTGCGCCTGGTCGCGACCGGCCTGACCTACCCGCAGATCGCCGAGCGCCTGACACTGTCGCCGCGCACCGTGCAGAACCACGTGCAGAACACCCTGAGCAAACTTCAGCTCCACAACAAGGCCCAGCTGGTTCGCTATGCCCTGGAACGCGGGGTCGAGTAGCTGTCCAGCAGGTCAATGAGGTCGCCGTAGCTGATGTCGGGCGCCGGCGGCTGACCGCCGTCGCGCGCTGCGACCGCCGTGGCCAGCCCGGCCGCGAGCGCGCGCCGGTACGGGCCCGATCCCGTGCTGATCCGCGCTACCCCGGCCCGCGCGAGCTCGGCCATGTCCTGGCCGGGCTGCCATAGCAGGTTGAGCGGCAGGCTGACTTCTGCGGTGACCCGGCCGATGGCCGCGATGTCGGTGAGCGCCGGCACGAAGATCCCGCTGGCGCCAGCGTCGGCGTAGGCGTGCAGCCTGCGCAGTGCCTCGCCGAGCCGGTCCTCTGGCGCCCCGGCCCGCAGCCAGTAGACGTCGGTCCTGGCGTTCACGAACAGGCCGGGAGCGGCCGCGGCGACCGCGCTGATGATCGCGGCCTGCACCGGCAGCGGCCGGAGCCCGCCGCCCGGGGCGGCGTCCTCCAGGTTGATCCCGGCCGCGCCGAGCGCGGCCAGCCCGGCCGCCAGATCGGCGACGGCGGCGGGATCGTCGCTGTAGCCGCCCTCGGCATCCACTGTGACGGGAACGGGCAGCCGCGGCACGATCGCGGACGCCAGCGCCAGCGTCTCATCGCGCCCGGTCCCGGCGCCGTCGACCAGTCCGGCCGCCGCGGTGACGCCCATGCTCGTCGTCCCGACCGCCGGGAAGCCCGCGCCGGCCAGCATGAGCGCCGAGGCCACGTCCCAGGCGTTCGGCAGGAGGAACGGGCGGCCGGGCTGATGAAGCGCCGCAAACTGCTGGGCCGCGAATTCCGCACCAAGCGCGCTCATGGCCGCGACACCATGACGCGGGCCGGCACCCGCAGGTTCGGGCGCGGTTCGAGGTCGATGCGCTGGCCGGCGAGCGGCCGCCAGCCGTCGGCGTGCAGCACCGTTACCACCTGCCGGGCGATCGCGGTCGCGTGCGCGGCACCAGGGCAGCCGTGCGGGCCAGTGCCGAACGTGGCTGGCATCCCGCTGCCTCGTTCCGCGGTGCCCACGAAGATCCAGACCGCCGCGCCCCCTGCAATGATCGCGTCGCCGATCTGCACGTCGCTCGTGGCCGTGCGGCGCGTGCACTGCGCCGGCGCGTCGCTGCGCAGGACATACTCGACCCGGTCACCGGGCGTGGGTGCGACGAACGCGCCGCGACGCAGTCCCCGGCGGGCCAGCGCCGGGCTCGCCGACACGGCCGCGTTCGCCGGCCGGGCCAGTACCGCCGAGCCGATCAGGGCGGCGGTCGAGTCCCTGGCCTGGAACAGGATGCTGATCACAGCTACCTGCTCGGCCGTATCCCGGTAACCGGAACTGGCCATGAGCGCGGCTAGCTCTCGGGCGGCATCATCCCCGGCTGTGCCCGTTCCCGTCCTCGGGACCAGGGACGGCGTGAGCGCGTCGCAGAGCGTTCCGGTGAGCACGGCGGCGCGGTCGGCCGCGTCGGGCGCGAGGCCGAGCGCGCGGGCGAGGACCTCGGCCGGCAGCAGTCGCGCCATCGGCATGACGTCGAAGGCAGCGGCCCGGCGGCGCAGGTAGTCGTTGGCGCGGGCGCCGGCCGCCCTCGCCACCTTCGCAACCGGCGGCAGCAGCCGGATGACCAGATCGCGGCGGAGCCGGTGGTCATCGCCGTCGGAGAACCTGGCCATCCGGCTGAGCAGGCTGGCGGCGGGGCCGGCCGGGCCGGCGGGCGGGGCCACGCTCAGCGCGGGAGCGGCCAGCGCCACGGCCACATCGCGACTCCCGGACACAACCCAGGCCCCGTCCCGGCAGTGCGTGCCCAGCGATCGCAGCGGGCCATGCCACCGGGAGGGCGCGGCGCTCGTCGACAGCTCCTCGACGGGCAGGGCGGCGAGCTGATCGGGAAGCACTGGAGTCCACATGTTCGGAGCGTAGGAGGGCGACCGTGCGGTGGCGGCCGAACAATGCCCGGCATAGTTTGGTGAGCGTGATCCTTGCCCCCGAGTCCGTCGCGCGGTTTGCGAGCCTGCTCGCCGACCGCAGCCGGGCCGCTATGTGCGTGGCCCTGCTCGACGGCCGGGCGTGGACGGCGGGCGAGCTTGCCCGGCAGGCGGGCGTAACGGCGCCGACCGCCAGCGAGCACCTGAATCTGCTGGTCAGCGCCGGTGTGCTGGCCGAGGAACGCCAGGGCCGGCATCGCTACCTGCGCCTGGCCAGCCCCGATATCGCCCGGCTACTTGAGGACATCGCGATCACCGCCGGGCGGCCCGCCGCGACCAGGTCCCTGCGGACGGTCCGGGTCGCCGCCGATCTCGCCGCCGCCCGCACGTGCTACGACCACCTGGCCGGTGAACTGGGCGTTCGGCTCTTCGATGCGCTCGTGGCCGACAACCTCATCGGCGTGAGCGACGGTCTTGTGCTCACCGCCGCCGGCCGGTCCTGGTTCACCGATCTCGCCGGTGCCGACGCCCTGCGTCCGAGCACCGCCAGGCCGCTGCTGCGCACCTGCCTGGACTGGACCGAGCGCCGGCCGCACCTGGCCGGGCATCTGGGCGCGGTTCTCTGCCGCCAGCTGGTCGGCCGGTCCTGGGTCCGGCCGCGTACCGGCAGCCGGGCGGTGCAGCTGACGCCGGAAGGCTCGACGGCGCTCGGGGAGCTGCTCGGAACCGAGCTGGCCGACCTGACTGGCGGCCGGGATGTGACGCGGGTCGCAAAAAACGGGAGCGAGCCAATCCGGCACGCTCCCGCGATCTAGCCTGAACCGGCGACCTCTGAGCTGCAGAGACGATCAGGAACGCGCCTGCCGCCGCCGCCAGGCCCAGGATCCGGCTGTCCTCCCGATCCGGGAGCTCCTCGACGATCTGCGGCGGGTCAGCGATGCCGTCGCCTCGCACTCGGACTTCATCGAGATACGCAACCGTCCGGTCGGCGCAGTGACGACCGCTGATAAATCGCAATCGCGCGGCGCAGATTACTCTATCTAGATAGAGTTAAGCCCATGGCACCTCGCGCGGTGTTGTCAGCTCAGACCCTGGCAGTTCTAGCGGCGCTTGCCGCCCAACCGTCGGAGTGGCGGCACGGCTATTCCCTGGCTCGCGAAACCAGTCTGAAAGCCGGGACCTTGTACCCGATTCTGATCCGGCTCGCCGACAGGGAGATGGTCGAGGCTTGCTGGGAAGCCGATCAGCCGGCGGGGCGGCCGAGACGTCACCTGTACCGGCTCACTAGCCACGGACTGGCGACCGCGACAGCGGCGCTGGCCGTCGCGCGGGCCCCGGCCAGCACCACCCGGCCGCGGCGGACTGGGGCGCCTCGGCGGCTGGCCGGTGAGCGCCCGTGATGGAGCGGATAACCCGGCTGCTAGCCGGGCTGCTGCGAATTACGGCCCGGCTGCTTCCTCCAGCGCGGCGGCAGTGGGCTGAGGCAATACAGGCCGAGGCCGGACAGGTACCGGCCGGGTGGCGTCAGCTGCACTGGCTGGCCGACGGATTGTGGCTGGTTGCAAGGGAGGCCAAGGTGACTCGCAAGATCGTTTACGGGCTTGGGCTGGGCGTCGTCGCGGCCGCCGCCGCATGGGCGATATGGCTGAGCTGGCGGACCGTTCCGATCGCCGATCCGGAGAGCGTGACCGACCGGGTCCGGGTCCTTGTCGGAATGTCCGCGCTCCTCGTCCTGCCCTGGGCGGGCCACCGGAGCGGCCTGTTCGGGCCTGCTGGTAGCGGCGTTACGCCGCGGCTCGTACGGGTGGCAGGGTGCGTGGCCATCTGTTGCCTGGGTGCGTCGCTCGTGCGCCTGGACGGGAACGCTGGCAAAGGCGGCGTCCTTGGCTTCGGCCACTTCAGCTGGCCACAAGAGACAGCCGGGCTAGCGCTGCTGGGAACTGCCGCCGTCATGCCACACGTCATCAGGACCCTGAAGCCGCGGGCCGGTGCCGCTGCGGTGTGGGGAGCAGCCGGTGTTGCGGCTGCTGTCGCATTCGCGGTCGTGCCGCTGCAGGTGCTCACGGTTCTGTACGTGGCCGGGATCCTCGCCGTGACTTCGCGCCGGTCACCGGCGTCAGCCGCTACCCTCGCGATCGGCACGATAGCTGGCCTGGCCGCGGCCATGATCATTTACGGAGTGCTGACGTCCAGAGTCGGTCTCGGCCTGGCCGGCTTCCTAACGGTGTCGGCACTCGCGTTCCTGGTCACTGCCGCCTCGGCCGGCTTTGCGGCCGCATGGCTGCTGCCGGGCATAGAGGACTCGCAAGAACTGCGGGCGCGGCGAGCCCGCCAGGGACTGCTCGCTGGCGCGATCGCCGGAGCTGCCGGCGGCCTGCTCATCACGGCCGCGTTCATGGGATTGGGATTCATGATGGTCCTCGGCCCGCTGGCCGGAGCTGCCGGCGGCGCCGTCGGCGGCGCCGTCGCCGCGCGCTATCCGCGCATGTTGCTGCCTGGCGGCTCCAGTGCCGCCGGAGCAATCGTCTCCGGCCCCTGACAGTGGGCCAGCAGAGGCGCATCGGCGCTGCCGCTAAGTGATGGACAAATAAATCAAGGGCCCGACCACCGCTACCGGCGATCAGGCCCTTCACCTGCTACTTCTCTCGTAGCCCCGACCGGATTTGAACCGGCGCTACCGCCTTGAGAGGGCGGCGTCCTGGGCCGCTAGACGACGGGGCCAGGTCAACTCGCAAAACGGCTGGCGCGAGGGCTCACCGGAGCGAGCGCCTAGTCCCCAACCGGCGACTCAGGTTAGCGCACGGCGGCGGCCCTGGCCAAACCGGAAGCCGGCCGCGGCGGCTCGCTCCAGGTCAGGCAATGAGTAATCATCGATATTCCTGGTAGCTATAGCTGGCATGTTGGCATTCATTCTCGTCCTGATCTTCGTCGGCCTGTTCGTCGGTCTCGTCGCGCGGCTGCTTGTCCCCGGCCGCGACAGCATCGGCCTGATCGGCACCATCCTGCTGGGAATCGTCGGCTCGTTCGTCGGCGGCTTCCTCTGGGAACTCGTCGAGTTCCACAAGATCGAAACCCACCACTTCCAGACGGTCGGGATCCTCGGCTCGATCATCGGGGCCGTCGTGGTCCTCCTGCTGATGCGGGCCACCGGCCTGGAGCGCGGCCGCGGCCGCAGCCGCCGCCGCTTCTAGAGCCCCGCAGGCAAAAACGAGAGCGCGGCTGCCCTGCCGGGCGGCCGCGCTTTATGTGTCGCTGGGGTACCAGGACTCGAACCTAGACTAACGGGGCCAGAACCCGTCGGGCTGCCAATTACCCCATACCCCATGGCATCGCGCCTTGGAGCGCGCCTGAGCAGTGTAGCCGAACCAGCAGACGCCGGCCAAAGCGATCGCGCAGGCGGCCGATGAGAGCAGCTTTGCCCGCTTTACACTGAGGCCCATGCCAGGCGATGAACGCGTGCCCGCCGAGGTGCTGGACCTGGTCCGGCTGCTCTGCCAGGCCGACTGGACCCAGCTCAGCCTGGCTGCCGAGATAACGGAATTCACCGACTATCAGGCGTCCGAGCGCATGGAAGAGGCGCGCCGGCCGTCCTGGGCGCCACGTCGCCCGGCGCCGCCTCCGCCGCCGGCTGCCGAGTCCGGCGAGGATGACGACGACGAGGAGTCCTCCGGGTCCTGGCCCGTCCGTGAGATGGTCCACCGCCTGCTCGTGGCTCCCGGCGGGCGCTTCCGGCTTGAATCGCACTGGGGCGGTGAGCCCGCGAGCGTCAAGGTCTCGGCAGGGTCCGGGTCCGGGTCCGGGTCCGGGTCCGCCCGCCCTGAGCCCGGACCGATTGACCCGCCGTGCGCCGACCTGCTCTGCCCAGCCTGGCTGCCCGCCCGGTACCGGCTGGAACTGGCCGGGCCCGCGGTTGTCGCCGGCCGTCACGCCCACCGGGTCATAGCCACGCAGCGACCAGTGCAGCAGGGCCGCTCGCGCCCACGGCAGTCCGTTCCGCGCCCGGCTCATCGCGGGCACCAGTGGCCTCGCGATGTCACGGGCCGGATCGACGCCGCCGTTGACGTCGAGCTTGGCATCCTGCTCCGGTACGAGCTCACCTATGGCGGGCAGGTCGTCCGCCGCCATGAAGTCACGAGCATCACGATCGATCCGCCGCAGGGCGCTGACGACCAGCAGTTCGCCGCGGTGCCGGACGACGAGGACACGAGTGACGCGACGCTGTTCTCCGGACCCGGCTGGGAGCGCGCGAAGACGGCGGCCAGCGCCGGTGCCGCCGCTCTTAGCTTCGCGATCCGGCATTCACCCCAGCGCGAATCCCCGGCCGGCTCCAGGCCAGACCCGCAGGCCAGGCCGGAGGCTAGCGAGAGCGAATGGCCGGGCGAGCCGGTCGGCCAGGAGGTGCTGAGCCTTCTGTACGAGGCTGGCCTGCGGCGCAGCGAGTTCGACGCCGAGCTGCGAACCTGGACCGACGCGACCGCGGCGGCGACCGCCTTCGCCGGAGCCACCAGGAACACCACCATGTCCGGGGTCCGGCGGCTGTCGGATGCCTTGAGCGATCGGGCTACGGCCTGGCAGGTCAGGGAGGCCATCAAGGTCGGGCTGCCAAGCCGGTACCACATCGACTACATCGACGGCGGCATCAAGCGCCGCACCTGCACCACCGATGCAGCCGACGGAACGCAGCGCTGGCGGGTCTACGCCGACCACGTGACCGTCGGACCGCTGGCCGGCCTGCCGACGGCGATCGCCCGCCTCGTCGACCCGTCCTGGCTGCTGGACTGGCAGCTCACCGGGGGTGCCCCGGTCAGCGTAGGCGGCCGGCCGGGCCTGGCGATCCACATCGCCGAGCGCTTCGGCGCACCCGGCCCGGGCGAGACCGAAGCGCTGGAGAACGGCTCCGCGCTGCGCAAGGTTCCCGCGGAGGCCGTCATCGACGCCGAGCTCGGAATCCTGCTCCGGCTAACCCTGGCGCAGGCCGACCAGCCGTCGCTCCGGCAGACGCTCTCGGCCGTGACGGTACGCGAGCGAAGGGATGCGAGCGCGTTCGCGGTCGTTGTCCCGCCCGGCACCCGGGTCGTCCGCGGCAGCGGCGGTCTGATGGACGAGATCGAGGTGCCGGCGCCGGTCCAGACGGCGGTGCACCTAGCGGGCCAGGCCGTCACCGGCGTGGTCAGGCTCGGTACCTTCATCGACTCGCTGCGTACCCGCAGGAGCGGCGAGCCGAAGTGACAGCGCCGCTTAGGCGCTGTCGGTCACCGGGTTGGTCAGCGCGCCGATGCCGTCTACCTCGACCGATACACGATCTCCCGCCACGAGCGGCCCGATCCCGGCGGGCGTGCCGGTGAGCAGGACGTCACCCGGCAGCATCGTCATCACGGCGGTGACGTAAGAGACCAGCGTGGCGATGTCGTGGATGAGCAGCGACGTGCTCGCCTGCTGCTTGACTTCGCCGTTGACGGTTGTGGTCAGCTTGACGTCAGACGGGTCCAGGTCGGTCTCGATCCAGGGCCCGAGCGGGCAGAACGTATCGAAGCCCTTGGCCCTGGCCCACTGCCCGTCGCTGGCCTGCAGGTCGCGGGCGGTCACGTCATTCGCGCACGTGTACCCGAAGATCACATCAGGAACCCGCGCGGCGGGCACATCCCGGCAAAGACGGCCGAAGACGACGGCTAGCTCACCCTCGAAGTCCACCCGCCGGGAAAGCTGAACGGGGCGGACGATCGGGTCTCCCGGGCCAATCACGGCCGTCGACGGCTTCAGGAAGATCAGCGGCTCGGCCGGAGGCTCGGACCCGGTCTCGCGAGCGTGCTCGGCGTAGTTCTTGCCGATCGCGACGACCTTGCTCGGCAGCACTGGTGCCAGAAGCCGAACGTCCTCGACCAGATGACGGGCGCCGGTAAAGGTGACGTCAGCGACTGGGCCGAACGGATGACCGGCAATCTCGGCAACCGTCAGCCCGCCGCCGGCGTGACCGTTAATGGCCCCGGCCCCGGCCCCGGCTCCGGCCCCGGCTCCGGCCGCGGCCCCGGCACTGGTCTGCCCGGCCGGCGCGCCCGCGCCTGTGGCCTGCCCGCCGCTCTCCACCACGCCGTAGCGGACGTCGCCGTCCACGGCGAATCTCGCGATGCGCATCTCCCGCTCCTGGCTACTGCTGGTATCCCTCTACCTCGTCTACCGGCCGCGCCTGCGAGCCGGCCGGATCCTCGCCAAACTCGCGCCGCGCGCGCCGCTGCCGGAGAAGGTCCCAGCACTGGTCGAGCGCCTCCTCGGCCGCGCGTAGCTGACCGCGCTCCTCCGCGCCGGAAAGCTGGCCGGCCGCGAGCTTGCTCCGAAGGTCGTGCTCGGTCTGGATCAGCTCGTCGATGCGACCGAGGATTTGCTTATCCTCCACCGGATGATCTCCTCTCCGCAGATCCCCTCATCTTTGCATCCGGGCCCGCGGCGCCCGGCCCGAGGCTCTGGTATCCAGGGAACTGTCAGATTCGCTGCGTACTTTCGGCTTTATGCGGCTATCCAGGGCGCGGATCATCAGCGCCGCCATGGACCTTATCGAGCGCGACGGGCCGGGGGCGGTCACGATGAACGGGCTCGCCACCGAGCTCGGCTGCAGCATCCTGTCGCTGTTCAGCGTCGTGCCGAGCCGGGCCGCCCTGCTCGACGGCGTGGCGGACGCGATCACCGCGGAGCTCGGTTTCACCCCGATGCCCGATGCGCCCTGGCAAGACCAGGTGCGGGCGCATGCCCGGATACTCCGGCAGCTCGCGCGCACCCGGCCGCATTGCACGCTGGTCGCAGTCAGCCGCCCTGGCAGCGCGGCGACCCGGGCGCGACCGGTCGAGAGCGCGTTCGCGACGCTGCTGGCGGCGGGCTTCGTCGGCGACGACGCCGCCAGGATCGCGCGTGCCCTCGTCGCCTACGCCGTGGGCGCGCCGCTGACCGAAGCGGGCACCGAGGAGACGGGGCGGCGCCAACGGCGCTGGGCCGGGCAGCTCCCGGCTGTACTCGAGCTGCACGACCCCGACGGCGACTTCGAGTTCGGCCTCGACCTGATCGTGCGCGCGAGCACGGACCTGCTGGCCCAGCGGGCGTGACGCTAGAGGCCGGTGGTGCCGTCGACCAGTTCGCGGAGGATGTCCGCATGACCGTTGTGCCGGACGTACTCGCCGATCATGTGGGCGTACAGCCAGCGCAGATCCACGGTTACGGTCTCGTCCCCGAAGGTCTCGTCCAGCGACCGGCCGGCCACCACCCGCCGCGTTTCATCAAGCTCGTCGACGAAGGTCTTGAAGTCCGCTTCGGCCTGCCCCGGGTCGCTCACGGCGAACTCCGCGCCATCGGGATACTCGGGTGACTCGTAGAGTCCCTCGATGTCCTCGCCGGCGAAACGGATCCGGAACCAGATCCGCTCGTTCGCGGCCATGTGCCGGACCAGGCCAAGCAGCGAGAGCTCGGACGTGCTAACCGGCCGCTGAGCGAGCTGCTCACCAGTCAGTCCCGTGCACTTGGCCAGCAGCGTGGCCCGCTGGAAGTCAAGCCAGCCATCGAGCCGCTGGCGTTCCCCGGCGACGTAGGGCGGAGTGCTCCGCTGGACTTCCGGCGCGATCCATGTCATGGCGAGGCATCCTGCCGCAGTCAGCCGCAGATCGGCAACCTCGATCTCACCCGCCCCGTGCGATCTGCTCCCGCAGCTTGCCGCGGACAAAGGCTTCGCGGATTACGGCGGCGACGCGGTCCGGTGCCCTGGTGATGTCGCGCCAGTCGAAGTGCACCACCTCGAACCCGGCCGCACGCAGCTCGATGTCCCGTCGGAGCTGATCTTTGGCCCTGGCCGGGTCCTTGTACTTCAGATCACCATCGACCTCGGCGACGGTCCGGTACTCCTTCCAGTAGAAGTCGACCCGCGCGATCGGCTCGGCCGGGAGGCCAGGCACCTCCCAGTAGCCGAGCCGCACCTGCAGGTCGGGCGGCGGCAGGCCGAGATCGCGGATCACCGCCCGCGCAATCGACTCCAGTGCGGACTCCGAGCGCCTGTCGGCGAACTCCACTACCTCGGCCGCGCGCCTTATGCCGGGCCAGTGCCGCAGCGCGCCGATGACGGCACGCATCTCGTCCTTGGTCGTGAGCTTCTTGCGCAACGCCGAGTCGGCTGCCACGAGGCCGTCCCAGAAGCCGCCGGTCCGCGCGAGATCAACAACCGTTCTGGCCGCAGTGGTCATGGTGAGCCCGCCGATGACAGTGACGTGCTCTGGCGGTAATCCGGCGGCACAGACGCGGATGCCCGCCCTGGTTCGCCAGCCGCGCTCGGGCGGGACGGTCATGGTGACCTCGTTCTTCGGTCTGCCGAGAAGATCTATGCCCAGCAGTCGCGCGGCGGACTGGTGACTCAGTGCCGCTCCGGGCGCGATGACCGCCAGCGCCGCCGTCGCTCGCAGCAGATGCTCGCCGCGAGCGGGCTGCGCCACGGCGTAGACGCCGCGGCCGACGCGGGTCAGCGTGCCTCGCTCCACGTATCCGAGGATCCGGGTGGTGGAGATTCCGGAGGCAAGCAGTTCGGCGGTCGTCACGATCCCGCCAAAACGGGGCGTTCTCGGCAAGTCTTCGTCGCTCATGCCTTGAGAATCCCGGCCGCCTCTGACATACCCCCACTTTCATCGGCTTTCGCGGTGACTTTAGACCGATTTGCGGACACGGAAGTGGGGGTAAGTAGAGGCGTCCGCCCTTCAGCCAGGTGATTTATCATGATCTGTTCCATGAGGGCCCGCGGCGGCGGGCCGCGGGCGGACCACGCCGGCGCCGACAGCAACGCCCAGCGCCAGGAAGACCGGGACCGTCAGCGCCGTTGTCAGCCCCCACCCGCTGGCCAGCCCCCCGATCAGTACCGGCCCGCCGAGCATGCCCAC
>Ga0209380_10000252_pt1 | contig 36778 bp, 30 predicted proteins | sample HubBroMetageWFT6_FD_188347 | JGI IMG/M metagenome (GOLD analysis project Ga0209380, IMG submission 188347) | Warmed and freeze-thawed soil microbial communities from the Hubbard Brook experimental Forest, New Hampshire - Hubbard Brook CCASE Soil... | ecosystem: Environmental > Terrestrial >... | reverse complement strand
AGGAGGAAGCGCAATGTAAACCTCTTTGAGCGGAGGCAACTCGGTCATCTCCGAGAAGCTCACGCTGCCGCTGCGAGATGGACCATCATCCCCCGCCATCATCGGGTCGACGGCAATTTTCGGCGCTTGAAATTGGGAGTTGTCGACGGCTGGTTCATCCAAGACGGTCGAAGACATGGAAGCTGGTGTCGAGGCCTCGGGGGACGGCCTGGTGGATGCAGATGATCCCGCCTGACCACCGGACCATCCTGCCGCGGCAGCCGCTGCCTTGGTGGGGGCTGGATTGGCGGGGGTTGGAGTGGCAATTTTCTTTTCGGCCGTAGTGTTTTGAGCTGGCCTTACCTGAGCCGCCTGCGGCTTTACCTCAACCGGACGGCTTGGGACGGATGGCGGGGCAGCTTGCCGTTGTGGTGCCGCCGGGGCAGAAGCCCCGACGAATTTCGCCTGGGTCGCGGCTTTGACTGCCTCTGGAACCACGCTCTTCGCAGGTGCTGCGGCCTGTTTCGCCGCCTGCGGTTTGGACTCCTTGCACTTCTCCAGATCGTCGAGCAGTTCTCTTCCATTCTGATAGCGCTCCGCCGGATCCTTGGCCAGCGCCTTCATGATGAGATCGCTCAGCACGGGATGGAGCTTGGGATTCACGTGCATCGGAGGCACGGGCGTGCTCTCAAGAATGCTCTGGCGAAGCGATTCCGCGTCTTCGCGATCGAAGGCTCTGCGGTCCGTCACCATTTCGTAGAATATGGCGCCCAGACTGAAGAGGTTCGAGCGCGCGTCAATATTCTCGCCGCGAACCTGCTCCGGAGACATGTATTGCAGAATGGAGGGAACGTCAGGCATTTGGGCGGTGAACCGGCCAACACCGGAGACGCCGTACCCAAGAATTCGGACTGTGCTGTCCCAACCGCACATGATCTTGGCCGGCTCCAAACTGAGATGAAATATGTTGTGGGAGCGCGCGTGATCGAGGCCGCTGCATACCTGCCTTCCGATATCGAGCAGATCCCAGATGGAAAATCCTTCTTTGCGCGCCAGCATGGTAGCGATGCTGTTGCCCTGGATGTACTCCATGGCGGCGCAGAATTGGCCATCGATTTCCGCCGCGCTGTAAACCGCTGTCAGGTTGGAATGGCTCAAGACCTTGCTGGCCGCGGCCTCTTCCAGCAGGCACTTCTCCAGATCCGCGGCTTGTTCGCCAAAAGCGGAGAGTTGAATCGCTTTTAAAGCGACCGTTTGGCTGGTTTCCGAGTCGTTCGCCTTGTAAACCGCGCCCGTCGCGGATTTTGACAGCTCGCTTAGGATTTCGAAGTGGCCGATTTTCGTGGACATAGTTTCCGCGCCTCATCACAGAAAAAAGCCACGCAGTTCCCATGGAGAGCTGCGCAGGTTATAACCGGGGCAGGTTTAAAAGCTAGGATAGCGCTCAGGAGATTGATCTTCGAGTTACCAAAGTACTGAGAAAATGGGGCAAAGTGGAAGTTCAACTCAGCTCCGAAGTAAACACAGGTCTGGGTAATTGCGATAACCGGCGGGTGGCGCGCGAAATAATCCCAGCTTTGGGCGTGACCTTTCAACCCGCAGCCCAGTAACCAGGCTGACACGAACGCCGGTGTGACAATTGTCATGCAGGCCGGATGACGATCTCCACTGGCGTCCCAGCCGAAGCAGTTCGAGTATGAAAAGTGGGTTTCGGGTCAGAGAGTGTGGTCTGGCCTTCGCAATGAAAGCTGGTTGTCGAAGCCGACTCGTTCATTTATTCTTGTAGGCCTCTAGGACCTGGTTTGTCCGTCAGTCCGGCGCGCCGACTCTTTCCCCGGGGTTTCAAGCATGACTTTGAGCCGATTTGTCACCAAGAACGCGTTCCGCAACAAGCGCCGCAGCATCCTGACGGTACTGAGCATCGCTTTTTCTTTGCTCCTGCTCACGCTCATGATGACCATCTGGCGGGCGTTTTATCTCGACCAGGGCAGCGCGGAATCCGCGGAAAGGCTGGTGGTGCGGCACCGCGTTTCTTTGACCTTTAGTCTGCCGGGTTTTTATAGGGAGAAGATCCGCGCCGTACCGGGGGTGGTTGCGGTAGTTCCGGTCTCCTGGTTCGGCGGGATTTACAAAGACCAGAAACCAGAGAATTTCTTCGCGCAGTTCGGCACCGACCCGGAAGAATTTTTCAAGGTATATCGTGACATCAATCTGCCCGCGGAACAGCTTGTCGCATGGCAGCGGGATCGGCAGGGAGTAATCGTGGACGACACGCTGGCGACGAAATATGGCTGGAAACTCGGCGACCGTATCGTTTTGCAGGGCACAATTTATCCCGTCGATCTTGAATTGTACGTTCGCGGCATTTTCAGCGCTTATCCGGACGATAAGGCGGTTTACTTCAACACTAAATATGTCGAGGAGGCCGTTCCCTTTTTCAAAGGACAGGCGGGCACCTTCAGTATTCTCGCGGCTTCTCCGGGGGATGTGAGCAAGATAGCCAGCACCGTGGACGATACGTTTCGCAACTCGCCCCAGCCCACGAAGACCGAGAGCGAGAAGGCGTTCGGTCTGGAATTCGTTGCCATGCTGGGCAACGTGAAGGCTTTTATCTTCATGATTTGTGCGGCCGTGGTTTTTGCGACGTTGCTGGTATCCGCAAATACGATGGCGATGTCGATCCGCGAGCGCACCCGGGAAGTGGCCGTCCTTAAGACGCTGGGGTTCACGCGGCAGAGCGTCCTTGGTCTGTTCGTGAGCGAGGCGGTAGCACTGGCCGTGGTGGGCGGATTGATTGGCGTGGCTTTAGCCTACTTACTCGTTCAAGGGATATCGCACTCGCCTTACATGAGTTTTTACAATCTGAAGCTGACGCTGGGCATGTGGTTCATCTCGGTCTTCATAGCCGGACTCGTGGGACTGGTAAGTTCGTTGTTTCCCTCGTATCACGCCGCGCAGGTAAACATCGTCGATGGTTTGCGGCACATCGGTTGAAATCGGTTTGAGTTTATGACGCTGGGCAGTTTCGTGGTGCGCAATACGTTTCGGAACAGGCGGCGCAGCATTCTGACGCTGTTGAGCATCAGCTTCTCGCTGCTTTTGCTCACGCTGATGGCTTCCATCTGGCGAACATTCTATGTCGACACGGGAGCGGCGGATTCGGCGAAGCGGGTGATTACACGCGACCGCGTCTCTTTGGCATTCCTCCTGCCCGCGTACTATCGGGACAAGATTCGGAGCGTCCCGGGCGTGGTGGCCGTAGTGCCAATTACTTATTTCGGGAATCACTATAAGGATGACCGTGCAAGCAATGCCTTCTCTCAGCTAGCCACCGACCCGGATGAGTATCTGAAGGTTGCTTCCGACAAGATCATTTCACCGGATCAGGTAACGGCCTGGCAGCGCGATCGCGCCGGGGCGCTGGTGGATGTGACGCTGGCCAACAAATACGGTTGGAAAATCGGCGATAAAATCACGCTGCTGGGGGGGATATTTCCGGTCAACCCCGAATTGACGATTCGTGGCATCTACCGCCGCGATCCACCGCAGAACGCGCTGTATTTCAATGCCAAGTATCTGGAAGAGTCGCTGGACTGGTTCAAGGGGCGCGCGGGCTGGTATTCCACGCAGGTGGCCGAACCCAAAGACGTGGCGCGAGTATCGTCCGCAATCGACGACATGTTTCGCAACTCGCCTCAGCGGACGAAGACGGAGAGCGAAAAAGCCTTCCAGCTTTCGATTGTGGCTATGCTGGGAAATGTGAAGGCCTTTATTCTTGGCATCTGCGGCGCGGTGGTGTTTGCCATGCTGCTGGTCTCCGCGAACACCATGGCCATGTCGGTTCGCGGCCGGACCCGTGAAGTGGCTGTGTTGAAAACTCTTGGCTTTACCCGGCAACGCGTGCTGTCGCTGTTCGTATTCGAGGCAGTGGCTCTGGCTGTTTCGGGCGGCGTGCTGGGGATAGCCGCGGCAGCCGGATTGATCCGGTGGTTGACGCACTCGTCGGTCGCGCTCGGCGTTCCCACTGACATGCGAGTCACTTTGCCCGCCGCAGGGCTGTCACTGCTGGTTGCGGCGATCATGGGACTGCTGAGCGGGTCTATTCCCGCCTACGGAGCATCCCGCATAAACATTGTGGAGGGTCTGCGCCACATTGGCTGAGGTGCGGGGCTGAGATTGAGAGTGAATTTATGGCGATACCGATCAGCTATAACGTACGCAATTTGAAGCTCCGCAAGGGCCTTACCATCATGACCGCGCTGGGCATCGCACTCACCGTCACCACGGCGATCTTTCTGATGGCATTGCTGGCTGGCCTGCAGAAGGCTTTCGTCTCCAGCGGCAATCCCGACAACGTGCTCGTGCTGCGCAAAGGTTCGGAAGCGGAACTCTCGGGCGGCTTCGATGCCGCTCTGTTTCCCACGCTGAAAGTTCTTCCCGGCATCGCGAAAGACAGTCATGGCGATCCCATGGTCTCCGGCGAGTGGGTGGTGGTAATCGTGCTGCCGCGCAAGGACGGAACCGGCGAAGTGAACGTCACGGTGCGCGGCATGATGCCTGATGGCCTGGAACTGCGGCCCAGCGCGAAATTAATCGAGGGTCGCTGGTTCCAAACGGGGCAGCGCGAAGTGGTAGTGAGCAAATCCATCCGCAGCCGCTTCTCGCACGCGAATATTGGCGACACCATGGAGTTCGGCAAAGGATCGTGGAAAGTTGTGGGCGTCTTTGACGCAGGCGGTTCGGCCTATGAATCGGAAATCTGGTGCGACGTGAATCAGATGGCTTCCGATTTCGACCGGCAGGGTGGATATTCTTCAGCTTATTTGCGCGCCACCGATCCCATTGCTGCCGACGCTTTGACCAAGCGAGTGAGCGACGATCAGCGTTTGAAGCTCGAGGGAATACTCGAGACTGATTATTATGCGAAGCAAACCAGTTCCGGCGCGCCGATCAAATATATCGGCATCGTGGTTGCGATCATCATGGCCATTGGCTCGAGCTTTGCCGCAATGAACACGATGTATGCCGCGGTTGCGTACCGTGGACGTGAAATCGCGACGTTGCGGGTGTTGGGATTCTCCCGGCCTTCGATTCTGACGTCTTTTGTTCTGGAATCTCTAATGTTGGCTTTGCTGGGTGCGGCGGCGGGAATTTTGTTGATGCTGCCCTTTAACGGAATGCAGACCGGAACGTCGAATGCTGTGACGTTCAGCGAGGTGGTATTCAGCCTGCAGATTACGCCGCAGGTTGCGGCTGCCGCGATTGGATTCGCGCTGATCATGGGGCTGTTTGGCGGACTGGCTCCAGCCTGGCATGCGGCGCGGCAGAATATTCTTACGGCGCTGCGGGGTTGAGGCGTTAGGGAAGCGAGCCGAACGCGCGATTATGGCGTCGCAGGGAACGCGAAGCTTGCGCGGCTCGCCCAAATCCTTCGTTACGCAAAGAACGCTCGCTCAGGATGACGGAAAGGTTTATGCCAATTGACGCAAAACACGAAGACCTGCAAAGCCTGAGAATTGACCGCACTGAGCGCGGTTCCGGCAGCGGAGAACCCGCGACCTGGGCGCGCCGCTATATTGTGATCGGCATTGCAGTCGTGGTTGTGCTGAGTATATCCGCTCTGGCCTACCGCATCCTTTCGCGCGACGTGCCCGAAGTCGAGGTGGTGCACGCTTCCGCGGAGAGCAGCGACGTCGGCGGCACGGTGCTGTCGGCCACCGGCTACATCGTCGCTCATCACACCATCAATGTTAATTCCAAAGTCACCGGACGGCTGGCCTGGATCGGTGTAGAAAAAGGCGACAAGGTCAAGGAGGGACAGGTTCTGGTGCGACTGGAAGACGAGGAGTTCCGCGCGGCCTATGAGCAGGCCAAAGGCTCGCTGGACAATGCTCGCGCCTATTTCGACGAACTTGAGCACGGCTCGCGGCCGGAGGAGATTCAGCAGGCCCAGCACAATCTCGATGAGGCCCGTGCCACATTGGTCAATGACAAACTGACTCTGGACCGCACTCGACAACTTTCATCCGCCGGCGTCGTGTCGCGGCAGGCGATGGACGACGCGACGGCGAAGTTCGATTCCGATCAGCAGCGAGTCAATTCCCTGGACAGGGCTTTTGAACTGATGAAGATTGGTCCCCGCCCGGAGGAAATTGCGCGCGCCCGCGGATCGCTGGCGCAAGCCCAGGGTCAACTCGATTACGCGAAATCGCAGCTCGATGCGACAGTGATTCGCGCGCCCGTCACGGGCACGATTCTCGACCGCACGGCGGAAAAAGGTGAACTGATCACGGCGCAGTTTGCCAGCGCCGCGGCAGGCGGCCCACAGGGATCAGTCGTGTCGCTGGCGGACTTGAACGATCTTCAGGTCGAACTCGACATCGCGCAGGCGGACTTCGCCCGGCTCGGGCCCAAACAGAAAGCAGTCGTCACCACCGACACCTATCCCGACAAGACGTATGACGGTGAAATCGCGCAGATTTCTCCCGAGGCGAACCGTCAGAAAGCTACGGTGCAAGTGAAAGTGCAGGTGCTGAATCCGGCGAAATATCCCGATGTGTTCCTGCGGCCGGAGATGAACGCCACGGTAAAATTCCTGGCGGACGAGCCGAAAACAACCAGCACGCAGCCGGTGGGGGCGTTTGTGCCGGCGTCTGCCATGCTCGATCATGACGGCAAGAAGGTTGTGTTCCTGGCCTTCGACGGCAAGGCGCGCATGCGCGAAGTTCACGTACTGAGCCAGCGCTCCGACGGATTTCTCGTCGACGGTTTGGTGGGCGGCGAGAGCGTGATCAGCAAAGGACCACAGGACCTGAAAGACGGAGACAAAATCAAAATCAAGGGGCAATCATGAGCACGGTTATGGAAAACAAGGTCGCTACCGGGACGAAAGTGGTGCAGGCCCGCAACGTCAGCAAGATTTTCAAGCGCGAAGCCTTCGAAGTAAAGGCGCTCGACGATGTCTCCATCGACATCGCGACCGGCGAATTCATGGCGCTGATGGGACCCTCCGGCTCGGGCAAGACCACGCTGCTGAACATGATCGCAGCCATCGACCGGCCAACCTCGGGTGAATTGCTGGTGCAGAACCAGAATATCTTTCGCTTCAACGACTCGCAGGCAGCCCACTGGCGTAACGAGCACATTGGGTACGTCTTTCAGACGTTCAACCTGATTCCCGTGCTGACTGCGTTTGAGAATGTGGAGCTCCCGCTGTTGCTGACCAAGCTCAACCAGCAGCAGAGACGCGATCACGTGATGACCGCATTGAAACTCGTGGGTCTGGAAGAACGGGTGAACCACCTTCCGAAACAGCTATCGGGCGGGCAGGAGCAGCGCGTGGCCATCGCGCGTGCAATTGTAAGCGACCCCACGCTTTTACTGGCGGATGAACCTACAGGCGACCTGGATAGTCACTCGGCCACGGAAGTTTTAGAGATTCTGAAGCGGCTGAACGAGGACTTCCACAAAACCATCGTGATGGTGACCCACGACCCGCACGCCGCATCGTATGCGCACGTCACGCGGCATCTTGAGAAAGGGATGCTGCTGCCGCCGGGATAGGTCTCATTTACTGACGAGATGGCAGGGCGAGCTCTGCCGTCAACTCGGAGCCTGGCTCGGCCAGATTCTGTTCGGCAACCCACTCCCAGGCGCGGCGTCCATTGTCGAGAGCCACTGCCCTGGCTTCTCCGTACGCCACCAAACGATTGAGTACGGTGGTCACCGAAGCCATCGGGTCTTTGTGTCGCGCCAGCACGAGCGGGAACTTCTGCTGAATCCGTTCGCAGACATCACGAGCGCTGAGTGAATGGTTTGCATCCATCAACGTTGTTCGGCACGCCCTGGTGAAACCGGGCTGGCGTCCGCTGGTTTTGCGATCCACCATTTCGAGTAACTCGTCGCCCAGCACCTGATCGCCAAAGAGGTTGGCCAGGCCGGCGATGGTTTGCTTAATCGTTCCGATCCGGCGCATCACCTGCGCACGCTGGTGCAGAAGTTGCCGCAGTTCATCGTGGGCCTGTCGCACTACCTCTTGCACGTGATCATTCCCGCTGCCTGGGATGGGTTTTATTTCGGTGGAGCCTTCCTGGATCTGCATGCTAACTCCTATCGCGCTGGTATTCACGCACACTTTATCTCCCTACTGATACGCGGGAAACCCGTCAGGTGTTCCCTGCTTTTATGCCAACGCACGCTTCAGCTCCCGGCCCGCTGTATTAGACGTAGGAGATTGGAGTTGGTTAACTGGCAGAACGCTCAGAGGTACTTCTCCTCGCTAACTTTGAAGCATGCTCCCTCAGAAGCTTTTTCTTTTCGGGTTGTTTGAGGCAATGCATGTAAACAGTTATCCGCTGTCTAGTTTGCGCGAGGTGCACCGCCAAAACGTCATTAAAGAATCGTATTCGTACTCTTCTTCCTTCATTCATTCCCATTTGGACCAAAACCCTTTAAAGAAGCAAGCTTGCGGCCAACCTTGGGCCCTACAACTCTCTGAAAATGAACTTGGGTTTGGTTCACAGGGGTGCACGAGTGTTCACATTTGGAATCTAGTGTCCGAAATTGAACATCTCTTGTACTCCGAAAATCACGGGATCGTCGCCCGAAATCCGATCGCATCGGGGCAAGGCCGCGTTCGCTACAAACGAGCCGGTCGGAAAAAGGTCCGTTCCAAACCGGCACGATCTCCGATCTGGGATTTTTTCTTGGCCCTAATGATCACCCAACTTCTTCCGGCACAATTCTGCGGCCTCAACCTTCCGATGTGAGAAATGTAGGTAGTAAGAGCATAGCGAAGGATTCCGTTGTCAACCGCGCCACAACTCGGGCTCTCCCTTTTACGCGTCCTCCTGGTAGGAAGCCGGGAGGAGGATTTTTTTCTGATTCGGGAAATACTCGATCGGAACCGGAATGCTCTGCCAGCCGAACTCGATCACGCGAGTTCTCTGGAAGAAGCCAAAATCATGTTGCAGGGCGGCAGCTATGGGCTGGTCTTGTTTGAACATGAGACCGGGGATGCCGCGGCCACCCGGCTTCTCTCTGACTTTTTGCATACGCGAGGCGCCCTGCCTTTCATCATGCTGACCGAAGATGCCGACGAAAAAGCGGTTGCCGAAATCATCCAGGCTGGGGCTTACGATTGTCTGGAGAGATCGCTCCTCAACGGGGCTAATCTGGTTCGCACCATCCGTTGCGCTCTCACTTTGCATTCGACGCAGTTGCAAAGGCAGCTCGCGGAACAATCCTTGCGCCAGCTTTCCTGCGCCGTGGAGCAGTCAGGCGATCCGATCTTCGTAACCAACAGCGAAGGCATTATTGAATATGTAAATCCCGCATTCGAGGGGCTGACCGGGTATACGCGCCAGGAGGTCACGGGAAAGCCCCAGAACATTTTGAAGTCCGATCTGCAGGCTCCGATACTCTACCGTGAGTTATGGGAGACGATTCGCTCGGGGGACGTGTCCCGCGGGATCGTGGTGAACCGCAAGAAGAATGGAGACGTCTACTACGTTGATGAGAGCATCAGTCCCATCCGGGACGCCGAGGGGCGCATCACTCATTTCGTCTCTAACGGCCGCGACTATACCGAGCGCCTTCGCCTGGAAGCGCAGTTGCTGCAAGCACAAAAGATGGACGCCGTTGGCCGGCTCGCTGGCGGCGTGGCCCACGACTTCAATAACCTGCTTACCATCATCACCAGCTACTCCGAACTCGCCTTAGACTCGGTGATTCCGGGAAGTATCACGCAAACCAGAATTCAGGAGATACTTTCCGCCGCGCGCCGGGCCGCCGATCTGACCCGTCAATTGCTCGCTTTCAGCCGGCAGCAGCCGCAGGCCTTGCGCGTCGCGGAGCTGAACCCCGTGGTCGCGGGAATCGTAAGAACGCTCCATCGCCTCATCGGCGAGGATATAGAACTCACTTTTGTGCCGGGCGACAAGCTGGGCAGGGTTCGGCTGGATCCGGTGCAGATTGAGCAGATTCTTCTGAACCTTGCGGCCAACTCCCGCGATGCCATGCCTCAGGGCGGGCGGCTCACCATTCAAACCTCCGATGTGTTCCTTGACGAACAATACGCCGACCGAAAGAACGCGATCATTCCCGGCGGACGCTATAGTGCCTTGACGGTGAGTGACAACGGCGCTGGCATCTCCGCGGATCATCTGTCCCATGTTTTTGAACCTTTTTACACGACAAAGCCCGCCGGCGCAGGCACCGGACTCGGCCTGGCGACGGTGTACGGAATCGTCAAACAGAATCATGGGTTCGTCTGGGTTTACAGCGAGCCTGGGATGGGCACCACTTTCAAAATTTACCTCCCGTGCGTGGCTGATCAGCCAGTCAGCGTGGAGATTCCAGACGGTCGCGCGGAGGCCGTGCTCGGCGGCACAGAGACGCTGCTCCTGGTCGAGGATGAAGAGGCACTGCGCAAGGCAGCAGGCGAGTCCCTCAGGCTTCGGGGATACACGGTGCTGGAAGCAAAAGACGGATCAGATGCTTTATTCGTGACTAAGAATCATGGAGCGAGTATTCAGCTGGCCATCACCGACGTGGTCATGCCCAACATGAGCGGCGGGCAACTGGCGAAGGAATTGGAAATTCTGCGTCCGAAGACGCGAGTGCTATTTGTCTCTGGGTACGCCGGGCAAACCGTTCTGGACCATAAAGTGGTCGATGTCGAGAATAATTTCCTGCAGAAACCGTTCACTCTGAAACAACTCGCGGCCAAAGTTCGAACCGTGCTCGACTTCAGCCGCGACCCGCTTCCCCTAGCCGGCGGTGAGATTCGGCATCTCACGGCTATGGCGGGATCCGAGTAAGCTTGCCATTCTTTAGGTGGAAATGGTCTCCCCGCCAGGTCACGGTGTGACCAGCAAGGCTCGCCATCCAGATCAAAACTGCAATCAAATCACGAAGCGGAATCAGCCAGGCGTATTTCAGAAGGTGATCGTCCTGCAGGACGACTTGACCAACCACCAGCGCAACCACGAGACGAAGGGCAAGCGTGACAGCCAGCGCACTCCATGCCCAGAGCGCTCCGCGACTCGCCACTGCCGCCAGCAGTGCCCACATGAATCCAAATGTGAAAATCAGACCCAGGTAGCCACCGGCACGAGCGTCGCGGATTCCTCGTGCCCAGCGCAGTTGATGGGCAAGAAAATCCCGCAATCGATAAGGCGGGAGAAACGTCTCGACCACAACCTCCGACAGCTTCACGCTCAGTCCCAATGTGGCGATGCGCTTTCCCAGTTCGTAGTCGTCCGCAAGACAGTCCGCGAATGCAATGAAGCCACCGATCTTTTCCAACTCGGTGCGACGAAAAGCCAAGGTGGAACCCAGCCCGAAACGAATGCCGCCCTCAACCTGCCATGCGGCCAGCACACTCGGGCAAAAATCTGTGCTGATTCCTAAGGCTTCCAGGTGCGAACCTAACGTCGCACCGGCGACTCCTCGATAAAGGCATGTGACCATCCCAACTCGTGCGTCGGCCAGCGGAGCGATGACACGCCGGAGGTAATCGGATGGCACGCGAATGTCGCTGTCGTTGACGATCAAAGAATCAAAACGCGCTTCCGGCAGCATCTGCGCCAGATTGCTGACCTTTACATTCGCGCCCAGAATCTTCGGACTTACGACCAAATGAATTCTGCGCTCCGGAAATTCGCGCTGCAGCGCCGTTACGCTTTCGATCGCTGGATCGTTGGGGTCGTTCACGCCGAAGATGATTTCGTATTCTGAGTAGTCTTGCAGGCAGTGACTGCGAAAGCTCTCGTAAATCTCCGGATCGGTTCCCTTGAGGGGTTTGAGAATCGAGATTGGCGGCAAGGCCTGTGTAGGGCGGGCGCGCTCGCCCGCCTCTCTGCCGCGAAGAAATTCCGCCGCACTCCAAAGACAGAGCAAATAATAGATGGAACTGGAAACGACACCGAAGATCGCGGCCATCTCAACTGTTCTGAGGATCAAGTGCATCATGCGCGAGCGCAGGCCAGCCTATTCGTAACGCAGCGCCTCAATGGGATCCAGGTTGGCCGCCTTCCACGCAGGATAGATGCCAAAGACGAGTCCAACGCCAGCAGAGGAAGCGAAACCGAAGATCGTCCAGAACACCGACAGGCGGGCCGGCAGTGATGGCCAGACCTCGGGAATCACCCACACGACAACTGCGCCTAACAGAATCCCAATCACGCCGCCGATCGCGGTGAGAATAATCGCCTCCAGCGTGAATTGCAAAAGAATGTCCCGTTTGAGCGCGCCGATCGCTTTGCGCACGCCAATTTCGCGCGTCCTTTCGGTCACACTCACCAGCATGATGTTCATCACGCCGACGCCGCCAACGATCAATCCCACGCTCGATATCGCAAACACACCCACGAATAACATCCCAGTAAGCTGATTCCATACGTCAGAGATTGAATCCGTGGTTAAAACCGCAAAATTATCCGGCTTTTCAGGAGGAACTCTTCGCCGCCGCCGCAACAGTTGGCGAATCTCGTCGATTGCTTTTGGGACGTCGTCGTGAGAGGTAGCCTTGGCGGTGATCCAATGATCTTTTATCTCTGGGTGCAGGGTTCTGAACGTGGTTAAAGGGAAAAAGATTCGATTATCGTTAGGGTCTTTGCCGCCGCTAAATACTGATTTGATCTTGTCGAGAGTGCCAACCACCTCAAACAACCGTCCCTCGATATTGATCTCTTTGCCCAGCGGGCTCTCCAGCGGAAACAACTCCTCCGCCGTGTCGTGGCCAAGTACTATTACCGCGGCGTGACGCTCGTCGTCGGTTTCGGTAAACCATCTTCCGGCAGCCATTGGAAGATCGTACACATCCTTTACAGATGCGGTGTCACCCTCGAGAATCGTATTCTTTACTTTGCGATCGTTGTATTTCACCGCAAAAGTGCCAACACCCAACTCGGGGCGGAAGTACCGGAGTCCGGCGGACACGGCCTTCACATGCGGCAACTGCTTTATCGCCTCTGCATCCTCGAAGCTCAACTTCTTGCGCGTCCGCATTTCTTCGGTGGGTCGCCCGAACGTAAGAGGGTCAAGATGATAGGCAAAGACATTGTCGGATCCCACACTGGCGACCATCTCGCGCACGTTTTCATCGAGGCCGCGGCCGATCGAGGAAACGCCAATCACCATGGCGACGCCGATCACGATGCCGAGCACGGTAAGGCCCGACCGCATCTTGTTGCTGCGGATCGTATCCGTCGCCATCTGTACGATCTCTCCGAACTCGTCCCGGTTGATCATGCAGTTCTATGTCTCAAATCTCAACGCAACAATCGGATCCAGCTTCGAAGCTTTATGCGCCGGATATACACCAAAGAACACCCCCACTCCGGCAGAAACAATCAGCCCGGCAGCAACCGCCCAAAGTTTGATTGAGGAGGGCATTCCAATCAGCAAGGTCACGGTCTCAGCCACCGCCACTCCAGACAATACTCCGAGCGCACCGCCCGCAAGAGCCAGAGTTACGGACTCGACCAGGAATTGCATCAGCACATCTTCACGGCGTGCGCCAAGCGCTTTGCGGATGCCTATTTCCCGGGTTCGCTCAGTAACGGCAACCAGCATGATGTTCATGATCACAATCCCGCCAACCACCAGCGAAATACATGCAATCCCGATGGTGGCAATGAAAAAAGTCTGGCTGAAACTGGTCCAGATGCCGAGCAGGCTGGCATTGGTCTCGATATCAAAACTGTCTTCGCCGCCGGGTTGATCGTGGCGGCGGGCACGGAGAACGGCCCGCGCTTCGTCAATAGCCTCGTTCAACGGCACTCCTCCGCTCGCAGCTTTGCCGCAAATCCTGAGGGTGTCATCATGCGAGCCATACTGCTTCATGCTGGCGGTAATGGGAATCATTACAAAATTATCGGCGCTCTGTCCCAGCGTGGATCCCTTTTTCTTGGCCACGCCGATTACCTGATAGGGCCAGCCATCAACGCGTATTTCCTTGCCCACGGGATCGACCCCTTGCAGAAGGTGCTCGACAATATCATTTCCAACCACGGCAACCGGCGATCGATTGTCTACCTCATTCTCATTGAACATGCGGCCCATACTCAGATCGACATCCAGGATCGTGGTCATCCCTGGCGTCATCCCACGCACGGTAGTGTCGCTGATGGATTGCCCTTCGTACTTCACAGTGCCAGTTTCATTTCGCGTCGAGGCGGCCACCAGTTCGCAGTGCCGGCAGGCCGCCGCCACAGCCTGATAGTCCTCAAAGGTCAATTTCTTGCGTTTTTCGCCCTCGAGGTAGCGATCCACATTTGTAACTGCGGGGGAGACCTTGAAGATGATGAAGACGTCGGCGCCGAGATTGAATATCTTCTCCGCCACATAATCGTTGATGCCAGAGACAAACGTGACTACGGCGATCACGGCTGCCACTCCGATCACAACGCCGAGCAGCGTCAGCACCGAACGCAGCTTGTTCACCCACAGCGACTGCAGCGCGATTCGGATGGCTTCGGCGATGTTCATGATCGGGTTTCGGGCTTCGGGCTTCGGCACGGTCCGGTACGGCCGTTTACCGCTGCCCGCCCGTCGATAAGTCTACCAGCAACAGAGTGCATCAAGCGGGCCGAGGTGGCGGCATACTGGTCAATGGAGAGGGGCCGAGCCCGGTAGCCGGAGCCCGAAGCACGCCGTATATAATGGTCCTGTTGGCAGCTGGACCGGACGGTCGCTTCCGGCGTCTTCGGACGCGGGGAGAGGAAAGTCCGAACTCCGCAGAGCAGTGTGCCGGATAACGTCCGGGAGGCCGGGTTCAAGCCCGTTCGACGGAAAGTGCCACAGAAAACATACCGCCCGCATCTTCACGGATGCAGGTAAGGGTGAAAAGGTGCGGTAAGAGCGCACCGCCGCTGCAGCAATGCAGCGGGCAGGGCAAACCACACACGGAGCAAGACCAAATAGGGAGGGAGCCGGGACCTGGTTCTCACGAATCAGGTTGCGGCACGTGCCGGCTCGGTGCGTAAAACCTTCGGGTAGGTCGCTAGAGCCCCGCAGCGATGCGTGGCCCAGAGGAATGACCGTCCCACCGGAGCAATCCGGCGGACAGAATTCGGCTTACAGGTCCGGCTGCCACAAACCTTTTACTTTCCTCCCTTCAAAACCAGTAATGCCTGGGCAACAACAGCATCCCTAATTTTTTGAGTGCACGCAGCCTGGGCGGATTCGTGGATGTCGGACGTGCGCGCCACATGGTACCATTCCCGCGTGGGCGACTCCGTTTGCATCCCGAGCGCTGCCTCGGTCGTTTCAACCACGACGGCGACTCCTCGCCATTCTGCCCTCGTGCGCGTCACTCACTGGATCACAACCGTGTGTTTTTTCGCCCTGCTGGTCAGCGGAGTTGAAATTGTGATCTCACACCCTCGCTTCTATTGGGGTGAAACGGGCAATGATTTGACTCCGACGTTGTTCAAGATTCCGATCCCTGCCTCGCGAAGGTTGGTGCCGACAGGCTATGGGTACCTGCTGCCGGACCAGAACGGCTGGAGCCGGTATCTCCACTTCGAAGCTGCCTGGATCGTGATGTTGAGCGGACTACTGTATTTGATCTCCGGCTTGTTTACGGGGCATTTCAGGAAAAACTTGCTCCCTGATGGAGCCGATCTGTCATGGCGGGCGTTCTCGACGTCAATCGCCAGCCGTTTGCGCTTCAAGAAGCCGAATGAGGAGGAAGCGTTGTCGTATAACGTGCTCCAGCGCCTTACCTACTTGTTCGTGATCTTCGTTCTTTTCCCGCTAGTGATTTGGACGGGGCTGGCGATGTCGCCCGCCTTTGTTTCTGCGGTTCCAGCAGCCGTCAACGTGTTGGGCGGCCAGCAATCCGCGCGCACACTTCACTTTTTCGTCTCGTTAGCCCTCGTGCTTTTTCTGCTGGTCCACATCGTGATGGTTTGGCTTGCCGGATTCAAGAGCCGCATGCGGGCGATGATCACTGGCCGCGCCGGTACAGATACAGGTATGGAGCGCAAATGAGCGAACTGTCAGGTCGCAGACTATCACGCCGCAAGCTGATCACAACTGGACTCGCGGCCACGGCGGGCGTATCGGCCCTGGGCGTGGCCGCAGAATTGGCGCAAAAGTACGGATTGATCCCGCCCGATCATAGTGGAGTCTACGGCGGATTTTACGGCCTGGGCGAGACGCTGACCTACGCTTCGCAGCGGCTGCTGACCAGGCACTCTTTAGCACGTGAATTCTCCAGGAGCCAGATCTCGAAGCCTCCATTCGCCAACGAAATCGAGCCTCTGACGGATGAGTTCAAGCGCCTTCAGGCCGGGAAGTTCGCCGACTGGCGGCTCTCGGTCAACGGCATGGTCGCCCGTCCCGCCTCGTTTTCGCTCGATCAGCTAAAGAGCTATCCGTCTCACACCCAGATCACCATGCTGCAATGCGAAGAGGGCTGGTCCTATATAGCCGAATGGAACGGAGTTCCTCTCTCTCAAGTTCTGGATGTTGTAGGAGTGCTCCCGCAGGCCAGGTACGTGGTCTATTTCTCGATCGAACCCGACACGTGGGAAAGCATCGATATGTCCGACGCATTGCATCCGCAGACTTTTCTGACCTACGGGATGAATGGCAACGACCTTCCCGTGGGCCACGGCGGTCCGCTTCGCCTGCGTCTCCCTCGCCAGCTCGGCTACAAGAACGTCAAGTTCATCACCCACCTGACGGTGACCGACAATTTGAAGGGGTTCGGCAAGGGCCTCGGCTCCGCAAGCACGGAGGCGGGCTATGCCTGGTACGCCGGCATCTGACAGGCCATCATTGACACTTCAAGGCGACTGATTTCAAATGAATTATCTGCGTTAAGCGCGGCGCGGCGAATTCGGCTTATAAGTTCGAGTGCCGCGATCATTCTTTCAATTCACTTTAGGAGCACACCCCATGTCCGCACCCAGCCGCCGCCCGGAGATTCGCCGGCGCCGCGCCCGTCAACACAAGATCACGAGCCTCCGCAAGCGTCTCGCCGCGGCCCAGACCGATGCCGATCGCAGCCGCGTTACGTCCAAGCTGCACAAGCTCTCTATTGCTTCGCCCGGCCAGCCGTTGCTGAAGTAAACTCCGATCAAGTTGAGTCGATATTGTGCGGGCGGAGAAGCCCGCCCATCACGCCACGCCAGCCGTAGTCTTGCTGGCCGTAGGCGGGGGCTGACCAAAGGACTTTCTGTCGCCTGGCGGTTCCAGAACTTCCCGGTAGACGTTCATGATGCGGCTCACCGATTTCTCCCAGGAAAACTTCGCCGCTTGGCGATAGCTGCGTTCCTTCATTTTGTCGCGCAGCGGCTGGTCGAGAAGGACGCGGTGCAGCGCTCGCATGATCTCGAAAACATTCTCCGGGTGAACCAGCACCGCGGCATTGCCCACGACCTCGGGCAGCGACGACACGTTGGAAGTGACGACCGGGGTGCCGTGCGCCATCGCCTCCAGCGGCGGCAGGCCAAATCCCTCATATAACGACGGAAAGACAAATATCTTGGCTTCGTCGTAAAAAGTGCGCAGCACCTCAACCGGCACGAAACCAAGGAAGCGCACATCGTTCTGCACACCGCTGCGGATTACCGTGCGCCGCAAGTCGGGATTTCCGGAAACGTCGTCGCCAATAATGATGAGCTTCAGGTCGGGATATACCTGATCTTTTTCCAGCTCCGTTTTTAGCGCGGAGAAAGCCTCAATCATGCGAACGACGTTTTTGTGCGGGCTGATCCTTCCGGCGTAGAGCAGGAAAGGATAGGTCACCTGGTAGCGCTCGACAATCAACTGGCGGTCGGCCGCGCTGGCCGGCCCCAGAAGCAGCCGCTCATCGATTGCGTTGTAGACCACCTCGATGCGGCCTGCAGGAATGTTGAAGAGCTTCTCAATTTCAGTTTTGGTGAAGTTGGAAACCGCGAAAATGCGCGCTGCTCCGCGCAAAACCCGCTTGGTTAGCTGGAAGTGCAGAGATCGCCAAAACCCGGTCCGCTGCTGGGCCCGCGACAGATGTTCCAGAATGTCGTGCACCGTCATCACATAGGGGCAGGGCAAGGCGCGCGGGATGGAAAACAGATTCGGAATGTGCACCAGATCGCATTCCAGGCGCTGCACCACGGTCCGGAACTCGCGGTAACCCATCAGGGAGCGCTCCGGCTCGGTCAGGGGGATAGTGTGAAAGTTAGGCGGCAGGGGACCGATTTCCTTGACTTTCGCGGGAGGCCCGATGAGGAAGTACGTGGTCTCGTGGTCAAGCCGCCCCAGAGTTCGCACGACATTACGGATGTATGTACCGACGCCGAACTCAGTCATCCGCCGGATGTCGATGGCAATTTTCACCGAAGAGATTTAACCACAGAGGATGCGCGCCTTCACAGCAGAATTGCGGATCGTCCTTAGTCTAGGCCCGCACTTCAGCCTGCGCCCTAGCCCTCCGCTCGGCATAAAGTGGAAACGCCTCGCACAACTCAAGCACTTCCTTGCGAACTCTGCCCAGCGCGGCCGCGTCGGATCGCTGCAGCAGCGCCTCCGCGATCCAGCGTCCGACCTGCCGCATCTCGCCTTCCTTCATTCCGCGCGTGGTTAGAGCGGGAGAGCCAATACGGATGCCGCTTGGCTTCATTGGCGGATTCACATCGAACGGGATTGCATTCTTGTTGACGGTGATTCCGGCCTCGCCGAGCGCCTTCTCGGCCTCGCTGCCCAGCATGCCCTTCGAGAAAACATCTACCAGCATCACATGCGTATCCGTACCGCCGGATATGATGCGGAAGCCCTCGGCGGCTAGGGTTTCCGCCAGCACTTTAGCGTTAGCGACGACCTGCTTCGCATAGTCGCGGAATTCGGGCTGCATTGCCTCCAGGAAGCAAATCGCCTTGGCCGCGATAATGTGCATCAGCGGCCCGCCCTGCATTCCAGGAAAAACTACTTTATCGATCGCGGCCGCAAACTCCGCTTTAGAAAGAATCATCCCCGCGCGCGGCCCGCGTAAAGTCTTATGCGTGGTCGAGGTCACGATGTGCGCGTGCGGCACCGGCGAAGGATGCGCCCCGCCGGCTACCAGCCCGGCAAAGTGCGCCATGTCGACCAGATAGAGCGCACCCACTTTATCCGCAATCTGCCGCATGCGCGCGAAGTCGATGATGCGCGGGTAGGCGCTGCCGCCGCCGATGATTAACTTGGGCCGGTGCTCCTCCGCCAGCTTCTGCAGTTCGTCGTAGTCGATGGTCTCCGTCTCTTTGGTCACACCGTAGGGAACGATTTTGTAGGTCTTTCCGGAAAAATTCAACGGATGCCCGTGCGTGAGGTGACCGCCATGCGCCAGGTTCAACCCAAGAATGGTGTCGCCCGGCTGCAGAACAGCAGCGTAGGCCTCCATGTTGGCCTGCGAACCGGCATGAGGCTGTACATTGGCGTGCTCCGCGCCGAACAACTGCTTGGCGCGGTCGCGCGCCAGGTTCTCGACCACGTCCGCATATTCGCAGCCGCCGTAGTAACGCTTGCCGGGATATCCCTCGGCGTACTTGTTGGTGAACACGGAGCCCGCGGCTTCGAGCACAGCTTCGCTGACAAAATTTTCCGAGGCAATCAGCTCCAAACCTTCGTGCTGGCGGCGGGTCTCGTTGTCGATCGCAGCGGCAATCTGCGGATCAGCTTCGTATAACGGGCGGTACATCTTGGCGACCACAGAGTTCTTCATATCGTTTTCCTGGGCTTCTCGTAAATATTGGCCTGGTGACGTTCCATGAATCTTTCCGGCGCCTTCACGGGAGTAAACCCAAACTGCGAATAAAGTCCATGGGCATCGCGGGTGGTCAGAATCCAGCGCCGTAAATTCTGTAGTCCGGGATGCTGCACAATGCACTCCATCAGCCACTTTCCCAGCCCGCGACCGCGATGCGATTCGACCACGAACACATCGCCGACGTACGCGATGGTAGCGAAATCGCTGATCACGCGGGCAAAACCAACCTGTCCACCACTTTCATAAATCCCAAAGCACAACGCGTGCTCAATCGACCGGACCACGACCTCCCGCGGAATGCCCTTTGCCCAGTAACAATTCGTCAGGAAATCGTAAATCACATCCAGGTCCAGCCGCGTGGGATCGGTGCTGATAAGAAAATCATCGCGGCGATATTCCACCCTCGCCGGCTCCCCGCCGTTGGCGCGCATAGATTCCACGCTCACATTCTAACCTGCAGGTCGCGCTCGCAGTAATGGCCGCCATAGACGGCGCTACAAAGAAGAACCCTCGCTATGGCACGCCCACGCGCCCGATATACAAGCGGAAGAATGCCTCCGCATCCGAATCCAGGCAGACTTGAGCATTGGGAGCGCCGGGCTCTGGGCGCGTAAAGCCTTTGTCGTCCACGCGAATATGCATGGGCTGAACCGGGCACAGCTTGGAATCGAGGATGTAGGCCACGGTCATCACATCGAAAAGCGTCGGCGTCTCCTGTCCCCACTCGTGATAGAGCAGCGTCAACGCATCGGTAAGCGGCGTCCCTGATTGAAAAAGAATCGCCCGCTTCACCTCGTCCAGCTTCAGTTGCGTTGAGTCGAGCGGCATCACGTAAAGCGGCACACCAGCGGCAAAAAGTTTCTGCGCCGAGGGAATGTCATTCAGAATGTTCCATTCCGCTTGCGGTCCATGCGGAGGAAAATATCCCATATCGCCGTAGCCTCGATAGATCGAGCCTCCCATCAGGACGACGCGACGGAGCTTGCGGAAAGTCTCCGGCTCCTTGTCGATCACGGCACCCACGTTCATGAGCGGACCGATCGCGACCAGGGTAATTTCGCCGGGGTAGCGGCGGATCTGGTCGAGGATGAAGTCCACAGCCTTGGGGTGGGACGCGCGTGCAAAATGGCCGCCCTCGGCGTAGCGGCGTTGCGTGAAGCGATTGTTCGCAGAGGTGGGTGCCCCCATGGCGACGGGAATATCCTGCCGTCCAGCCTCGCCAAGCAATCGGTCCATAAGCCTGGCGCGGGCCTCGGTATCCCCGAAGGTGGTGGTGACGCCGAGAATCTCCAGCTCCGGACTGCGTAGCGCAAGCGCCACTGCGAATGCGTCATCGACGTCATCTCCGATATCGGTATCGATGATGATCTTTTCCGGTGTCTTCCCGGGAACGGCAGCTTGCACCGTTTGCCCCCCAGCCGGGATGGCAGACAAGATCGAAATTCCGACGCACAAGCACGCGGCGATCACGCATGAGTTGGACATACTGGTCAGCCCCTATGGTTAGTCATGACGCAGTCTTCGAATGCCGTGCGCAAGAACGAAGCTAGCTGCCAACCATCCATATATTTGTAGGGCGTCTCGCCCATGGTGTAATGGCCGCAGGGCAGCACCACGACTTTGTGATCCAGTTCACGGCGTTTGAATTCATTCACAACGCCGCGCGAAAGTTCTGGGAGGAAAGTCAAATCATAGTTCGCATAAATGATGAGCGACCTTCTCGGCCAGCGCGAAAATTGATCGAAGTACGCCATCGGACTCACCGCGAGCCAAGACTGGCGCAACGTCTGCAGCGTGATTTGCGATTCGATCCCCTGCCGGATGTGGCGCGTAGACTGACCGTGCCAGACCACATCGGCGACGTAGGTGGAAGCGTGATTGAACGCCGCCACGCGAATGCGCGCATCGTGCGCCGCCGCAATGAACGCATAACATGATCCCAGGCTCGTGCCCACAATCCCCAGCTTGCTGTAACCCTGTTGTTCCAGCCAATCGAGACAACAGCGGACATCCACCACACCCTGGCGCACGGCATCGAGCGTGCGTCCGATGTTGGCGGAGACGGCATAGTCCGCGCGGTTGATCTCGGCAGGCATGCGGATGTCGTGATACGGCATGCTCAACCGCAATACGGAAATTCCCAGCATGTTCAGCACCTTGCAAAGGCTGACGTAGGCAATCGCGTCCGCATTCCAGTGCGGCAAAAGAACGATAGCGCGCTTCCCGCGCGCCGGAAACCAGCGCGCATTCACCAGATTGTTTTCCGCATACGGCGTTTTCACCGGCGCGGTGAATCGCAGGAATTCCGCGAATGTTCCCTTCACCTTGGCTTCGAGCTTCGGGTCGGGAACTTCACGCGTCGAGAAGACCTGCACCTCGCGCTTCTCCAGCCGGAAATCGTTTGGCCGGGTGTAGGAATAGAATTCATCACTCGAGGCGACGATGCGCCGGTTGAAATCGACAAGGAACTTCGCCGGATCTTTTGCAGCCTGATCGGGCGGGCACCCGTTCCGGCAAGGCCAGTCCCGCGCCCATTCGACGCCCCACTCCAGCGGACGCACTACTCGGTTGTTGTCCACCGAGGTAAGACGGTGCTCCCAGTCGTACATCCATTGTGCGTAGCGCGAGGGCATCTACTCTGAGAATAGCAAACGTTTGGCGGGACAATTCGCCCCGTACAGCGAACCGCTAGAACGGTCATTGAATGGGAACGGGGAGGGGGTGTAGAACTCCACTTCCTACCTGCGATGCGCGACGAAGACATCGACTATTCCGATATTCCTGAGCTGGGTCCGGATTTCTTCAAGAACGCTATTTTCTGGCCGGGACCGAAGAAGCAGATTACCCTGCGCATTGATCCCGACGTGCTGACGTTTTTCCGCAAGCACGGCGCGGCTACCGGACCACCATGAACGCGGTGCTGCGCAAATATATGGAAGCCAGAAAGTGGAAACCGGCGTGAAACCTAAGCCTTGAACTGCTCCTGCTCCGGGCTGCTGCCGGTGAACTCCAACTTTTGCATGGGCTTTCCCGCCAGACTCTTCTTGTGCAGACTGCGCATCAGTTGCTGATCTTCCTCGATCAGCTTTGGGCTTCGTCTTTCACCACTTTGGATTTCAAGCAGCCTTTGCATCAGATCGGCGTAGTTTTCCATAGATTCCTCCAAGGTCATGCACGGCGCTCCTTGGCAGATATAGTAGGTGACATCCCGGGCACAAGACTGGTCAAAAGTGGCCATTTGTCGCGATTTGCTAGGAGCATGATTCCGCGCGAGTTAGTTGCCGTATCTTCGCGGCACGCGCTTGGAAATGTTGCAGAGAATTTCGTAGGGCGAACTGTTGGCCAGGCGTGCATGTTCGAGCGCATCGACGCTTAGTCCATCGCTGGTTCCGAGGATGATCACTTCATCGCCGACGGCAATTCCCGGGATCCCCGTCACATCCACGAGAGTGAGGTCCATCGATATGCTGCCGATAATGGGTGCGTAGTGGTCGCGCACGATCACGCGGCCGCGATTCGAAAGCTGGCGATTGTATCCGTCGGCGTAGCCCACGGGCAACACGGCAACGTGCGCCGGCGCTTTGGTCACGTAAGTTCCGCCATAGCCGAGCGCCTGGTTGGCGGCGAACTTTCGCATGGAGAGAATGCGCGTCTTCCAGGTCAGCACCGGTTTCACGGCGAGCCGCAGCGTGCCGCCGCTTACTTCTCTGCCCGCGCGCTGGAAGGGCAAGTAATATCCGTAAAGCGCGACGCCCGGACGCACCATGTTGTTCCACGTTTCGCGCCGTGAGATGAGCGCGCTGGTGTTGGCCATGTGCACCAGAGTTGGATCAAAGCCCGCCGCGCGCACCATGCCCTGTGCCTCTTCGAACCGGCGCTCCTGCTCTGCCACCGACGGCGCGTCCATAATCTCGGAGGAAGCCAGGTGGGTCGAAAGACCTTCGAGATCCAGATGCGGAGCGGCGATCAGAGCTTTCAGGACGGCGGGAAGCTCATCCAGAGAAACGCCGAGACGACCCATTCCCGTGTCGACTTTCAGATGCACGGCGTGCCGCGCAGTCGCGCGCGCTGCCGCGCTCTCCAGAAACTCGATGTGCCATGGCTCCCACACCGTGGGAGTGAGGCGCAGGCGCACGATTTCAGTCTCTTCGCCGCGCCAGAAGCCGGTCATCAACAGAATTCGCGACTCGATGCCAGCCTCGCGCAGCGGAATCGCCTCATCGAGCGACGTAACGCCCAGCCACTTCGCTCCTTCGTCCCGCAGCGCGCGTGAGCACTCAACCGCGCCGTGACCATAGGCATCAGCCTTCACCACCGCACATACAGTCACGCCCGCTCCCGCATGCTTTACGACGGTGCGGAAGTTTTGCCGCAGATTTGCAAGGGAAACCTCCGCCCAGGTGGGGCGGGTCGCAACGCGGCTCAGAATTTCTACCGTAGACGCCACAGGGCTCGATTATAGCGGGAGGCGGACATGCGCTCAGGTTACGCTTGGGCTACTCCCGCGCAGTTTCCGGCTCTAGTTTCCGATTCTCGAGTGGGGGCAGCGGAAACCGGAAACCAGAAACTTGCCCTCTTAGTTCGCGGCCAATGAAAAATTCACCGTGATCTGGGTTTCCACCTCGACCGGCTCATTGTTCAGAATGTAAGGCTGGTAGCGCCACTGGCTCACCGCGTCAATCGCCGCACTTGCAAGCATAGGATGACCGGACAGAACTCTGAGTTTCTCAATCGTTCCTTGCTTGCTGATCACCGCCTGCAGCAACACGGTTCCCTGAATTCGCGCACTTCGTGCCAGCGCAGGATACGCTGGTTGAACTTTGTGAAGCAGGCTTCCTTCGCTGATGTGCGAGAGGCGGAGCGGATGGGCATTAACAGTTGGCGGCGGGGCTATTGGCAGCACAGGCTGCGTACCGCCGGTAAATAAATTCCTGAGGCCTCCCGGATCGCCGCTTGTTGCGACGCAGAGAATGGCGCAGCCAGATCCCACAATTTGAGGCGGACCATTGTCAATATCGGCGTTCCTGGCAGTCGGAAGTGGGGATTGCCGCCTGAAAACGATCTCCGCAGAGGTTGCGGGAGCGGTCTTCAAACTCGTGCGCGCTCTTGCCGCGGGCGCTTCAGCCATAAGTGGACCCAGACTGACCGGCGTCGAAAGCGGGCGCAACACAGGAAAGCCGGTCGGCCGGAGGAGCGGCAGGAGCAACAATATTCCGACTGTTAGAGCTTGCACGCCGAACGACGTCAACGTGGTCACACCGCGGCGCGAATGTTGGCTCCATGAAGAATCGATCGCATCGTCAAACATGGTCTCCTCCTGGTGAAATGCGATACTGGTAAGGACACCAAATCGCGCTGCGCAGCACCGGAGGAGGCAAAGAAAAAGGCCGCGCTGGAACGCGGCCTTTTGGAACTTTCGCGACACCTGCGGTGTCGCGAAGAAACTACTTCTGTGGTGTGGTTGAGGGGGGCGCTGCCGGTTTCGGAGTTGGCTTCGCTTGAGCGGGCTTGGGCGAGGCAGCAGCGGCTGGGGCGGGCACGCCGGATTGCGTGTTGTATAAGTCGACGACCGCCTTGGTAATGTCGTACTTGTTGCCGTCGTACCACAATATCGGGCTTTGCGGCCAGGGGTTCGAGGTGTCGACAATCATGGCGAAGCCGTTATCCTGCGCGTACTTTATGATCGAGGGCGCCATCTTCTGCAGAATCTTTTGAAAAGCATCCTTCTGCTGATTCTGTCCATCCTCCTGGAAATCCTGCGCGGCGCGGTCGAGCGCCTTCTTTTTGGTCTCGATCTGCTTGACGAGGGTGGCGCGGGCATCTTCATTCAGCTTGTCACCCTGGGTCTGGAGCTGCTTCTGTAAGCCCTCCAGTTCATCGCTCTGAGATTTCAGCTCGCTGCGCTTCGGATCCAGCTTCTTGCTGAGAGCTTCGAAATCGCGCTGGCCTTCGTTACTGCCAATTACTGCTTGCTCAATGTTGATGGTACCGATTTTGGAGCCTTCACCGGTGGCCATGGTTGTGGAAGTCGCCGGGCTCGCAGGCGAACTGGCGGCGCCCGCTGGGGCGGCGCTACCGGTTTGGGCCCATGCAGAAATCATCGAGATAACCGCAACGGCCAGGACAGGGCGCAGAAACTTGCTTTTCATTGGATCGCTAAACTCCTTGGAACATTGTTCCGTTGAATGTGGTTCCGGGAATGAACTCGGAATATTCTCTTCCAGGCAACGCTGGGCCGCACTTGTTGTCGTGACGAACTTCACTGGGCCAGACTTGCTGGGCCAGGCTTACAAAATCTTCGTCTTACAAACTTTGGATGCAAACGGCCGCCGTCAGACATCGTCTCTAAGAAAAGGCGCACTGGATTGCCAGCGTCACACGCCGGGGTTGCGGACGTGTCGTCCAGCCTTGATCAGCTTGCTGCAATGGCGTGGATCAAAACAATTATAGAGAGCCTTCTTAGCCGCCGTCAAACCCTCCGTTTTCAAGCCGAACCTTTTCATCTTTGTGTTTTGCAGATCTTTAGAATGTCGTCGCTACGGTGAAGCGGAATGTCTTGCGCGGCTCGCGCAAGAGGAAGCTCGGCGAATATTGGTTCCGCGCCAGGTTGTATGTATAAAGTCCGGCCGCCGTTAGCTGGCAACCTCCAACGGGTGAGCACACGTGGGGGAACATGCCTTCCGTGATCGGAATCGGCGGAGTCGCACCGCTATCCAGCCGAATGGGGTTGTATGCCCAATAGATGCGGAAGGGTGCGTTGATCACGGGCAGGAACATTTGCAGTTCGAGTCCGGTAGACATCCGGGGTCTCCAGTTAGTCTGGCCCAGCACCTGTAAATTCTGCGAGGGCGGCGGGTTCAATACGCTGCCCAGGGTGCAGGTATTGGCAAGAGCAGTCTGGAGCAGTTCCGGGCATCCCACCGGAGTGCCAATCACCTCCTGGTATTGCTGCGAGGCGATCTGTAGCTGCGAGGGGCGAAGGATGGGGTCAATGCCCGCATCGAGGAAGGGCGCCAGCGCCACCGGGCCATAGATCGTGATGCGGTATTCGAAGTTGGTTACGATATTCAGATCGCCACCCGGGAAGGTAATTTGATCCACGGGAATGGGGATGGTCACGCAATTGTTCTGCGGGTAGGGCAGGCTCGGGTTGCAGGGATAGGCGGGGTTCACCGGCACGGGAACACTATCGCGATTTCTCAAGACAATCGAACCTATGCTCGGCAGGTACGCCACCGGCGATACCGAGCGAATGTCGAAGCCGCGCAGATCATTTTCGCCACCCAAGTAGGAACGCTGGAACGGAGGAGCGACCAGACCACCAAAACCACTGATGAACGAGCCTTGAACTCTGAAGCCCAGAGCGTTGCGCCGGTTCTGTACCGGAATGAACTGCTTGTACTCAACGATGGGACGGACGGAGTTCACCGTTCCTCCCAACCCGGCGATCTCAGCGCCCAGGGTGAACTGGTGTCCGCTGTGGGGCGAAATGGGATTGTTGATGGTGTTGAAGGAGAAGTTGGGGAAGATTTTGCTGGTGATGATTCCTTCGAGCGCGTTGGGACCAGAAATGCCGCGGAAGGCCAGGAACTCGAATAAATTCCTGGACGCGGTGCTCAATGCCAGCAGCGAGGAGCGGTCGAAGGAATAGGTGATTCCCACACGCTTGAAGGAACGGCGCCCCAGCGGATAGGCGAGCGAAGTGGTAAAGCCAGCGCTCTGCTGCGTGTAATTCTGCAGGTTCTGCAGCACGGCGTTGGGCAGGTTTAAAGTCTGTCCCCGGAAAATCGAGAGCTGCCGAGCCTGATCGTATTTTGTCTGCTGGTAGTACACATTGAAACCAAACTGCAGGGGCCGGTCAAACATATAAGGCTGGGTGAAGCCGAACCGGATGCTTTTCGCCAGGTTGCCGACGTTGGCCTGGACCGAAAGCGTCTCGCCCAAGCCGAGAAAATTATTGGTTGCGTAGTTGATGCCTACGAATGCGCCTTCGAGTCCGCTGACGCCCCCGTTCAGACCGATGCTGTTCTTGCCCTTTTCCTTGACCTTCAGCGTCAAGTCGACCAATCCGTCTTTCTCGTCCAGGGTTCGGTTAGTGGTGTCGGGATCGTCGGGCTTTAGCTGGTCAAAATATCCCAACTGGTTCAGGCGAAGCAGGCTCAACTCCCAGAGGTGGGAGTTGTAGATGCTGCCTTCTTCGAGCGCGAGCTCGCGCCGGATCACCTTGTCGCGGGTGGTGGTGTTGCCCTGGAACTCGATGCGGCGCACATAGAACTGTTTGCCTTCGTCGACGTCCACATCCAGGTAAATCAGTTTCTTTTCATCGTCGAATCTGGTGTCTGGGATCGAAGTGAAGTTGATGAAACCCTGCTCACCGTAAGCCTTACGCAGGTTCTCCAGGCCTTTCGCGATTTTCTCGCGGCTGAAGATGTCTCCATCCCTGATGGGAAAGAGCGCCCGTAGCGCCTTGACGTTGGTTACCGCTTTGTTGTTTTTGAATGTGATCCCGCCCAGGTTGTAGCGTTCCCCCTCCTCGATCGTCATGGTAATGTCGACCGCTTTGCCTGCCCCCGACTGCAACAGCGGAAGATGGCTGCCTTTGTGTCCGGTGTCGTGAATCTGGGTCGCTGGCTGGGCCACGTTAGCTTTGAAGTAGCCTCGATTCTGGTACTCATTACGGACGCGCTCCACATCTTCGTCCAGCTTGGTGGCGTCGTAAGTTCTGGCGAAGATGTCTTCCAGGAAAATCGAGTGCGGGATGCCAATAGGGCGCAAGTTCTTCATGGCGTACCGCAGGACCCGAGTCTTGACGTTCTTGTTTCCCTCGAACGTGATCTTGCCCACCTTAACCTTGGGGCCCTCTTTGACGACAAACGTGATCACGACCGCGGCCGGAGGGATGTCCTGCTTTTCGGTCCGTATTGTGGCAAACTGCCGGCCGTGTTCCGCGAGCAGGCCCTTGATTGTGACTTCCGCTTTCTTGACTTTCGTCGGGTCGTATTGACTCTCGACTGACAACCCGACCTTTGCTTCCTTGAAACGGTCCAAGACGTCGCTTTCGGAGATCGAACTGAGGCCCACGTAGTGAATCTCGCGGATGGTGGGCTTTTCCTTGACGTGGATAATCAGCCGCCACCCCTTGGGGGTCTGTTCCCGGCTGAATTGGATATCTTCGAAGTAGCCCGTATTCCAGAGAGAATTGAAGTCTCGCTCCAAGGCAGCGGGATCGTAAATGTCACCAGGGTGGGTGAAAATGCGAGCTTTGACCGTTTCGGAAGGAATTCTGCGATTGCCGCTGACGTCGATCTCAGAGATCACGTCGGACTGCGCCCAGCTTAGCGGCACGGAAAGGAAAACGAGCGCGATTGCCAGCGCCCACCCAGCCGCCTTCATGCGTCGGCAAAGCCGTGCAATGGAAGAAGATGGAGGCTGAACGGCGCCGGAGGAACCGTGGCTGCGCCCGGGCACAGCAATGTTTGGATCAGAGCAAAAGTGAATTGCTACTACCTCAGCCTCTGGGATGTAGGAAAACGACCATTATACGGTAGAGAAAGAGAAAGCGTCCAAGCTGCCACTCTTGCCGGTGGCTCTATGGACAGGACTTGGCGGACTCCACCTCAACCAAGACGGAATAAAACGTGGCGGAGTTGCCCAGATCGGAAAGTTTTTCTGAGGTGAGTACATTAATATTCCGGAATCCAGGACCCAGCTTGGCCCAGTTCAGCTTCGCCGACACCACTCCCGGCTGAACAGCGCCATCCACGCGAGCTTTGAGCCAGATTTCTCCCCGGAGGTTATAGACTCTCACCGTTGCGCCGTCGGCAATTCCGCGCGTCTGGGCATCGGCGGGATGCATTTCCAGAAGATTAAGATCTTCCATCTCCTGTATCGAAGGCTGGTTTGAAAAAGTTGAGTTCATGAAGTTATCGGCCTTGCGCGCGAGGAGTTCCAGCGTAAAGCCTGTTTTCTGTCCTCCGTTGCGCGATTCCAGAGGAGGCTTGAACTCGGCTACCGGATCAAGACCAAGCACCTTCATCGCTTCGCTGTAGAGTTCAGCCTTGCCGGAAGGCGTGGGGAAGTTGCCGTTGGCGAATGGAAGAAATGGTGGCGTCGGGTCGTGATCGTGAGCGATTCCGCTCGTTTTCGACTGGCTACTGACCACTGGCAACTGACTACTGAAGTTCAGACGCACCTGCCCTTCCCGCTCCAGTCTTTGCAGGCTGATCCCCGCTAGCCAGGGATTGCTGGAATTCAGCGCGCCCTCAATCATTTGGTCAATGCTCTCGCTGAAGCACTCCTCCGTAAATCCCATGCGCGCGGCCAATGCGCGGAACAACTCGACATTCGGCCTGCATTCTCCCAGCGGTTCGATTGCCTGGTCTGACACCTGGAGGTAGTAGTGGCCGTACGCGGCTTGCAGATCTTTGTGCTCGAAGAAGGTGGTTGCAGGCAGCACAATGTCGGCATAATCGGTTGTATCTGTAAAGAATTGCTCGTGAACGACAGTAAAGAGATCCGGACGCTTGAGGCCGCGCACAACCTCATTGTGATTGGGGCAAACCGCTGCCGGATTTGAGTTGTACACGAACAACGCCTTCAGAGGAGGATCGCACAGTGCGTTCAGCGCTTCGCCCAGACGAACCATGTTCACCGTGCGCGCCGGCCGCTCGCGTCCCTCAGGCTTAAGATCGGGCCGCCGCAAAGCGTCCTTGTTGAGCTCGAATGCGCCGCTGGTCGAGAGATGAATTCCTCCGCCCACTTCTTTAAGCGATCCGATGATGCAAGGCAGCATGGCAATCGCGCGCGTGGCCATTCCACCGCCCTCGGAGCGTTGTACACCGTAATTCACGCGAATCACGGAGGGTCTGGTGGTGGCGTATTCACGCGCCAGCTTACGGATGTCCTCCGCCGCAATCCCCGTCCACCGGGCTGCACGCTCGGGGGGATAAGCCTTCACTTTCGCGCAAAGCTCGTCGAAACCAAGCGTGTACTTCGCGACGTAGTCACGATCATGCAGGCCTTCACCAATGATCACATGCATCATGGCCAGCGCCAGCGCGCCGTCAGTACCCGGATTGATGGGAAGATGCCAATCGGCGCAGGCTGCCGTGCGCGTGCGGTAGGGGTCAATCACGATAAGTTTCGCGCCTCTGCGTCGCGCTTCCACAATGAACGGCCAAAGATGAACGTTGTTTCCGTGAATATTCGAGGCCCAGGCAATGATGTAGCGGGAATGGATGAACTGCTCAGGGTCGGTTCCGAGTTTCTTGCCGAAGACAGACTCCAGGCCGGCCTCGCCTGCGGCGGAGCAAATCGTTCGCTCCAGTTGAGACGCGCCGAGTCGATTGAAGAACCTGCGGTCCATCGAACCGCCGTTCAAGGCCCCGAGCGTTCCGCCGTAGGAATAGGGCAGAATCGCCTCGCTGCCGAACTCGGCGACGATGGCGCGAAAGCGCGAGGCGATTTCATCCAGCGCCTCATCCCATGTAATCCGGCGCCAAACCTGCGTGGCGGCACCCTGACCCTCATCTGAGGTCGCAAGCCCCTTGGGCGCCACCCGTCTCATCGGATACAGCACCCGGTCTGGCGAATAGACCCGCTCCAGATACTTTGCCACCTTCGCGCACAGGAATCCGCGGGTCACGGGATGCGCTGGATCGCCCTGAATCTTCGTGGCGCGACCGTCTTCAACCGTGATCAGGACCCCGCAGGCATCGGGACAATCGTGCGGGCATGCGGCATGAACGGCGCGTTTCGACATCGCTTCATTATAAGGTGCGCTTGCCGGCTGCCGGCTGTCGTGGAAAAGAAAACGGGCGGCTCTGCAGCCGCCCGTTGTTCCTTGCCGTTCGACTTATTGGATCTCTGGCGGATCGGCAACCACCGCTGCCGCCATCAAGGGAGTGCTGGTAATCGGATCCACGAAAAGGAGTCCGCCTGCCACCAGCGGAATCGATCCGCCGGATTGCAGCGCACTCAGTCCCGTGGTATTTACGAACAAGGTGCCGTTGCCGGTAGCCACGGTTAACGGCGCCCCGCCCAGCGAATAGCCTATCAGCGCATTGTTTTGCAGTTGGAAGCTGCCGGCATTGCCGCTGACAATATTCACGCTGCCTTGCGTCAGTGTGCCGTAGACGCCCTGGAAGCGCAGCGAGACCATCTGCGGCGTAAACGTGCCGCCGGATACGCTGCCTCCGATGAAGATACGCTGGCCCACAATCACGGTTGAGTTGCTGAACAGCGCGTTGGTAAACAGATTGTCGAAGAAGCACATGTCGAACTCCGACACCGCGCTGACGTTGATGGTTTGGATACTATCAATGTCACTCACCAGATCGGCGCTGGTTTCACCCACCCATAGCGTGATCTGCTGCACCGCGCCTGAGGTTGGATTCACCGCCAGCACGCGGCCGGAAAGGAACGACGCCGACTCGGTGATGACTTCCACGTTGCTCGCCATCAAGCTGCCATCGGCCTGGAACGATCCCTGGACTCCGATAAACGCGGGAGCGGCCATGTTGTTGATGTTCCATCCGCTGTTGAACTGGGTGCTGTTGCTGACATCGACCGTCAACTGGCCGCCATAAGGCCCCTGGATTACGAATGAATTGTTGGCTGCGCTCACCGAAACCAGGCCGCCGGTAAGATCGGTGACTTGGGCATTCGGATCGCTGGCTTGCACGGCGCTGGCGTAAATGGTCGGATTGACGACGCCAGTAACGTTGCCATTGCTGTCAACGGCAACCGATTGCCGGATGTCAAATTCCATCCTCAGCCCCGCCAGGCCGTTGCTGCCTACAACCATTGCGGTCGGGAAGTTTACCGTGACCGTGGTCTGGGTCGACGTGCCGGTGGTCGGGCTGAAGCTGGCATTGACTGTGGTCAACGTGGGCGGGTTCGTGCTCATATCGACGTAGGAGATCACAGGAGCCGACAGCGAGAAAGTGGCGCTGGTGTACGTACCTGCGGCGACGGTGTTGAATGAGAGTGGAGACCGCAAGCCCAGCAGGCGGGCGAAATCCACAGTGGTCGGCGTGGTTAGAACCTGCGCCGAAGCGCTGCCGCTGCCGTTCAAGGTGATCGAGTTGATGGTGACATCAAAGCCGACCACCGAGGCCAGCGGAGCATCTTCGCCGGTCACGAACACGGATCCATTCTGCGGGGTCGGTGACGTGGACGAAGGTGACGACGAACCGCAGCCCACGCCCAGCATGGAAAACACAAGCGAAAGTGCAATCCCAAAAACTTTTTTCATGGCAAACTCCGTGTCAAGCAAGGTTTGGTGTGAAGTTTCTTCCGGTCAAGGGAAGCGTTAATTTCTTCACCGACATGAAAACACGGTGTTTGTGGGGAAGTCGTGTGACTTAAGTCCAGGTAAGTCTCTATTACGGGACGAGGTCCAGAACGGGGAAAAGCGTAAATACATGGAATTCCACTTACTTAGAGTTGACGTCCGTGGGCGGACGATCTAAGTCATGTAACTACGGTGTATTGGGTTTGCAGCGCAGAATTCCGGCTACTTCAACTCCAGCACTTCTTTTTCTTTTGCTTTGCTCATCTCTTCCATCTTCTTGATTTCGTCGTCGGTGAGCTTCTGGATCTCGTCGAGTGATTTCTTTTCGTCATCCTCGGTGATCTTTTTGTCCTTCATCGCTTTCTTGATGGCGTCGTTGCCATCGCGGCGAATGTTGCGCACGGCGGTGCGGTGTTCTTCGAGCACTTTGTGCAGATGCTTGACCATTTCCTGGCGGCGCTCGTGCGTGAGAGCCGGCACGGGCACGCGGATCAGCTTGCCGTCGTTCATGGGGTTCAGCCCGAGCTCGGCAGAACGAATCGCTTTCTCGATTGGGCCCACCTGCGACGGATCAAAGGGTTGCACAGTGATCATCTGCGGTTCCGGCGCATGCACCTGCGCGATCTGATTGAGCGGCATCTGTGAGCCGTAATAGTCCACGCTTACGCTGTCAAGCATGTGCACAGAGGCGCGGCCCGTGCGCGTGGCCGCCATCGCTTTGCGGAAATCTTCAACCGCCTTGTCCATGCGGGTCTTCAGCTGTACATACGTTTCTTTCAGGCCGGGAATCGCCGCCATTGACGCTTGAGCCATGTTCGTCAGCTCCGTAAGAAGTCAAGAATCAAAACGCTGAATTATAAACCCAACACAAACCTGGCCACGGATTTGCGCGGACTCTCACCGTCAGAACTCAATAAAAATCCGTGTGAATCCGTGCAAATCCGTGGCCAAGAAATCCTACGCGCCCACCCTGGATCCGATTTTCTCTCCGCTGAGCACCCGGCGGATGTTGCCATGCTGATTCAGGTTGAAGACGATGATGGGCAGGTTGTTGTCTTTGCACAAACTGATGGCGGTGGAATCCATCACTTTCAGGCCAAGTTTCAGAACATCCATATACGTAATATCGGTGAACTTCTTCGCGTCCTTTACTTTCATCGGATCGGCGTCATAGATGCCATCGACTTTGGTGGCCTTGAGAATCGCGTCGGCTTTGATTTCCATGGCGCGGAGAGATGCTGCTGTGTCGGTTGAGAAATATGGATTCCCCGTACCGCCCGCGAAAATCACAACCCGGCCTTTTTCGAGATGGCGGATGGCGCGCCGGCGAATAAACGGCTCGGCCACCTGATTCATCTCAATCGCCGTCTGCACGCGGGTGTAGACGCTTTGTTTTTCGAGTGCATCCTGCAGCGCGAGCGCATTGATTACGGTCGCGAGCATGCCCATGTGATCGGCGGAGACGCGGTCCATGTCACGAGCCTGATCGGCCACACCGCGGAAGAAGTTGCCGCCGCCGACCACGATCGCGAGCTGCACTCCCAGCTTGTGCACGTCGGCCAGCTCAGCTGCGACTTCGTGAATGCGAGCGGTATCCACACCAAAGCCCTGATTCGCAGCCAGAGCTTCTCCGGAAAGCTTGAGCAGAACGCGTTTGAAGGCGGGGGTTTCCATGAAGTTTCGAGTTTCCGGTTTCCAGTTTCCGGTTCGCAGTGCCGCCGTTCAATTATGCAGCCTGACCAGTGTTCGGGGAACACTACCGAACGCCGGAAACCAGAAACTAGAAACTCTACTTCAGCACTGGAGCAGCGGCCTCGCCGCCGTCGTCAGTTTTAGATTTAGTGGTCGCGACAGTCTCGCCCGCATCGCCCACTTTGAAGCGCGCAAAGCGGCGCACGCTGATGTTCTCACCCAGCTTGCCGATCTTCGCCGCGATAAGCTGCGCAATCGAGACGGTCTGGTCCTTGATGAAGGGCTGCTCCAGCAGGCAAACCTCCTCGTAGAACTTTTCCATCTTGCCGGTGACCATCTTCTCGGCAATATTCTGCGGCTTGCCGGAAGCCACGGCCTGCGCGAGGAAAATCTCCTTCTCGCGCGCAAAGTCCGCCGCCGTCACGTCTTCCTTGCGGACGTACTTCGGATCGCTGGCGGCGATGTGCATGGCGATGTCGTGCACCAACTCTTTGAAGTCGTCAGTCCGCGCCACGAAATCGCTTTCGCAGTTCACCTCGACCAGCACGCCAATTTTGCCGCCGGCGTGAATATAGCTGGTCACCGCGCCTTCGCTGGTCACGCGCGACGCCTTCTTGGCGGCAACCGAAACACCCTTCTTGCGCAAAATCACGACTGCTTGCTCCATGTCGCCCTTGGCTTCGGTCAGAGCCTGTTTGCAATCCATCATCGGAGCTCCGGTCTTTTCCCGGAGATCTTTCACCTGTGCTGCGGAAATATTTGCCATAGTAGTGCTCATTGATTGAAAGTCCTTATGAATTCTGGTTCATGTTCAAGTTTCAAGGTTCCAGGTTTTCATTGCCGACTGGAACACTCCGGCATCGAACTTTTCTCCCAAGTCCTCTTGCCCCTTGGCGGACAGGGATGCAACTCGCCGGTCTTCCGATCTTTCTTCAGTCCGAGGCTCCTACGCATATCACTGATAGTGCGATAGTGACATTCATCACCGAGGCACTTAGCGGCGATCTCCTGATCGGAGCCCGCGTTCGCGCGAATTTCTCTCTCGGTGCACTCAACCATCGGTTGCGTTATTGGAATGCGCGGCATCATCCCGGTACACATCGAAACCTACTTCTACAAACTTCGACCCGCGCCGGGAACTTTCTATGCATGACCCGCGCGGGTCTGAAATCGAATGCCCGGTTTTTACTAACAACTGGCCACTGCTCTTAAACTGTCTGGCTCTCCACCTTGGGAACCTCGGCATCTTCGTTGGCGACCGGCTTCTTATGCGTCCCCGGACCCAGCACCTCTTCCATGCTGATGTCTTCGCCGATGTCAGCCAAATCAGATGCGGCCGCAGCCTCCTGGGCACGAATCTCGAGGGCGGCTGCCGCGTCTTCGGCCTGCTGCATTTCCCGAGCCTGCGCTTGTTCGGCAGCTGCCGTCATGTCGGCGATTTGCTTGTCGCTCATCAACTGCGCGCCCTCCGCGATCGATTCCGATATCTTCGAGGTAAACAGCCGGATCGCGCGCAATGCGTCGTCGTTGCCCGGAATCACATAATCCACTTCGCTGGGGTCGCAGTTGGTATCGACCACCGCAACCACCGGAATGCCCAGCTTGCGGGCTTCTCGAACTGCAATTTGCTCTTTATTCGAATCGATCACGAACACCGCATCCGGCAACCGGCTCATGTTCTTGATGCCCGCCAGGTTAGCCTGCAGGTGCTTGCGCTCGCGCTCCAGTTTGATCACTTCTTTTTTCGGCAACAGCTCATAGCGGCCATCGGTGGCCATCTCGTCGAGCTCCTTCAGCCGCTTTACCGACTTCTGCACTGTCACCCAATTGGTGAGCAGCCCGCCCAGCCAGCGCTGGTTGATGTAGAAGCCGCCGCATTTCGTGGCCTCTTCGGCAATTGCATCTTGCGCCTGGCGCTTCGTGCCCACGAACAGCACAATCTTGCCGTCGGCGGCCAGCTCCTGGACAAATTTCGACGCCTCTTTGAACATCTTCAGCGTCTTCTGCAGGTCGATGATGTAGATCCCGTTGCGCTCTCCGAAGATGTATTCCTTCATCTTGGGATTCCAGCGCTT
>Ga0209380_10000251_pt1 | contig 36799 bp, 30 predicted proteins | sample HubBroMetageWFT6_FD_188347 | JGI IMG/M metagenome (GOLD analysis project Ga0209380, IMG submission 188347) | Warmed and freeze-thawed soil microbial communities from the Hubbard Brook experimental Forest, New Hampshire - Hubbard Brook CCASE Soil... | ecosystem: Environmental > Terrestrial >... | reverse complement strand
GATTTTGTGGCGGCGTATATTATCCCGCTGGACTTGTGGTACATCATTCCGGCGGGAGTGGTGGCGTTGCGGAAGGGAAGCATCTGGCTGGCGCCGTGGAGGCGACAGAGCAAGTACGAGCGCTATCTGGAGGCGTGGCATCTGTTGCGGCGGTGGAGGGGAGGGTTGTACGCTCGGAGGGGCGCGGGACCTGAAGAGATGAGCATTAAAACCCGGGCTGGCCAGAGAAACCGGCGAGTCTATGCCGATCGGACGAAGCCCGCGAAGCTAGTGCGAGCTGGGAGTCCGGTATGAACGCGTGTGTTGCCTCAGTTGGTAGACCGTGTCGGGACGGCCACGCTTCTTTCGTTACCTCAATCCGCATCCAAGCGGCGCGCTGTGATCTGTGATCTATCGCCAACCCGGCTCAATTCCACAGAAACCGCTCAATCGTTGCCTGAGTCGGCGCCAATCGGTGCGTCGCCAGGAGCAGATGTCGCTGCCGGCGATGCCGGATTAAGATCAAACTCAGGATGAGGTATGCCCATCATCCACTTATCGAACCAACCCACAATATATTCAAGACGTTCGATGCGATGCCAGGGCTCGCCCGAGCGCGAGAGTTCGTGCGTCTCGCGTGGAAAGACAACCATGGCCGTTGGGCGTTTCATGTATTTGAGTGCCCGGAACAATTGTTCGCCGCCTGAGTCTTGCGGGGTGCGGGTATCGGATTCTCCGAGCACGAAAAGCACCGGAGTGTGGATGTCCTTCACAAATGTGATCGCCGAGCGGTTGATATAGTCCTGCGGGTCTTCGAACGGCGGCGCTTTGAACCAACTGGGCTGGAAGAGCGTGAAATCGGCCGTGTACCACCATGAGGCCCAGTTGGAAATGTCTCGTTGCGACACTGCGGCGGCGAAGCGATCCGTATGCGTGATGGTCCAGTCTGTCAGGACGCCGCCACCGCTGCCGCCCGTCACGCCGAGTTTCTTCTGGTCGATGTAGCCGCGCTTGATAAGTTCATCGACACCGACCATCAGATCGCGATAGTCGTCGCCCGGGTAGTGATATTGAATGATATTGCCGAACTCCTGACCATAGCTGGTCGAGCCGCGCGGGTTGGGGTAGAAGACGACATAACCTTTGGCAGCCATCCATTGAAATTCATCATCGAAGACCCATCCGTAGGCAGAGTGCGGGCCGCCGTGGATGTTGAGAATGAGTGGGTACTTCTTCTGCGGATCGAAGTCAGGCGGCTTCTGGATCCAGCCCTGAATGTGCTTGCCATCAAAGCTGGTGTAATTAATCTCCTCCGGCGCCGTCAGGTTGAGTTGGGACCAGAGCTTGCCATTGGAGTCGGTCACGCGAGTTTGCGTTCCGTCGCTCGCAATCGCGAAGATGTCGCCGATCATCACCGGAGAGGAGACGAGAGCGACAATCGTGCTGGCGTCTGCATTCACCGAATAATCGAGCACCGCCTCATCGCCCCGCGAGACTTCAGTCACGGAGCCGGTTTTTGTGTCGACGCGGACGATGGGCGACCGTCCTTGCTTCTCGACGATGTCGAACAGCGAGCCACCATCTGGCGACCAGTAGAGCGCGCGTCCGCGGCCGCCGCGCGGTGGGGCATTGTCGCCACCCACCACGCTGCCCATGTCGAAATCGTAGGCGCCGGTAAGGTTTCGGGGTTTCGCGCCCGGGGTCGCTTCCATGATCCAAAGATCGGGCTGCGAATAAGAGCGAACCGGCTGAGTGACGGAGCCATGGAAGGCCAACTGACGGCCATCTGGGCTGAGGACGAGATCACCAATACCCATCGGAACGGCGGCGAGTTTTTCAGGGTCGCCACCCGCTGCCGGCACTGAGTAAATATCCGTGCTGGGGGTTTCGTAATAGGGCTCGTCGATGTGTCGCGTGAGGAAGTAAATGCGCGAGCCGTCATGGCTCCAGACGAGTTGGCCCTCGTCGAAATTCCCGCTGGTCAGTTGCACTGGTTTGGGGAGTTGATCAGCGGCCGCGGGTATCCCGACTAGCCAAATATGGGAGTGGCGCTTGGGATCAAGATAGCCCTCATCATTGCTGCGATACACGGCTCGATTGATCACGTGCACGTCGGACTCGTGTTCGCTCTCGGCTGGATTATCACCAGGCTTCGCATTCTTCTTGCGCTGGGCCTTCTGGATGTCATCTTGCGTGGTGGAACTCAGGAAGGCGATCTGCTTGCCGTCGGGAGACCAGACCGGATTCGAAGCTCCCTTGGGGAGATCGGTAATCGTCGAAGCTTCACCCCCTGCGAGCGATAGCGTTGCGAGTTGCCCAGGCTTTGGTTTGCCAGTTTCGTCTTTGTCACCGCCGCGAACGAATATGATGTGGCTGCCGTCGGGCGACCAGCGCGGCTGTGCATCGTGCTTGCCGTTCGTCATCCGTACCGGGCTTTCCTTGGCGCTGGTGGCCGCTATCCAGATCGAGGTCTCGTAGCCGGTGCGCTTCTCGTCCACAGTCACGCGAGTGAATGCCACGCGGGCGCCATCGGGTGACACTTGAGGATTGGCCACCCAGACGAAGTCAAAGAGATCTTTTTCAGTAAGGGATCTTTTCTGCGAGCCGACCGACTGTGTGGCGTCCTGTGCCGCCAGTGACGCAACCAGCATGATAATCACAACGGAAAGGGGAGTCTTCATGCGGATCCTCGATGCCGCCGAGTCGCGGCGAAACGGCGAGTTTGCCTTTTTTTGTGGTTACTGTCAACTCAAGCGGCCTTTCAGCATGCGCGAAACGCTTTCTTCCTTATCTCCCCGGCGTTCATTGACTTGCCCGTTTCGTCCACGTAGTATTTCGCCCACATAAGATTTGCCACTGATGATTGGCCAGACCATCTCGCACTATCGCATCGTCGAAAAGTTGGGCGGTGGGGGCATGGGCGTGGTCTATAAGGCCGAGGACACGCGCCTGCATCGTTTCGTCGCGCTGAAGTTCCTTCCCGACGAAGTAGCCCGGGACCCGCAAGCACTCATCCGTTTTCAACGCGAAGCGCAAGCCGCGTCCGCACTGAACCACCCCAACATCTGCACGATTCACGACATTGGCGAGCAGGATGGGCAGGCCTTCATTGCGATGGAGTTTCTCGACGGGCAAACGCTCAAGCATCTGATCGGAGCGCGGCCGCTCGAGTTGGACACTCTGCTTTCCCTCGCCATCCAGATCGCCGACGCGCTCGATTCCGCTCATGCCAAAGGTATCGTGCACCGTGACATCAAGCCCGCCAATATCTTCGTGACCGAGCGTGGCCACGCCAAGGTTCTCGATTTCGGGCTGGCCAAGGTCACCACGTCGAGCGCGGCTGGGCAGAATGAGGCCACTCGAACCCAGGTGATCGAGCCCCACCTCACCAGTCCGGGCACTGCGGTGGGCACGGCCGCGTACATGTCTCCGGAGCAGGCGCGTGGGCGCGAACTTGATATCCGCACTGACCTTTTTTCTTTCGGCGCGGTTTTGTACGAGATGGCTACCGCTCAGTTGCCGTTCCGCGGAGCCACCACCACTGACTTGTTCGATTCCATCCTCCACAAGGCCCAGACGCCTGCGGCTCGTCTGAATCCCGATCTTCCACCCAAGCTCGAAGAGATCATCAACAAGGCGTTGGAGAAAGACCGCGAGTTGCGCTATCAGGTTGCTGCGGAAATGCGCGCCGACCTGAAACGACTGAAACGCGAGACGGAGTCAAGCAAGACAGGAATTCCGGCCGCCGTCGACGATTCGGCCCAGCCGGCCAGCGGCACCCCCGCCTCCAGCCCAGGTGCATCGAGCCGTAAGCAGCAGCCGGCAGTTTCTTCGGCGCAGACCTCTGCGGCAGGGCCATTGACGGCGATGGCTCCCGGCGCCGGTCGGAAGGTTTCGCTCCCAATCGCAGCTGTCGTCATCCTGATTGTCGCTCTGGTCGCCGGTGGTATTTACTGGCGCTCGCGTTCCGCAAACTCGCCGACCTCAGCCACGAACCCTGCCGTGCTCTCCGAGAAAGATACAGTCGTGATCGCCGACTTTGCCAACACCACCGGCGATCCTGTCTTCGATGACGCGCTCAAGCAGGCTCTGGGCGTCCAGCTTGGACAATCCCCCTTCCTTAATATCCTGTCCGATCGCAAGGTGGAGGAAACGCTTCATCTCATGGGCCGTCCGTCGAATGAGCGGATCTCGCGCGATGTGGCAAGGGAACTCTGTATTCGGACGGGGAGTAAGGCAATCGTACTGGGTTCCATCTCGAACCTGGGAGGGCAGTACGTGCTTGGTTTGGACGCCGTCGGTTGCAGCACCGGGGACACGCTGGCTCAGGAGCAGGAAGAAGCCGCAGGCAAGCAGGACGTGCTGAAAGCACTGGGGAAAGCCGCGTCCAACTTGCGCGCCAAACTGGGCGAATCACTGGCCACAATACAGAAATTCGATGTCCCGGTCGAAGCCACCACGGCCTCCCTGGAAGCTTTGAAGGCTTTCAGTATGGGCATCACCACTTTTCGAACCAAAGGAAATGCCGAGGCCATTCCGTTCTATAGACGCGCGATCGAACTCGATCCGAAGTTCGCAGTCGCCTACGCCAGTTTGGGTCTCGTGTACGGCAATCTCGGACAGGCCAGTCTGGCCGCGGAAAACATCAAGAAAGCCTACGACCTGCGCGACGGGGTCAGCGAACGGGAAAAGTATCGCATTTCGGCTTTGTACTACGACAACGTCACAGGGGAGTTGGAGCAAGCGACCCAAGTCTACGAACTCTGGGCCAAGAGCTATCCGCAGGACTCAGTGCCGCCGGGAAACCTGGGAGTGATTTACAGCGAGCTTGGGCAGTTCGACAAGGCCTTGACTGTGACCCAGGAGGGCCAGCGGTTGGGGCTCGGCGCAATCAGCTATTCCAATCTCGTAGGCATCTACCTTGCTCTCAACCGCCTCGATGACGCCCAGAAAACAATCGCAGAGGCGCAGTCGCATAATCTCGTGTCCGATTTCATGCACCTCACCATCTATCAATTGGCATTCCTCAAAAACGATGTTGCCGAGATGGAGCGGCAGGTTACCTGGGCAGCCGGCAAGCCCGGAAACGAAGACATACTCCTGTCGTTCCAATCGGACACGGAAGCCTGCTACGGACGCCTTGGCAGGGCGCGGGATTTTTCCCGCCGCGCGGTAGACGCGGCAGTCCGTAACAACTCCAAGGAAACAGCGGCCATCTGGCAGGTCAATGCAGCGCTGCGAGAAGCGGAGTTTGGCAACCTGGCTACTGCGAAGCAGGATGCCGCGGCAGCCCTGGCGCTTTCCCCAGGTCGAGATGTTGAAGTGCTGGTAGCTTTGGCGTTGGCGCGAAGTGGTGAAAACGCCCGGGCCCAGGCGATTGTTGCCGAGCTCGAAAAGAAATACTCCTCGCAAACCCTGCTGAAAGTCTACTGGCTTCCCACCATCAAGGCAGCGGTCGAACTGAGCAGCAACAATACTGCGCAATCCCTGGTATTTCTGGAAGCAGCCGCGCCCTATGAATCAGGCGGGCCGCCGCAATTTCAGGTGGGAACTCTGTATCCCGCCTACATTCGCGGCCAAACCTACCTTGCGGCACACAACGGAACTGCCGCAGCCGCCGAGTTCCAGAAGTTCCTCGACCACCGCGGCGATGTCGTCAACTTTCCCCTGGGTACGCTGGCCCATCTCGGCCTCGCCCGCGCTTACGCCCTCTCTGGCGACAGCGCCAAAGCGAAGACCGCTTACAACGATTTCCTCACTCTCTGGAAAGACGCTGACCCCGATATCCCCATCCTGAAGCAAGCCAAAGCGGAGTACGCGAAACTGCAGTAGTCACGGACACTGCCACCGCGATCTTGCGCGGAACGTCTTGCGCAGGAGCGGTGAGGGATGCTAGAAAGAGGCGACATTCTGCCATTTTCTTCCCTATGAACACTCCGACAGCCTCTAGTCGCATTCGGCCTCTGACTGGACACAACTTCTTCCTGCTTTTCCTGTTCCTGTTGGCGATTCTCGTTCTCTATCCTTACATCCAGAACGGTGGATTCGGCTATTTCGCATTCCGTGTGGTCGGGGGCGCCGGAATTCTGATCGCTGTCTACGCGATCCGCCTGCGGAGAACGCTCTTGCTGGTCGCGATCCTGCTAGCGGTTCCCGCTGTATTGGAACGCATGCTGCTTCGCGAACCCGACACAGGATTACTTTCAATTCTCAGCATCGTTCTTAGCTTTGTGTTCGATGTGTTTATTGTGGTGGTCATCTTCCGCCGTGTCTTTGGCAACGACGAACCCAATTCGGAAACAATTTTCGGGGCGCTCTGCATTTATTTGCTGGTAGGGTTTGCCTTCGCCAGTCTCTACGGCATGGTGGCTGCCATTCAGCCCAGGGCGTTCTATCTCGATCCTCAGACGAATCTCCATGCTATTCCCAACAAGTTCGATTTCATTTATTACAGCTTCACAACTATGGTCTCTCTGGGTGCGGCGGGCATTACCCCAGTCTCCGCGCCGGCCCGCTCGCTTTCCGTGATGGAGGCCATTATCGGCGTGCTTTATCTTGCCGTTTTGATCGCAAGGTTGATGAGCGCGTACCGTTATCCATCGGTTTCCGGGCGCTCTTGAGTGTTAACCGGCCAGCACAATCACTAAGGTTGGGCTGCCCTTGCGTCAATGAGTGCTATGGCGATGTTCCAACAACAACGAGAGCTACTACTTCGCTCTTACTTTTGTTTTCCGTCGTTACGAGAAATCCAGTCTGCCCACGGCAAAATTCCCATGCTGCGATTCATGTAGGCCGAATATTCTGGATACCGAGCCCGCAGAAGCTTCTCTTCGAACCGTACTTTGACCAGCAGGAAGATGATCACGATGGCTGCCGCAATTCCGATGCCGGGGGTGGGTTTGCGAAGGAAGAGGCCAATGACCACCGCAACGATGGACGTATAAATCGGATGCCGGAACCATCGGTAGACTCCGCTGGTCACGAGTGTTGCGGTCTTCTTGGGTTCGGGAGCGATCTGGATGGATTGGCCGATGCGGCTGATCGCCACGAGCAAGAGAATAATCCCAACCGCGCAGAGACTGTTGCCTGCAAGCCTCAAGATCCGCCCACCCGTCAGCATCGGAGTGCCAGGAGCTAAGAATACGGTGACCGCGAAAACGACCAGTATGCAGGTCTGTGCCAGCCCGTACAGCGTGCTCTTCTGCTCTGTTGTCAGTGCCATGGTTGTGAAACTTTAATAAATCGATGGCACTCATTAAGAGTCGGAAGCCATCCTGCGGGGCAACCCGGATCACTTCGCGGGTTCCCAGCCCTCCGGGAGCATATCGAACGCCAGCGTGTCACGGTAGGCGTACTGATTTCCTTCCAGTACCGCCACTGGCGTTAACATGTGCCAGACGCGATCATCGTCGAAGACATAACACTCACCCGATTCGCGCATCGTGAAGCGATCTATTTCGTGTTTGTCATTGTCGGTTATGATCACTTCGCCCCCGTGAGCGCCGCAGCGGCTCACTAGATGCGTGGCGATGTATTTCTCTCCGTCTTTATGTAAGCCCGGCGGACTCGTGTCACACGGCCGGCCGGGCGTAGCCGTAAACCTTATTAGATGGCTGTTGATCAAATACCTCGTACCCACTGCCGAGAGCGGCAGGTGATGAAGGTGCTGAGCAATCATCTTGCGAAGCCCTATAGAACCTGCGATCGCCGCAGGCAGTGGAGCGTATTCTCGCGGCTGGTCGCCTAGCGTCGTGTTGTATTTCTTCAGCTGCACATAGGGCGCGTTCTCCTCGCTCAACCAAACCTCTACACCGCCCTCAACAATCTCGGCCCGAAGACGATTTAAGGAACGATACCTGTCGCCCCCCTCGTAGTACTTGTCCCTTGGAATCGACCACGCTGCGTGGGATAACGCGTCCAGCGCGCGCGCTATGTCGATATCGACCTGGAGGGGCTCACCGCTAAACCCGCGCCCAACCAAGTCGTTTCGCATCCGTGCATTTGTTACAACCGGAATAAAGCTGTCGTGAGTCACGAATGCAGCGGAGCGTTGGTTTTTCATAGGCTGATGGCCAAGGATGCTCAAACCACCAGATTCTACGCCAAACTAAAGCGGGGTTTCGCATGGCTATTGAATCAGGCGACGACACCCATTGAGCATTGGCCGACCCGGGTCTATAAATGTAATTGGGATTCATCGCCAATTCAGACAATTGGCAGTGCCGACTGCCGAGTACAGTGTTTACTGTATTTGGCATCTCCGAGCAGAATGGCTAGCATAAAAGGCTCTGATCGAGCAGTTCACCCAGTATTCGACAGGAACCTGACGTGGTTAGGTCGTCGCCACAGGATATGAGCGAGCCGAAACGAGCAGAAGAAATAACCGGTCTGTTGGCTGCCATTGTAGCCTCCTCCGAGGATGCCATTATCAGCAAGAACCTCGACGGCATCATCACGAGTTGGAATAACAGTGCGAAACGGATATTCGGGTACACCCCTGAAGAAGCCATCGGGCAACATATCACCCTGATCATTTCGCCAGAACGCCACGCTGAAGAGTCAGACATTCTCGATCGCATCCGGCGAGGGGAGCGCGTTGAACATTTCCACACCGTCCGCAGGCGTAAGGATGGCAGCTTCCTCAATGTCTCACTCACCATCTCTCCCCTGAGAGATTCGTCGGGGCGCGTCATTGGAGCCTCGAAAGTGGCGCGGGACATTACAGCGCAAAAGCAGGCTGAGCAGGCATTGCGGGAAAGCGAACAACGCTTTCGCGTGATCACGGATGCTTCGCCCATCATGGTCTGGATGTCGGGGACGGACAAGCTCTGCTACTACTTCAGTAAAGGATGGCTGGATTTCGTAGGGCGCACTCTCGAACAAGAGGCAGGCAATGGCTGGGCGGAGAACGTGCATCCGGAGGACTTCGATCACTGCCTGCAGATCTACGTTAGCAACTTCGATGCTCGTAGCCCATTCGAGATGGAGTACCGGATGCGGCACCACACCGGGCAATACCGCTGGATACTGGATCGAGGAGTGCCGCGCTACGCGCCGGATCGAACGTTTGAAGGATATGTAGGTGGGTGTCTTGACATCCACGACCAGAAAGAGGCGGCAGAGAAGGTTCGAATTGCCGATGATATGACGCGCCTGGTGAAGGCGCAGGATGAAGAACGACGGCGCATTGCCCGCGAACTACATGACAGTGCCGGTCAGACGCTAACCGTGCTTGGATTGAGTCTTGCGCAATTGGTTGAACGGGCACAGGTCATTGCTCCAGAGTTGGCTAAAGAAGGGAAAGAGATCGAAGAAGTAGTTCAACAGCTACAACGGGAAATTCGAACCACCTCTTACCTTTTGCATCCGCCGTTGCTGGACGAATGCGGTCTCGCGTCCGCGCTTAACATGTACGTGGAGGGGCTGGCAGAACGCAGTCCCGTCGCCATCACGCTGGACGTTGGCGCCAAGGTTGGAAGACTGCCGGGCGAGATCGAGCTTGCCATCTTCCGGATGGTGCAGGAATGCTTAACAAATATCTACCGGCACTCCGGCAGCGAAACCGCTCTGATCCGGGTAGCTCGCGAAACAGAAAGTGTCCGCATAGAAGTGCGGGATCACGGAAAGGGCGTTTCACCTGAGCGCTTGTCGGAAATTCAGTCCCATGGCTCCGGCGTTGGGATCAGGGGAATCCGAGAGCGTATACGCCAATTCCAGGGAGAAATGAAAATCGAATCGAACGGTGCAGGTACTGCCGTGATTGTAAGCATCCCGATGCCTAAGGAAGCCCGTTCAGCAGAGAGTGAACCGCTGCACGCTGGAGCGTAGCGATCAGTGATGTTCGCACATTGGTAAAGAAGGCATGGGGCGCGCGAAAGCGCCCCCGCCAGCCAGAAAAAGCGCCAACTTCGATTTTGCCGATCCAAACCACAGCAACCGCAGCGACCCAAAGATTTCCGTTCCCAGTCGTCAGGCAAGATCGTAGCGATCAAGGTTCATCACCTTGGCCCACGCAGCCGCGAAGTCCTTCACAAACGCCTCCTTCGAGTCGTCAGCCCCGTAGACTTCCGCGAGCGCACGAAGCTGGGAGTTCGAACCGAATACCAGATCGACGCGCGTGCCCGTCCACTTGACTTTGTTCGTCGCGCGATCGCGTCCCTCATACACGCCTTCGGATCCAGAGGAGGGTTCCCACTTCGTACTCATGTCGAGCAGGTTGACGAAGAAATCGTTCGTCAGTGTCTCCGGCCGGTTGGTGAAGACGCCGTGTTTGGTCTTCCCGACGTTCGCATTCAAAGCACGCATGCCGCCGACCAGAACCGTCATCTCGGGGGCCGTCAGTGTGAGCAACTGTGCGCGATCCACCAGCAACTCCTCAGCCGACAGAACTTGCCCGCTGCGGAGATAGTTGCGGAAGCCGTCCGCGACCGGCTCCATTACGGCGAATGAGTGCACGTCGGTTTGCTGCTGCGAAGCATCGGCGCGCCCCGGCGAGAAAGGAATCTTTATTTTGTGCCCTGCCTTTTTCGCAGCTTCCTCGACAGCTGCGCAGCCGCCGAGAATGATCAGGTCCGCCAGCGAGACTTTCTTGGTTTTGCCTCCGCCATTCTTCCCGTTGGACTTCCCGCTTGACGCTGGGCCGTTGAACTCCTTCTGGATTGCCTCGATGTTCTTGAGAACCTTCGCCAGTTCAGCCGGCTGGTTCACCGCCCAATCCTTTTGCGGCGCGAGCCGAATACGCGCCCCATTCGCCCCACCGCGCTTGTCGGAGCCGCGGAAAGATGCCGCCGCCGCCCACGCAGTCGTGACCAGTTGGGAGATCGACAGTCCGGATTTAAGGATCTTCGCCTTCAGCGCCTCAATCTCCTTTTCCCCGATCAACTTATGATCGATGGCAGGAACAGGGTCTTGCCACAGCTGAAGTTCCTTCGGAACGAGTGGACCAAGGTAGCGCTCGATCGGTCCCATGTCGCGGTGCGTCAGTTTGAACCATGCCCGCGCAAACGCGTCTGCGAACTGATCCGGATGCTCGTAAAATCGCCGCGAAATCTTTTCGTAAGCAGGATCGAACCGCAAGGCGAGGTCCGTGGTCAGCATCGATGGCGCATGTCGCTTCGACGGATTGTGCGCATCGGGCACCGTGCCCTTGCCTGCGCCATTCTTCGGTGTCCACTGATGCGCGCCCGCCGGACTCTTCGTCAATTCCCATTCATAGCTGAACAGGTTGGTAAAGAAGTTGTTGTTCCACTTCGTCGGCGTCGTGGTCCAAATCACTTCCAGTCCGCTGCCGATCGTGTCTGCACCATGACCTTTGCCCAGTTTATTCTTCCATCCGAAGCCTTGATCCTCAATGTTGGCGCCTTCTGGTTCGTTGCCCACATATTGAGTAGGAACGCCGGCCCCATGCGTCTTGCCGAAGGTGTGACCGCCGGCAATCAGTGCTACGGTCTCTTCATCGTCCATCGCCATGCGGGCGAAGGTCTCGCGGATATCCCGAGCCGCGGCAACTGGATCGGGCTTCCCATTCGGCCCTTCCGGGTTCACATAGATCAGACCCATTTGCACCGCACCCAGATGACCTTGAAGTTGACGATCGCCGCTGTAACGCTCGTCGGCAAGCCACGTACCCTCAGGACCCCAGTTCACCTCTTCCGGTTCCCAAACGTCCTCGCGGCCGCCGCCAAAACCAAAAGTCTTGAATCCCATCGACTCCAGCGATACGTTTCCAGCGAGAATGATGAGGTCAGCCCAGGAAATTTTCCGTCCATACTTCTGTTTGATCGGCCACAGCAACCGCCGTGCCTTATCGAGGTTCACGTTGTCCGGCCAGCTATTGAGCGGAGCGAAGCGCTGCTGCCCCGATCCAGCTCCGCCGCGCCCATCACCGATGCGGTACGTGCCCGCGCTGTGCCACGCCATGCGAATGAAAAACGGCCCATAGTGGCCAAAGTCGGCCGGCCACCACTCCTGCGAATCCGTCATCAAGGCGTGCAGGTCCTTGATCACAGCCTTCAGGTCGAGGCTCTTGAATTCTTTTGCGTAGTTGAACCCTTTGCCCATCGGATCGGACTTCGCGGAATGCTGGTGAAGAACGTTCACGTTCACCTGGTTCGGCCACCAGTCGCGGTTTGTGTGCACGGAAGCGCCATGGTTAAACGGGCACTTGCCTTCGGGTAGGGTGCTTTTGTCTTTAGTTTCGGGAGAAACGCTTCCTGATGAATTCGCGAGTGTATTTTCCATATGTCTTCTTCCTTAATCTTGATTGGTACTGCGTGAACAAATCTATTTTTTGGCACTGCAGCGGCGGCAGAGGCCAAAGACCTCGACCAACGGCTGCGTCAGATCAAAGCCATCCGGCACATGCCGGGATAGCCGTTTGAAATTGATGAATTCTCCTTGGATGTCCTGCACCGACTTACAGCGGGAGCAGACCAAGTGGTGATGAGGTTTGAGATTGCCGTCCACGCGCAGCGTGGTCGCATGAGGAGTCACCTCTCGCAGCATCCCGCACTCGATGAAAAGCTTCAGATTGTTGTAGACCGTGGCCAGAGAAACGGAGGGAATGCGGCGCCGGACCGTAGCGTAAATGTCTTCCGGAGAATAGTGACCGTGAGAAGCGATGACGGCCTCAAAGACCACCTGACGCTGGTGTGTCACCGCCAAACCGTGCTTCGCGGCCAGCTCGCGGAACTCTTCATGAGTGAAACGCATGATTATCGGATGAGAATGATTATAAAATAGTCGGGAAGAGTGTCAACCGAAATTTTCCCAGTGCCTCGAAGAGGAGTTGGAAAGGGCCATGCCTCAGGGCAGGTCTAATTAACGGCTCATTGCTTCAGGTTCGTCGCCGGCATCGAACCGGACAACGCGCTGCTTGGATTCCGTTTGAGGTAACGAAAGAAGCGGGGTCGTCCCCACTGTTCCCAATAAGCGGAATCCCAGGAATCAACTCCGAGACCGGAACGCAGCAGACTGAAAAAAGAATGCTGAGCGGGATTCACCACAATCCCGGCATGCCCGCGCCAGACGGCCAAATCGCCCGGTTGCGGATTTGCCACTCGCCGGAATTCGTCCGTCCCCGCATACAGATCCGAAGAGGAAGCGTACTCATAAGGGAACCCGGCTCGCTCGTAGAGCGCGTGGACCAGGTGAGAGCAATCGCTGGGGGAACCCGCATGACGGGAATCCAGTGCGGCGCCCAGAATCGCCAAGCCCTCGTCCCGAGTCAGCAGCCGAGGCGCGGTCGTCTTGTGCCGACTCTCTTGTGCCAGCGTACTCGGGACGACCAGCGTGCAGAGCAAAAAGAATGACAGAGCGGCGACTTTGGCATGAAACTGCATTGTTACGGTTATAGCGCGTTTTCAGAAGGTGGCACAGATCACCGGAGTGCAACGGGTCTCCTAGTCAAAGAGACCCCTCTACAGGCCGCGAAACATGAGTTCTTCCAGAGCCATCCGCCGAACCTGCCAGAAGTCGCGCTCCTCGCCATTTACTTTCAGCGTGCACTCGCCTCTGTCACTAAAGACTGCGGTCACCTCAAACATGGGATTGCTTTTATCATCCCGCACTAATATTGCATGATCGGCGAGTCTGAATACCACGGACTGCTGCAGTTGCTGAGCCTTCAAGAGAACCGCAAATTCGCCGTTATCCTCCTTCACGGAAAACTCGTAAGGAGAATTGCTGGGGCGCATGCCGTTACGCGTCTTAACGTCTGCTTCAACTTGCACCCTGAGGGCGTCGAAAACCTTCGGAAGAGAGCAGGAAGAACGCTCCGTTACCCAGTCGAACTTCGACGCGCCATTCCCAGCTTTGCCGTTGTTTTCTTTGCCATTCGCCGCTTTGCCATTATCGTCGTTCAACGTTCCTCCACGCCTTCGCGGTGCTGGACTGTGGATCGGCGCAGATAAAATGTTGGCTCCATTCAGAGAAACAGTAAAAATCTGAACTTCGCTGCCTCATACCCTCCGCCGATCCTCTGACACTGTTCGTCTTCGATAGTCCAGACCTCCAACCTGACTAGTAAGGAGCATCATTGCTCCGGTTCTGAGATGCCATATTTCAGAGATTGGTACAACTGCTAAAAAGGCGCAGTCCGAGACGCGCCCGGTCCATTAGCCCTGAATCTCTCTGGCGCGGCCTCTTGAAAAAACGCAACCAAGCCACACTCGTTGGCGTCAAAGACATGGCCAATGGCGAGTCGTATCGAAGTCAGGGACCAGGCCTCAGGAGAGGGATGTTATGGCAAAACTAACCAAGCCAACTCGTGATCGGATATCCACCAGCAAGTTCGCTTTCCCGAAGCAACGCAAGGAGCCTTTGGAGAACGCCTCCCACGTACGCAACGCGGCTGCGCGCTTCGATCAGGTGGAGGGCGTTACACAGGCAGAACGACGCGCCGCTTGGAAGCGGATCGAGTCGGCCGCCAAGCGCTACGGAGTGGAGTTGAAAAAGCCCGCCTAAGGCGAACTCGGGTCCACTGCATGGGCGGAGTGAGAACCGTCCGATGGCGAGCGCTCGGCGCTATGCTATCCCCCGATAAGGCTAATGCACGCTGCCTCTGCCCTTATACGTTATATATTGCGCCCAGTCGTCCCCACGGCGCTGGGCAGCTTCCGATATGCTGCGCCCGCAGCCCCTTCTGGAAAACTCCAATGTGCGGTTACACTGATGTCGAGCCGGAGGCGAACCTTCTACGCCGTCAAAGCTTTCCGCGCCTCGCTGTCAAGGACGAACCATGACGCGTCAGCATGAAGAGCTGCTGCAAGAATTTCAGAGTTTTGCCCGAACCGCTCCCACGGCCACTTCCGTTATGGAGCATATTGCCCAGCGTCTGCACGAAAAGATGACGCGCTACAACTGGGTAGGCTTTTATCTGGTCGACCCGGCGGATTCCGGCGTCCTGCTGGTCGGGCCTTTCGTCGGCAGTTTTACGCCCAATGCCCGCATTCCGCTGAACACCGGACTGTGTGGCGCCGCAGCCAGCAGCGGGCAGACCGTGGTGGTGCACGACGTCTCCAAGGATCCGCGTTATCTCGTGGGGTCGCCCATGGTGAAGTGCGAAATTGTTGTCCCCATCTTCGTGAAGAGCAAGCTTGCAGCGGAGCTCGATGTCGAGAGCTATTTTGGCAGCACGTTCACTCCGTCGGAACAGGAATTTGTCGAGGCCTGCGCGGCCATCGCCGGAAAACATTTGGCGAAGGGGTAGTGGCTGGAGATTGGAACGCAGCTCGTTGACTAGCCGATATCGCATCCGTAATATGAAGCGACCCGAAAGCCGGGTGCCTCGGTCGAGTATCTTCGCGAACGCCTTGAGGGTGTCTTTGCGAAAGTCTTGAAATGATCAACCAAACCATCTCCCATTACCGCATCACTGAGAAGCTTGGCGGCGGCGGGATGGGCGTGGTCTACAAAGCCGAAGACACCCGCCTGCACCGTTTTGTCGCCCTGAAGTTTCTGCCCGATGAAGTAGCCAACGATCCCCAGGCTCTGGAACGCTTCCGCCGCGAAGCCCAGGCGGCATCGGCTCTCAACCATCCCAACATTTGCACCATCTACGACATCGGCGAAGATCAGGGACGTCACTACATCGTGATGGAGTACCTCGAAGGCACCACGCTGAAGTACCGCATTGAGGGGAAGCCGATTTCAGTGGAGCAGTTGGTGGATTGGGGAGCGCAGATCGCCGACGCGCTCGATGTGGCGCACACGGCGGGCATAGTTCATCGCGACATCAAGCCGGCGAACCTGTTTGTCACTAAACGCGGACAGGCGAAGGTGCTCGATTTCGGATTGGCGAAGGTGGCCGGGCGGCAGTCGCCTCAACTTGAGCCGGGCGGAGTGACCCTGGCGACCGCGGCGGTCGATCCGGCGAACCTCACCAGCCCCGGTAGCACCGTAGGCACCGTGGCTTACATGTCGCCGGAACAGGCGCGCGGCGAAGAGCTCGACGTACGCACCGATCTTTTTTCTTTCGGCACCGTTCTTTACGAGATGGCCACCGGGCGGCAGCCATTTACTGGCAACACCTCCGCGGTTATCTTTGATGCCATCCTGAACCGCTCGCCCACTGCGCCGGTGCGGCTGAATCCAAACCTGCCGGCGGAACTGGAACGCATCATCAACAAGGCGCTTGAGAAGGAGACTGACCTTCGCTACCAGGTTGCGTCCGAGATGCGGGCGGACTTGAAGCGGCTGAAGCGCGAGATCGATTCGGGGAAGAGTTCGGCTGCGAGCGGGGCCTCGGCAGTCGCGGCGCCGTCGGCACAGGGTTCCGCTGTGTCATCAAGTTCGGCGAGGGTACAGTCTGCAGTGCCTGCATCTGGCCAGACTGCGGCCGCTGCCCCGGCGCTGCCCGGTGGACGCCAGCGGTGGCCGTGGATTGCGGCAGCGATTGTTATCGTGGCCGCCGTCGCCAGCGGAATCTTTTTCTACAGCCATCGTGGCCGGGCCCTCACCGCGAAGGATTCCATCCTCCTTTCGGATTTTGTGAACACCACCGGCGACCCGGTGTTCGATGGAACGCTGAGGCAAGCGCTGGCGGTGCAACTGGAGCAGTCGCCGTATCTGAATATTTTTCCCCAAGAGCGCGTGCGCGACACGCTGCGCTATATGGGGCACTCTCCTGATGAACGGGTGACTCCGGACCTGGCGCGGCAGGTCTGCCAGCGGGAAGGCGTGAAGGCGGTTTTGAATGGTTCCATTTCCGCAGTGGGGACGCAGTACGTGGTTGGAGTAGAGGCAGTGAATTGCCTGACGGGTGACAACCTGGCCCGCGAGCAGATCCCAGTCGACAAGAAAGAGCAGGTTCTGGGCGCCGTGGGCAAGGTAGCTTCGAATCTGAGAAGCAAGCTGGGTGAGTCGCTGGCTTCGCTGCAGAAGTTCGATGCGCCGGTAGAAGAGGCAACCACTTCTTCGCTTGAGGCACTCAAGTACTTCAGTCTCGGTGAAACCGAGAGAGACAAAGGGGGCGAGTACGCCGCAATTTCTTTCTATAAGCACGCGCTTGAGCTGGATCCGAATTTTGCGGTGGCCTACGCGCGGGTCGGCCAGGCTTACGGCAACCTCGGCGAGAATGCGCTGGCCATCGAAAATACGAAGCAGGCATTTGAGCGGCGGGACCGGTGCAGCGAATTGGAAAGACTCTACATTGAATCCCACTATTACAGCATTGTGAGTGGAGAAACGGACAAGGAACTGGGAACGTACGAACTATGGCGGCGAACCTACCCACGTGACAGTATTCCGGCCAACAACCTCGCGGTTGGCTATGGGTCCATGGGGAAGTGGGAGCAGTCGCTGGAGGCAGCTCAGGCAAACATGCAACTGGCCCCCGATTCGTCGTTCAGTTACAACGCGCTGAGCACGGCCTACCTCGGCCTCAACCGTCTCGCCGAAAGCAAAGCAATTCGCGAGGAAGAGGTTCGCAAGCAAATCGACAGCGCCTTAGCCCATTCCGACCTGTATCTCTTCGCGTTTCTCGATGGAGATGCGCCGGCAATGCAACGGGAAGTGGACTGGGGCAAGGGAAAAACGGGTGAGTACGTAATGGCGCACACCGTCGCCGATGCTGCCGCGTCCTCAGGCAAAATGGCAGCGGCGCGGGTCAGTTATCAGCACTCAGTCGATCTCGCGCGGCAGGGGAAGCTTGAGGAGATTGCCGCAATGCACCTAGCTCGGGAAGCCACCGTCGAGGCCGCGATGGGAGACTCCAAGGCCGCCCGCGACGACGCTGCCACGGCGCTTTCGCATTCGCACGGCAGCATCGTGCTCGCTCTAACAGGATGGGCGTTATCGGTTACAGGCGAGGCGCGAGAGGCCGAGGCGATTGCCCAGGAACTCGTTCGGGAACACCCAACGGATACTTTTATCAACGCCGTTGATGTGCCGCTGATTCGAGCTGCAATTGCGATGAACCAGGGAAATCCGGGAAAAACAATCGAACTCCTTCAGTCTGCCACCGCTTACGAATTTGGAATGGTTGCGCTGGTCAGGCCCAATTACTTGCGCGGGCTGGCCTATCTCAAGCTGCACCAGGGAAAGGAAGCTGCGAACGAATTCCAGAAGATTCTGGATCATCCGGGCGTTTGCATCTTCTCGCTTCCAACCTGCAGGCTGGCCCGCCTGCAACTCGGCCGCGCCCGGGCAGAAGCCAGTGATGCAGGCGGCGCTCGCACTGCCTACCAGGATTTCTTCGCTCTCTGGAAAGACGCCGATCCCGACATCCCCATCCTGAAAGAAGCCAAAGCCGAGTACGCGAAACTGCAATAGTTTCGGCGTGAAACACGCCGAATTATCCCAGCCCGGCAGCGTCGCCGCCGCCGACAACTCCACAGGTGCTTCGGTCCGCCAAAAACGCGGCCCTCAGGATGACAGAGATGCGGTTAGTGGCGAGTCCTGATTGCTGTTCCCCCGCAGCGCCCCATCCTCGACGTCCTCGATCTGCGCTGTGAGCCAGCGATTCGGCTCATGACGTCCTCTTAGATACAGCTTCTGATAATTGTCGGTTAGCGCTTCGGTGAATTCTCCGCCGAAGTGGTGGCGCGTGACGTCAAGAGTAATAGCCTGGAGCGGTTTTCCGATGAACGATCGCATGAAGGCTAGTTTTTTCTGGACGGCCAGGTCGCGCAGGATTTTATTGCGGTCGCGGGCTACCCGCACCGGAACTTGATCGGGCATGGCGGCGGCCGGCGTGCCGGGGCGCGCGGAGTAGGTGAAGACGTGCAGGTAGGTGAAGGGCAATTCTTCGATGAGGCGGCGCGTTGTATCGAATTCGGCGTCGGTCTCGCCGGGAAAACCAGCCATGACGTCGGCGCCGATGGCGGCCGTGGGCATGGCCGCGTGAATCTTTTTAATCTTCTCGCGATAGTGCCAGGGACGATATTTGCGATGCATGCGCCGCAGCACGGCATCACTGCCGGATTGCAAGGGCACGTGGGCATGTTTGGCGATGCGCGGAGAGGAGGCGACGAGCGCGATGAGATCTTCGCTCCAATCCATCGGCTCGACGCTTGAGATGCGGAGCTTTTCGAGGTTGGTTTCCCTCAGGATGGTCCGAAGCAAATCCTTGAAATCAGGTGCAGGGTCGGCCATTTCGAAGTCGCGTCCCCAGCGGCCGAGGTTGATGCCGCTGATCACGACTTCGCGGTAGCCTGCGGCTACCAAAGCATTCATTTCCCGAATCACTTGCGGTAACGGTGACGATCGGCTATGGCCGCGCACACTTGGGATGATGCAGAAAGAGCAGCGGTTGTCACATCCGTCCTGCACCTTTAGGTTGGGGCGAGTGCGGCTGGATTCATCGGAACCGGTGGTTGCCGATTCGAAGACCGGCGCCGCCAGAAGTTCGGTGTGGGCAAAAATGTCGGAAACGAAGACCGAGTTCTCAGCTCTCAGTTCTCGGTTCTCAGTTAAAGCAGAGACCGGGAGAAACGCCTTGTCTGGGCTGGCTTTTTGATCGAGCACGATTTCGGCGAACTGGTGCTTATGCGAATTGCCGATCACAAGCGACACGCCGGGCAAGGCGGCAATTTCTTTGGGAGCGCGCTGGGCGTAGCATCCGGTGACGATGATTTTTGCCAGCGGATTCTGGCGCTGCACGCGGCGGATGGCGGCTCGAGCGTCCTGATCCGCGGAATTGGTGACGCTGCAGGTATTTAGGATTACGAGGTCGGCCCGCGCGGATGACGTGCGGGCAAGGCCGCGGGCATCGAACTGGCGTTCAATGGCTGCGCCGTCGGCTTGGGTGGCGCGGCATCCAAAGTTTTCTACGTGGTAGGTGGACACGGAACCATGGTAGCGCAAGTGCGCGGCTTTCGCGTCCCATCATCTTCCGCGCCCACGCAAAAACGGAGCGGGCAGAGTAATGCCCGCTCTCATTCGGCACTACACTGGGGCCGCCACCTGATCAAGAGGCGGCGGCAGTCTTCTTCTGGGTGAAGCATTCCCGGCAAAAAATGGGGCGGCCCTGGGTGGGGCGGAAAGGAACCGTAGTGTCCTTGCCGCACTGGGAGCAGGTGGCTCGGGTCTCCACGCGCGCGTGCTGGCGTCCGTTTCCGGGATAGGGAGGGGCGGAGAGCACGGCCAGGCGTTTGGACTTACAAGTCTTACAGCGCTTGGGCTCGTTCTTAAATTGTTTGTCGTGGAAAAACAGTTGTTCCCCGGCGGTAAAGACAAACTCGGCGCCGCAGTCGATGCAGGTCAGTACCTTATCTTGAAATTCCATTGAGGATGGCTCCCTTGTGCCCGTGGAGCTTGAGCCACACGCGGGGAAGGCGTTGGCACAAAGCACACACAGGTTGTGTTACATCCCCCCTCAAACTGTTCCCTGGGCTCGTCCCGCCACGTGCCCTGGAACGGGCCGTGGGTACAGCTACCGCAACAACAAATAATCCTTGCCGCAACTCTATCGGGTGGGGGCCAGATGGAGCAGGGCCACCCCGGATCGGGGCGACCCTTCGATGCTGGTTCAGTCCTGTTCCTTGCGAACTTTCTTGCGCGCGCGCTTGCGAGCGAGCGCCGCCTTTACGCGTTTCTTCTCACCGGGCTTGAGGTAAAAGGAGTGGCGCTTCACTTCTTTAATAATGTCTTCCTGCTGTACTTTGCGCTTGAAGCGGCGCAGAGCATTCTCAAGGGATTCACCCTCTTGCAGTCGGATTTCCGCCAAACAGACACACCCCCAAACCCGTCCAGATGGACCGAATAGTTATTACAAGGATTTGACCGTAAGTCAAGTGGGCAGGGTGAAAAAGATGCAGGGAATCGCGGTTTCGGAATGGTATTAGGGGCGGGAACGATGATCTAGTTCAGCTTCAGGCGCAGGGGTTGGGCAAGCTTTCTCTGGTGCAGATCGAAGCTATAGATGCAGTCCACACCGAGTTCGAGGGCGGCCGCCAGATGTAAGAGATCCGCGGTGCGGGTACCTAGCTTCGCGGTGGTTTGCCGGGAAAGCTGTTGCGCCCTTTCAAGAATGGGATCCGTTAGCCCGCGAAGTTGGAAGATTCCATCACGTAAATCCTTTTCGAACTCGGTCAGTGCCGACTGGGCCTGCGCGAGGGAGACTTCTCTGCGAAAAATTCTCAATCCCATCGCATTGACCACTTCCAGTTCTCCGAAAGTGCTCAGGAAGCAGTCCCCGGAAGAAGCCTGCATGGTGCGTGCCGCAGCGGCCGAGTTGGCATCAGGACTGTAGAGCGAAACAATAAAGCTGGGATCGGCGTAGGCCGTCAATAGCGGCTCCGATCGGAGGATACTAATTCGGCGCCAGTGACGGTCAAGACCTTGTCGCCGTAGATGGCGTGTAACCGCGTCAGGAAATCAGGCATTTTCTTTACGGTCTCCGCGCCGTCAGGGACCAAGCGGGCGATGACACGGCGGCGCTTGGTAATTTGAACCTCCTCACCCTGGTGGAGCAGGCGTTCGATCCTCTTGAAGCCGTAGCGGAGGTCGCGAATCGAGGCTTTCTTCATGTGATACATTTTAGCATCACAAATGGAGTTTGCAAAGTCTGGTCTTGGTGTGGCGGTGGTCCTTCCCTCGACAGCTACGCTCCCAGATACATTACGTGGACGTAGGTGCCTAGTCTTACGTCGTAGGCGAGGTACCAGCCGTCGTGGTCAGGGTCTTCGTAGATAACGACGTCGTCGCTGTCCCAGAGCCAGTCGTTGCAGAAGCCGATGTCATAGGGAGCTACGCTGAAATAAAAGCCGCCGAACCAGAAGCGGTTAGGGCCGCCTCCGGCGAGATGCCAAACGTGGCCGCGGCCGAAGCCGCCGGTGAAACGTCCGTGCTCCCAAGGATGATCGAGATGATAGTGGGGGTCGTTGGGGCCGCTGTCATGGCCGATCCATTTGCCATTGGAATGGACGTGCGGAGCGTCGGGATGGCCGGCCTTGTCGTTGAAGTGAGGCGTTGCCGGGACCGGATGTCCAACCGGCGCCGGACCGGGCCCGTGCTCAGGGATGTTCCTGGCACCGCCGCCGACGTCATGACGCTGCGCGAAGGCTAAGAGGGAAAACAGAAAACAGATGACGAGCAATCCGATTAACTTTTTCATGTTTGTCCTTTCTCTGAACGCCCGGAAGATTGTAGTGCGGTGTCGTGGATGCGTGCAATTGGGGTGCAGTGACCACGTCGAATCGTCGCTTCGACCGGCCACTGACCACTGATCACTGGCCACTGACTTCAGAAGACGAGCTTCAACCCTAGCTGGATTTGCCGGGGAGCGAAGGCGGCATTGGGTTTCAGAAAACTTTGGGGTTGTTGGTAGAAGGCGGGATAGAAAATTCCGTCGACGTAAGTGGAGTATTGCGTAAAAGTTGTAGCTTCAACGGTGAGGCCGCTGGAAGTGATTTCAACGCGCTGATTGTCGCGGTTGAACAGGTTGAAGGAATCGGCGGTGAACTCGAGGCGGTAGTGCTGAGCCACGTGGATTTTCCGCACGAGTCGGAGGTCGGTGGAGGCGTAGTCGGGGCCGGTAAATCCGTTGCGGCTGTAGCCGGGGAGACGGTCGTTGTCGTAGTTGCCGTCCTGGTTGGGATCGCCGGTCACGGTGGCGTTGACGGGGCGTCCGCTGCCGGCGGTGACGATGCTGGAAATCTTCCAGTCGTTGAGGAGATCGCCGAGGAGCGGGTGTTCACGATGGAAGGGACGCGGCTCGATGGAAAATGCTCCTTCGAAGCGGTTGCGCTGGTCGGTGACGCTCGGTCCGCGCTCGCCGTTGGGGTTGTAGGAGTTCTGGACGGTAGCGGGTTCGCCGGCAACGAGGGCGTCCTGACCGTCGTCGATGGCGTGGGCGTAGGTGTAGGAGAGGTGAAGATAGGAGCCGCGGGCCACGCGGCGGTCAATGGTGAGAGTCAGGCCGTTGTACACGCTGGAAGCTGCGCTTTGAAATTCGTCGATGGCGCCGAGTTGAGCGATCGGGCGGCTTAGGGGATTGATGCAGGGTGGGAAGGGGCAGGTGAGCGAAGCAGTGTATTGCCAGGTGGCGAAGGAATCGACGGTATAGAATCCGCCCTGAAAAATGGTTCCCGTGGAATCGAAGAGGGGATAGGTGAGAGCGACCGGCGGCGGAAGATTCACGTCGAGCGCGCGGATCAGATGTTCGCCATGGACGTAGAGATAGGAAATTGCAAGCGTCGTTTTGCCGGCGACTTCGCGCTCGAACGTGAGGCTGGCCTGCTGCACGCGCGGGGTTACGAAGTTGGTGGCGAAAGAGGAGACGTCTTTGGTGATGCCCTGGGTGAATCCAGCGGGCAGACGGCACGACGCCAAGGTTAGCGGGCATGCGACCAGCGGGTTGGGATAGGTGGGGAACACCTGGTGGTTGTAGTAGTTGGAATTGTTGAGAAAGATCTGAGCGTCGGTGACGCCGTTGTCAGTAGCGATGGCGGAGTTGTAGATCTGAGGAATGCGGACATAGAAGAGTCCGTAACCGGCGCGGATTACCAAGGGGCGAGTCTTGCCGAGGGAATAAGCCAGTCCGCCTCGTGGGCCGAAGTTGTGAGGATTGAACGGAACTTTGCCGGCGGGTGGGAACAGCGGGTTCGAGATTAGTCCGGCGGTGGTGAAGGTTTGCAGATCCCAGCGAACGCCGAGATTAACGGCTAGATGGTCGGTGGCTCGGATGGTGTCCTGCGCGAAGGCTGCGTAGTCATTGCTGTTGGGGTGGGAAGAGTCCGCCCCGAAACTCTGCAGATAATACTTCGGGACGGAGTGGGCGTAGGCGCGGAGCGGGGTGAGTGGGAGCCCGGCTTCCATCGGTTCGAAGGTGAAGGGATCGACCTTGATGATATCGAAGAGATATTCGCCGCTCTGTTGGCTGGGGTAGTAATCGTAGAGCCAAGTAATGAGGGAATCGCCGCCGAACTTGAAAGAATGGCGACTGGTATCGAGGCTCAGGGTTTCGGCAAGCTGGCCGCGATGTTCGCGGGTGGCGCGAGGGAGCTGGTCGGAGCGGCCAATACCGTCGATGAGGTCGGTAACTTTAATCAGAGTGTCGGTGGTGTTGGTATAAGACTGGCGCAGGTCGCGGGAGAACTGGGCACGGAGATGGCTGATCAGGCGCGGGTTGAGTCCGGTGATGAGCGCGGCCGAACCCGTGTCAGTAGAAACGTCCTCCGTGCCGTTATTGGAGATTGAGTCGTAGGTGACGGGACTCCCGGGATCGAGGAATACGTTATTCGATCCCCAGTAACGGGAAGAGTTGTAGCGCAGGGCGAGTTGATTGCGCGGGCTGAGGTTGATATCGAGCTTGGAGTAGAAAGCGTTGCCAATTTGGGCTGCGGGGTAGGATCCGGCAAGTGAACTAAGTTGGGCGGCGGCCGCGAAGACCAGGGCTTGGTCGCTGGCTTCATAGTCGCCGGGAGAGTAAGGGCCAGTGCCGGCTTGTGGCACGACTTGCATGGAGCCATCGAGAAATTCGACGACGTCGGGCACGTGGAAGTAGTGCTGATCGAATCCAGCAAAGAAGAAAACCTTATTCTGTTTGAGGGGACCGCCGAGGGTAGCTGCGCCTTGCTGTTGCTCGCTGTGGGGTTTGAACGACATGAAAGGAGTGGCAGCGCCGCCGAATGCACTGTCGCGAATGTAATAGAGGCCGGTGCCGTGCCAGTGATTGGTGCCGGATTTGGTGACTACGTTGACCACTGCGCCGCCCGCGCGTCCCAGTTCGGCGCCATAGGAATTAGAGGAGACGCGGAACTCCTGCACAACTTCGTTGGAGAACTGGTAAGGAGCGCGATAGAGGCCGCGGGCCTGGGCGAAGAACGCGTTGTTAAAGTCACCGCCATCGACCAGAAAGCTGTTCTGGAATCCGCGCAGCCCGCCGAAAGAAAGATCGCCATTAGTTGCGGAGGTCAGGCTGCGAGGATCCTGCGTGACGCCAGGCGAGAGCAGCATTAGATCGGAGAAGCGGCGGCCGTTGAGCGGGAGATCGGCAATGGCGCGTTCGTCGAGGAGAGTCGAGACGGCGGTGGAATGAGTGTCGACGAGAGCAGGAGCACCTGAGACAGAGACGTGTTCCAGAGCGCCGGCGACGCTGAGGCGGAATTGGAGTTCGGCGGCGCCGCCTACATCTACATGGAGCTGCGGGGTGATTTGCGGCGACATATCCTGGGCAACGACGCGAGCCGAGTAGTCGCCGGGGGGCAACAAGTCGATGGCGAAGCGGCCTTCGGCGTCGGATGTCGCAGAATAGCGTGCGCCGGTGGCCGTATTGACTACCGCGATGGTGGCTCCGGGGATGCGAAGGTCGTGGAGATCCACGACCGTGCCGTGAATGGCGCCAGTAGCGCCGTCCTGGGCGGCAGCGAGCGGGCATAGCAATAAGGAGAAAAGCAGGAGGAACAGTGAGGTCCGCGGCATAGCAGTGCCACCTCTGGTTGGGATGAGGCTCGGACGGTTGAATCCGCGCGGGGTCCGGAGGCGAGCGGGTGGGAAACCAGATTCTTTTGTAGCACGAGGGAGAGTCGGTTCGCGGTGACGGGCGGAGTTTTTTCGGGATGCGTCCCGGAGTGGGAATGGGAAGGCGGTTCAAGCCCCGCGCCAGGGCGCAAACAAGTGCGCCCTGGCCGGGCTGGTTATTTAGTTGATGGAGACCGTTACCGCGGCGGTTTGGCTCAGTGAGCCGGATGTGCCCGTCACCATCACGGTGACCTGCTGAGATGAGGGCGGTGGTGTGTTTGAGTTGCTGCTGCCGCCGCCGCATCCCAGGGCGAACAGGGAAACGAAAAGCATCAAGCCCAGCAGGCTCATCCACGCAATGCTCTTGCGGGTAAGCGGTTTGCGTTTGCGAGTGGTGAGAAGCGTTCCGAAAAGCCCCAGACCAGGCAGCAGGGCCATCATGCCGGGCACGCTATAGCCACCACCACCCGACGGCGGCGTCGAAGCAGCCGAAATAGTCAAGGTAGAGGACGAAGCGCTTCCGGGTGAGATTGTCGAAGGATTGAAAGCACAAGTCAAACCAGAGGGCGCGGTGCAGCTAAGAGTAATCTGACTATTGAATCCTCCCACCGCGGCGGCGCTGACCGTGACGTTAGCCGACCCGCCCGGATTGATGGTTGCGTTCTGGGCCGAGAGACTCAAAGTGAAACTTGGCGCGCCAACTGCGGCCGCAGGGACGAGGCTGGCGAACACGCTGGTTGCGCTACCTGCGGTGAAATAGAGAGTGCCAAGATTGCCTGGATCATTATTGGCACCGCCGCCTCCGCCGAACACCATATCCCACAAGCGGGGATTCACCAGCACGTTGCCGGCAGAGTCGGTGAGCTGCCCGAGAAACTTCCCGGTCGTATCGAACGCGCTCATGGTGCCATCGCCGAAATTTCCTACGATGACGTCTCCCCCGAACGTTCCGAAGCTGGCCGGAGCTTGTACCACGCCCCAGGGCGCGTTCAGTTTGTTTGTGGCGCCAACGGCGACGAAGGTGCTCACGAAGTTGCCGTTGGCGTCGAAGATATCCACCTGCCCGAGCCCGGCGCCGGACATGGCATTGTGCTTGGCAGCATTCTGCATGGCATAAGCGATGTAAACCTGGTTATTGATTACGTGAATGCCGTGGGGAGCGAACCCTGCGGGAAGGTTGGGGTCGGTGAACGAACCGGCCAACGAAGTCAGGTTGTAGCTCGAGTCGTACACGTCGATTTTGCCGCTGTTGAAGTTTGCCGCCAAAAGGTTAGTGCCCAGCAAGGCGAGGCCCGTGTAAACCGCGCCACTCGCGGAATTATCTTTGCCGACAATCGCCGTGTTGCTGGAGCCGTTCCAGTAGACGACGAGACCGTCCTGGGTGTCGAAAATGAAAGATCCACCAGAGAAGTAGGAACCGCTGGCGTTGGCCACGGTTCCCGTCGGGCAACCGGGACTGCAATTGCCGTTTGGATTGCTTGAGGCCACGGGTATGGTCACGATCAGCCCATTGTCTTTGTTGCCATTTTGGTCATAGAGCGTGGAGACGCCGCTGTCATTGTCGGCGATCCAGAAATCCTGGCCAGGAAGAACGGAAATCCCCCAGGGGTTCAAGAGTTGAGGGTCGGTGGTGCTGCCTATGCCGGCGACATTGGAGACCAGGTTGGTCTGGGAATAGCCAGCCTGCGCCCACGACTCTGAAGGAATTGCTAATGCCATGAGCAGCCCGAGTAACAAAGATGTTTTTTTCAAGTTATCCTCCTTAAAATTGCGAATCACCCTGCGACTGGCTCCGAACAGTTGCGTTCGTGGTTGATGCTGAGCCTGCTTCCGCATTCCAATCCGCTCACTCGATCGAGACTACGCAGGCGATCCTGGCCGGGTGTCACGGGCGCGTCTTGACCTTGTAAAAAGGTGGTGGGAATGTCACGAGCCTGTCGGCGCCTTGTAAAGACTCATGCTGCAGGCTGTGTTTGAGGCGCCCGCGCGGAGGGGGACGGTCGCTTCCACGGCCGTCTACCCGTAACGCCGGTTTGTGAAATCATGGTATGGTGAGTGTCTTTATCTGGCTTGATCCGGTGTAGGGTTAGAGGGATGATTCGATCGTTTAAAGGTATGAAGCCGGTGATTCCGGCAACGTGTTACGTGGATGAGTCGGCGCAGATTATCGGCGACGTGGTCCTCGGCGAACATGCGTCGGTGTGGATGAATGCCGTGGTGCGCGGGGATGTGTACGCGATCCGCATCGGCGCGCATTCGAATGTGCAGGATTGCAGCGTCCTGCATGGCATGAAGAATCAATATGGTGTGACGCTGGGCGAGTACGTCACGGTCGGGCATTCGGTGACCTTGCATGGATGCGTCGTCGAAGACCGGTGCCTGATCGGCATGGGATCGGTGATTCTGAACGGCGCGAAGATCGGTGCGGGATCGATAATCGCTGCAGGGACGCTGATCCCGGAACGAACAGTAGTAGAGCCGGGATCGTTGTGGATGGGCTCTCCAGGCAAGTTTAAGCGCAAGCTGGATGAGAAGGATCAAGAGTCAATCATGATGTATGCCCGGAATTACTTGGGTTATGTGGAGGAGTATTTAAGGGAGCGTTGAGGCGTTGTCATCGGGGGCAGTAAGCCCTGTCATCCTGAGCGGAGAAAACCGATTCGCTTTGCGAATCGGTTTTCGGAGTCGAAGGATCCCTGTCAGTCATACGTAACGACCGGCGTCGCGAGGCGTTCTTTTCGGTACTCTCGATGGCGTTGGGAATGAGGAGACAACTCCCTGACGGGCCGGGGGCAGTGAAGATGTCAGGGATCCTTCGACTGCGACTCGTCTTCCGCGAAGCGGAAGACAAGTCTCCGCTCAGGATGACAATGCTGAGATGACAACTGAGGAAGAATGATTAAAGCAGTCCGAGGAACGCGAGACCTGCTGCCGCCCGAGACGGCGCTGTGGAATTTTGTGGAGTCGGCGGTGCGGGATGTGTTCCGCGCTTACAACTTCCAGGAGATCCGCACGCCCATCTTCGAGTCGACGGAGCTGTTTGCCCGCGGGGTAGGCGAAGAGACCGATATTGTCGCGAAGGAGATGTATACATGGGAGGATCGCGGGCGCGCCGCGAGCGACAAAGGACAATCGCTAACCCTCCGTCCCGAGGCCACGGCAGGCATCGTTCGAGCCTACATCGAGCACAAACTCTGGGATCGCGGTTTGAGCAAACTCTACTGCATCGGCCCAATGTTCCGGCGCGAGCGCCCGCAAAAGGGCCGCTACCGCCAGTTCTATCAAATCGACGCTGAAATCATTGGCCCGGCATCGGCAGGCAGCGATTCTCCCGCGCGCGATGCCGAGTTGCTGGAGATGCTGGCGACGCTTCTCGATCGCTTGGGCATTAAGGGATGGAATCTCGAGCTGAATTCGGTGGGCTGCCCAAACGATCGCGCGGCCTTCAACGAAGCTCTGCGCAAGGCTCTCGATCCAGTGAAAGAAAAGATGTGCGCGGATTGCCAGCGGCGGGCCGTGACGAATCCGCTGCGCGTGTTCGATTGCAAGGTGCCGGAAGATCAGCCGATCATCGAGACGCTGCCGCGCATCGGTCAGTTCCTCGATGAGGGCTGCCGGAAGCACTTCAAAGAAGTTCAGGAGATTCTGAAGGCCGTAGGCGTGCCGTTCGTCTTGAACGACCGTCTCGTGCGCGGCCTTGATTACTACACGCGGACCGCGTTTGAGTTTACTCACGGAGCGCTGGGGGCACAGAACGCGATTCTCGGCGGTGGCCGCTATGACGGGCTCTCGGAGGCTCTCGGTGGCCCGGCGGCTCCGGGGATTGGTTTCGCCATTGGCGAAGACCGGCTGGTGATGTCGCTGCAGGAGTCAGCCTCCGCAGAGGGCGTAGTGCGCAAGCTGGACGTTTATGTGGCTGCGCTTGGCGCGGGGATGAACACTGAGGCGGCGCGCCTGGCGCGCGAATTGCGGCGTCACGATCTGGTCGTCGATTTGGGAGATGAGACCTTCCGCCTGAAGAAATCATTCGAGGCCGCGACCAAGGCAGGAGCAAAATACATTCTGATTGTCGGCGAGAATGAAGTGAAGGCGGATGCGTTTGCGCTGAAGAACCTAGCGACGGGCGAGCAGGTGTCGGTGCCGCGTGGGGAACTGGCGCGGAACATACAAGAGGCGTGACCTTGCGCGTTGCTCTCGCACGCTTTTTTACACGGAGGGATATTTCATGAAGTTGTATTGGGTAATAAGCGCAATCTTCTTGTTGGGAAGCGTCAAACCGGGTGCAGCCCAGGAAGCCGCGCCGGCGAAGCCTCTCAGTCCGTTCGAGCAGACGCTGCTCTCCGACGAAAAAGATTTTATTGCGGCATCAAAAAAGGGCGACAGCGCGTTTTTCAAGCGTGTTCTGGCTGAGGATTTTTCTTTCGTTGGCTTCGACGGGCAGTTGTACGATCGGCAGGACATGATTGATCAATTTTCAGGGGGCGGCGTGGACCTACAGCCCTACAACATGAAGGTAGTGAGCGCCGGCGAGAGCGTCGCGATCGTTACTTACGACGTGATCGTGCGCATTCCTCCAGAAGAGGATCAGGGCCCGCCTCCGCGCTACCAGCGCTGGACTTCGGTGTGGGTGAAGCAGGGAGATGCGTGGAAGCTGAAGTTTCAACAGACGACGCCAACGCACTGGGGAGACTGGTAGAGGATCCGGCTTCGGCTTTCGGCTTCTCTGACGCCCTTTGCCGCTTCCACTTCCTCGTGGGGAACGTCTATCCTTAGTTAGGCAGGATGTTAGGCAGGAAGCTAGGCGGGATCGGTGCAGGCAGTGTCGGCGTAGGCATTGCCGGTCTCGAAATTCCTCGAGGGGGATGCGATGAAGCGAGCAGGAATCACTCTGGCGGCAAGCGTAGTTTTAGTAGCAGGGGCGCTGGCGCAGGAAAGCGCGCCCAAGCCCGCTCCCGAACATAAGAAGCTCGACATGCTCGTCGGCTCCTGGGTACTGGAGGGCGACGTGAAGCCAAGCTCGATGGGCCCCGGGGGAAAGATCACGGAGAATGAAACGTGCGAGTGGATGGAAGGCGACTTCTTCCTGGTTTGCCACGTCGATTTCAAAAGCGCGAACATGGGTAGCGGGTCGGGAGTGTCAGTGCTTGGCTATTCCACTGCCGACAAAGCCTACACCTATCGCGAGTTCAACAGTTGGGGCGAGTTCGAGGATTCGAAGGGCACACTCGATGCCGACACCTGGACCTGGACCAGTGACGAAAAAATGGGCGATGCCATGGTGAAGGGCCGCTTCACCATGAAGTTCACATCGCCGTCGGCCTACACCTTCACCTATGAGACATCGCCCGACGGCGCGAAATGGACCCAGGTAGTGGACGGGAAAGCGACAAAGAAGTAACGGGACCAGCAGATATACAGATGTAAATGTGGGGACAGCCGCCCTCGGCTGTCCAATCGAGCGAAGCTCGACTTCTTCCTGCGAACGCCGCCGCTACCGCCCCCGCACCGGCTCCTTAGCCCCACCGTTTATAATCTAGAATTCGGCATTCAGCCGCATTCCTCACCGTAAGGACAGACCTTGCTCGACTTTTTAGGCGATCTACGACGAACGCACATGTGCGGGGCGCTTCGCGCCTCCGATGCTGGCAAGAAGGCCACGCTAATGGGTTGGGTGAACCGGCGCCGCGACCACGGCAACCTGCTTTTCATCGATCTGCGCGACCGCACCGGCATGACCCAGATTGTTTTCAAAGTGGAAAGGGATGCCGCGCTTCACGAAAAGGCCCAGGCGCTGCGCAATGAATACGTCATCGCCGTGACCGGAACGGTAACCCTGCGCGACGCCGACACCATCAATCCAAATATGCCCAGCGGCGAGGTCGAGCTGGCCGCCGAAGAGCTGCGCATTCTGAATGAATCAAAGCTGCCGCCGTTTTTGCCTTCCGATACGGCGCTGACCAATGAAGAAACGCGGTTGAAGTATCGCTACATCGATCTCCGGCGCGAGGTGATGCAGTTCAACATCGAACTCCGGCATAAGGTCGCCAAGGCGATCCGGGATTATCTATCGGAGAAAGGATTCTTCGAGATTGAAACTCCGTTCATGACGCGATCAACGCCCGAGGGAGCGCGCGATTATCTCGTGCCCAGCCGGGTGCAGCCGGGCACGTTTTATGCCTTGCCCCAGTCACCCCAGATGTTCAAGCAGATCCTCATGATTTCCGGCTTCGACAAATACTTTCAGATTGTGCGCTGTTTCCGCGATGAGGACCTGCGCGCTGACCGCCAGCCGGAATTCACCCAGATCGATCTGGAGATGTCGTATCCGCAGCCGGAACGGGTCTGGGAGGTGGTAGAGGGATTTCTCACGGCCGCATTCGCCGCGGCGGGGCATGCGATCAAGACGCCGTTTCCGCGCATGGATTATGACGAAGCGATCCGGCTGTATGGGATCGACAAGCCGGATCTGCGCCTGCCGCCGTTTACGGACGTGCGGGAATGCTTTGCGGCGGAGAATCTGCAGGAGCTGGCGATCAATCCCAACTTGCCCGTGATAGCGATTCGTATACCGAAGGTGGGCGACTTGTCCCGCAAAGAGCGCGATGACATCAAGCCCATTTTTCATTCCAGGGGCGGGGCGCGCGTTTATGAAGACTTCAAGCGCATCGGCAACAAGTTTCCCGCTGCTGCGGTAAAGATTGTGCAGAAGCTTGGTATGCATGAGAGCGACCTGATCGTTCTCGTGGCAGGCTCAGCGCAGTCCGGCCCGCAGGCCCCCGTTTCTCCGCACCGAAAGGTCACGCCGCAGGAACTGGCCATTTATAGTTCCGCCGGCCTGCTGCGCCTTGCGCTGGCGCAAAAGTATGCCGAGCGCCATGGCATTTTCAAAAAGACCGGCGACCCGGGAAAAGATTTCCGCTTTCTGTGGGTCACGAACTTCCCCATGTTTGAGTGGGACGAGGGCGAGAAGACGTGGATGGCGGCACATCACCCCTTTACCTCGCCCCACGAAGAGGATATGGCGAAGCTCGAGTCGGGAGTGGAGGCGTTGCACGACCCGCTGTCGCCGCTGAGCGCCGTGCGGGCCCTCGCCTATGACGTCGTGCTGAATGGCACGGAGCTCGGATCGGGTTCGATTCGAATTCACCGCCAGGACGTCCAGAGCCGAATCTTCCGCGCCCTGGGCATGACCGAAGAAGAAGCGCGCGCCCGCTTCGGATTCTTTCTGGAAGCGCTCGAGTACGGCACACCTCCACACGGAGGGATCGCCTTGGGACTCGACCGCATCGTAATGATCCTCGCCGGCGCAGAAAGCCTGCGCGAAGTAATCCCGTTCCCAAAGACCGCGCGCGCCGTGGATCTGATGGTGGATGCGCCTACGCCGGTAAGCGAGGGCCAGCTAAAAGATTTGGGAATCGCAATTCGTCGAGCGAAAGAATGATGCTTCGCAACCCGAGCCTTGTCATTCCGACGCCCTAGCGAAGCGCTAAAGTTTTGTCATTCCGACGCACGGGCAGAGCGCTAATGTTTTGTCATTCCGGCACGCGAGCGAAGCGTTAAGGTTTTGTCATTCCGACGCGCGAGCGAAGCGAGACAGGAGGAATCTGCTTTCCGCTCGGAACCACAACCACCGCGTGTAAGTTTCACTCCAGCCCCATACCCCGGAAGAAAGAAATCCACACCACCGTGTGACATCTAACCTTCCGCCTCACTCCCGATTCATCTCATACTGAATCCAAATCTCTACCCGCTCTCTGACAACCGAATAGGACCAGCTAACCCCCCTCAATCCAATATTTTGCGGATAAATTCTTTCGATTCAGGATTTTAGTCAGACTCATCGCGGATCGAGCTCTCGCAAGTGACTGATTCAAGAGAATTAAGAAATTCGATCTGTAGTTTTTTTTGATCTGGATCCGAAGGCAGGACAAGGCCGGAAGCGCAACCCGAGCCAACTATTTTTTGAGGCAGGAAGCAGCCAATTCTTCCACTCGCGCCAGCACCTCATCTTCATTCAGCTTCGTCGAATCGATGAGGATCGCATCACTCGCCGCCTGCAGCGGGGATGCAGCGCGGGTGCGGTCGCGGTGATCGCGTTCGCGCAGGTCGGCTGCAACATTCGCGGCTACTTCTCCTTTGATTTTTTGTTGCTCCATGCGCCGCTGTTCGCGGACCACCGGGTCGGCGTCCAGAAAGATTTTCAAGTCGGCATCAGGAAAGACTTTCGTGCCGATGTCGCGGCCTTCCATGACTACGCCCCCGCCCGCGCCCATCTCGCGCTGACGCGCCACCATCCACGCCCGCACCCGGGGATGCACCGACACGCGCGACGCCGCTTCGGTCACATCGCGCTCGCGAATGCGGTTCGAAATATCGCGGCCATCGAGCAAGGTGCGGTTTCCATCCCGCGTAGGTTCGAGCTGAATGCGCGATTCCTCGGCCAGCTTTAGCAGCGCAGCTTCGTCGTCGAACGACTTGTCGTGGTCGATGGCTTTCAGCGCGAGCGCGCGATACATCGCTCCGCTCTCGAGATTCACATAGCCGAACTTGCGCGCCAGGCGGGAAGCAATAGTGCTCTTGCCCGCGCCCGCCGGGCCGTCGATGGCAATGATCAATTTGCGTGGCGAGTGATTATGCAAGGGATTGTTCATTCTGCGAGTAGACGATTGTACACGGAGAAACGACCGGTCGGTTCGCGCACTGCGCACACGAGCTTTGTCATTGCCGCGGAACGGCGAAATATCGTTCTCGTGGACGCTTGATTCCATTCCACTTCCAATTTTGCCGCTACCTGCGAACGCATCCGTCATCGAATGATGCTGTGCAGGTTCCTCTGCAAGGAATGAGGCAGGCTATGAGAAGCAGAATCCAGCTGGCAGCAACCATTCTGGTCCTGTTACTCGCGCTCGCGATTTTCAGCAGATTTCTGGACTGGATGAACCTGCCCAGCGACGTGTGGTTTTGGAGCGGTGCGGGCGCATCGCTTCTGCTGCTTGTCGTTGTTCCTTCCCTGATCGCCGGTATCTGGCGAGCTCAGCAACGACACTAAAAACAAGGGCCGATCGCGGCGAATCAGAAATGCCGCGGACAGAATTCGTGCGCGTATGCGCGCGGGAAAGGGGAGTCTTATGACTACGACTATTTTCAATCATGGAGGAGAAGTAGGAGGCCGCTTCGGCGGAATGGAAAAAAACTTGTTTCGCGTGCTGCTCTTCGCGGCCGCAATATTGATCGGCTTGATCGTGCTGCTCAACGTGTTTCGCGTCACGCGCATTAACGCTGGCTATGTTGGAGTGGAAATCAATCTGGCCGGCAGTCAGCGCGGAGCGCAGGGGATTCCCATCCGCACGGGCTGGGTGTTTTATTCGCCGCTGAAAACGCAGGTCATCGAATTTCCTACGTTTGTGCAGACGGTGAAATGGACTGCCGACATCAACGAGGGACATCCCCTCAATGAAGAGCTGGTATTCAACAGCAAGGAAGGGCAGGAGGTGCGGGCCGATGTGTCGTTGTCGTATGCGATCGACGCCCCGAAGGCTCCGGATTTCTATGTGAAGTATCGCACAGACGATCTGGAGCGGTTCACGCACGGAATTTTGAAAGACATTGTGCGGAACTCGCTGAACGAAGTGGCCTCGACCTACACGCTGGAGGATATTTATGGCGAGAACAAGGCGCGGTTTTTGCGCGAGTCGCGCGATCGAATTCAGGCGCAGCTGTTGCCCGTGGGGGTGGGCATTCAGCAGTTTGGATTCATCGGCAAGCCGCGCTTCACGGCGGCCATTGAGCAGGCAATCACGCAAAAAACGCAGGCCATAACCGAGGCCGAGCGGGCACGTAATCAACTGGCGGTGACGCAGGCCGAGGTGGCGAAAACCGTTGCCGAAGCCGAAGGCGAGGCGCGCAGCCAGGTGGAGCGCGCACGCGGCGATGCGACCAGCCAGATTGAACGCGCGCGCGGCGAGGCGGAAGCGAACCGGCTCAGGCAGGCGTCGATCACTCCGCAATTGCTGGAGTGGCGGCGACTGGAGAACCAGCGGGCGCTGGTGGATAAATGGAATGGTGAATTGCCCCGCATGATCGTCAGCGATAAAGCTGGAATCATCATGCCGCTGCCGACCGATCAGCATTAATCGGCGCGACGGGGATTGGGGCGGGCGAAATGCCCGCCCTTTTTCTTATCGAGACTGGCCGGCCTCGATATAAATCTTTTGGACGTTAAAGCACCTGCGACGCGAGGGGGACTGGCAGCGGCCACCACCGGTTCCTTCTCTGGGGTAATCTGCAGCATCGATCGTCCGCTGACGTGGATGAAGCTCAGCTCGCGGGCGGCCAGCAGCGCGTTTACGGCTTCTTTCACGCGGGAGCGCGCGACGAAGTTCCCGAAGAAGGTTTCGAGTTCGGATTGTTCGGCCGCGATCACGCAATCCAGATATTTCGAGAGCAGAGCGGAGAGCGCTTCCTGCACCGAAAGTCCCACGCCTTCGCGGACGGCATCGGGAGCCCAGCGGTAGAGGAGATCCCAGAACGAGCCTTCGCCCGCCTTGTAGTCGACGCGAGTGATGCGCAGCTTGGACAAGAGTTCTCCGAGCGCTTTGTCGAGCGCGGCGAGCGAAACGCTGCCGCCGAGCGCTTCCTGCAGCTTTGGTTTGGAGATGGGACCGTCGCGGCGGATCAGTTCGAAAGCGTCACAGGCAAGGGGCGAGTAAGGAGATCGCGGTCCCTGCTTGGGAGCGAGTTTAGGATTGCGCTCGCCGACCAGGGCATAGAAATAAGGAAACGCCGAAGCCGCGACCAGGAACGCGTTGTTCTCGTCGAACAAATTTGCCTCGTAGGCAGAACGCTCGCGCAGCAGGCGGACCATGAGTTCCGTGGCAGCCAGGGCGCGAGGGTCCGAGTAGGCGTGCTGCCAGGTCGGAAGCCGATTGTCGGAACCGACGAAGGCTCCGATGAAAGTGGGTACTGGCATGGTGGGGCGCATGGGATACATCAGGCAGAATCCCACGGCCTCGACGAAGGCGCGCGCCTCTTCGATGGTGCGGATGGGCTTGCCATCGAGGCGCCACTTTTCGCTGCGGAGTTGCTGGAGATCGGATTCGGTCATAGGGACGGCAATTGTTGATTGATGATTGTTGATTGATGACTGAAGCCCCAGAGGGGTTCAGGTTTGAAATCAGCAATCAGCAATCATCAATCATCAATTGATTCTGCCTAGATTCTCTTGAACGCCTTCTGAATGTCCTTTACAGAATACCGCAGGACGACTGGTCGGCCGTGCGGGCAGGACATGGGGTGGTCAGTTTTCGCGAGTTCGGCGAGAAGCCAGTCCATTTTATTTTGCTCGAGCGGCATGTTGACCTTGATGGCGGCGTGGCAGGCGATGGAGGCGGCGATGCGGGCGCGAATCTTTTCCAGGTTC